>ERZ1740070.1304-NODE-1304-length-15719-cov-6.164645_pt1 | contig 15719 bp, 16 predicted proteins | sample MGYA00581734_ERZ1740070 | MGnify/ENA primary metagenome ERZ1740070 (study PRJEB43018, sample SAMN04849744) | marine metagenome | isolation source: floating plastic debris | place: Pacific Ocean | collected 2008-09-01 | study: EMG produced TPA metagenomics...
CTTGAAGAAGACGTCTCAACCGACGGCAAAGCTATCGCCTTCCGCGAGGGGGTGAAACCCGGCGCCAATACACGCGAGGCCGGCGAAGACGTTCAGCAAGGCGCGCTGCTTTTGGCGAAAGGCCATGTAATGCGCCCTGCCGATATCGCACATCTCGCATCAGTGGGTCTTGAAAAAGTTCCGCTTTACCAACGGCTTCGCATTGCTGTGATGTCAACCGGGGATGAGCTTCGCGATGCCTATCAACCCGCTGGCAAAGGCCAGATCTATGATGCCAATCGACCGATGTTATTGTCGCTGATTGATGATCTTGGCTATGAACCTGTCGATATAGGCCGTCTTCCAGATGATCGCGAGAGCATCCGTGCAGGGCTTGATAAAGCTGTTGAAACGGCGGATGTGATCCTGACTTCAGGCGGGGCATCTGCAGGAGACGAAGACCACATCTCGGCCCTGCTGACAGAGACGAAGGCGATGTCGATGTGGCGGATCGCGATCAAACCGGGGCGACCGCTGGCGCTTGGGATGTGGCGCAACACGCCTGTCTTCGGCTTACCCGGCAACCCTGTTGCGGCACTTGTTTGCGCGCTGATTTTCGCGCGCCCGGCGATGTCTCTTCTGTCTGGCGCGCAGTGGCGCACACCGCAGGGCTTTGACATGCCGGCAGCTTTCAGCAAACGCAAGAAACCGGGCCGTCGCGAGTTTTTGCGCGCGCGTGTTACAGACGGTCAGGTCGAGGTTTTTGCTTCGGAAGGGTCTGGGCGGATTTCCGGTTTGAGTTGGGCCGACGGTCTGGTCGAAATCGAAGATGGCGGACGCAATATAAGACCAGGAGATATCGTCCGCTACATTCCGTACGCCAGCTTTTTGGCCTAGTCGAACATCCCCGTCACGCGCCCAAGCAACATGAAGGCGCGTGCGGTGCGTGTATCTGATAAAGCTGCAAGCTCTGCATCATTTGCTGTGGGTTCGAATGCGACCAGCATGCGATCAAATCGACGCAGAAAGTGGTGTGCAGCATCGCGAAAAATCGTGTCCTGCTTCATGCGACCGGCGCTAAGGGCGAGCGATGACCGGTCCCGAACACCACCCAGACCAGCGACACCACGCCCGCGTTCGCCCATTGCAAAGCGCCTCCAAAGCTCGGGCCGGGCGCGGTCATAGCGCAGATCATCCATGTAGATCCCGTCTTGGCTAAGCAGCGTCAGCACATCCTGTGCGGCCTGAATAAGCCCCGCCGCTTGACGATCCCGCAGCGCGCGGCGCAAGGCTGCGAAGCCGCTGGTGTCCTCTGCGTTTTCCGGGAAGTGCAAAGCGCGTAGGAGATCTTCTGTCGAAAGTGGCGGCCCCAACGCCTCTGACGGGGTGCCAAGTTCTAGCGCAGGCTGATCCTGCCCGGGCGCTTCCACTTTCGGAGCAAGGGGCGCCCTTGCGGGTTCCCGCGTTGTGGTAAATGTGGCAATGGCGTTTTCTGCCTTTTTGGTCGACTGTGCGATCTCGTCCAGCTTGCGCTCGACAGCCGGTTTCAGCGCCATGCCTGCGGTTTGTTGCTGCGCGATGTAGCTTTTGCGCATCCCATCGACAGCTGCCTGCAAGCGCGAGGCTTCTTCGCGCATGATCCGCGTGGACCTAGCGGCAGAGGCCGCGATCCAGATCATCGCCACAGGCATGAAAACCGCAAGGAAAACAACGATGAAGCGCACACCGTCAAAGCCGCCTTGTTCGGACGGGGTCATCCAGAAAAACAGCGCCACGCCCAGCACCCAGATCAGGCTGACCGCGATTGCGATCATCTCGGGGGCGCTGATGACAGGCGGCGCGCTCGGCTTGGACGCAAGGTCCGCCGATGCGATCTTGTCAGAGGGGGGCAGCGCCATTTCCTAAACCTTAGACGTAGTTAATCGATAGGATTTCATAGGCCTTTTCACCGCCGGGTGTCTTTACCTCGACGCTGTCGCCGTCTTCCTTGCCGATCAGTGCACGTGCCAGCGGGGACTTGATGTTCAGCTTGCCGTTCTGGATGTCAGCCTCGGGCTCACCGACGATCTGATAGGTTTTTTCTTCGTCGGTATCCTCGTCTACCAAGCGCACGGTCGCGCCGAACTTGATAGAGCCAGACAGCTTTGACGGATCGATTACATCGGCCAGCCCAAGGATGCCTTCCAACTCTTTCACGCGGCCTTCGATAAAGCTCTGCTTTTCGCGGGCGGCGTGGTATTCCGCTTTCTCTGACAGGTCACCATGTTCGCGCGCCTCGGCAATCGCCTTAATGACGGCTGGGCGCTGAACAGATTTCAGCTCTTTCAATTCTTCGTTCAACGCGGTGTGACCCGCGCGAGTCATTGGGATCTTGTCCATAAAAATACCTTGGAGTTGGCCGAAAATGGGCAATCGCTGCCATGGTGTTAACTCAATCTACACCTAGAAAGTCAATGGAGGGGCTGCAAGACCAATGCATGTTTTGCGGCGAGAGGTTGCTTTTAAGGGCTGAGACGCAGTGAAACGGCTTGCGATCTTTTCAGGCATTTATCTGGTGATTTCGATCACCATTGCGTTCGCGTTCCGCGATGACATGTGGCTGAAACTGCAAAGTACGGCTCATAAATCGCGCAACTTTGCTGAAGCCATGGTCGAGGTTGGCTATCTTTTTGCTGCAGCCCTTTTTCTAATCTTTGCGCTTTACGGCGTGGCGGAGTTGAAACGCCGCGCAGTCGATATCGGCTGGGCCATGCTGGCGCTGGTGTTGTTTCAGCCTGCGTTCACGCTGTTCAAAACCACGATGCCCGCCATTGTCCCGTTTTTTGCGGACCCGTTTTTTGCGGAATTGGACCGCGCGCTGCATTTCGGCAATGATCCGTGGGTCTTTGCCCATGCACTTGATGGCTTTTTCGATGTGCAGGTGTTGATGGAGTTCTACCTAACCGGCTGGGCGATTCCTGCGTTTTTCCTGCCTATCGTGATGGCTGCGACCGACCGCGATACGGCGCGGATCAACCGGACGCTGATCGTTTTCATGTTTGCGTGGGTTGGGATCGGGAATGTGCTGGCGCTTGCCGGGTTGTCGGCCGGTCCGGTTTACTATGATCGCCTGCTGGGCACAGAGCGTTATCCCGAATTGATGGCGGTGCTTGAGGCTAAAGGGATTTTCGCCTCGAGCATTGGTGAAACGCAAGAGCTGCTATGGCAGTTCTACACCGACGGCGCCCAGGCGCTGGGGTCTGGAATCAGTGCGTTTCCAAGCGTGCATGTCGCCGTCGCCACAGCCGTCGCGCTTTATATGTGTGAACGCCACCCGCTTCTGGCGATTCCCGGTGGCCTTTTCTGGCTGGCCGTGATGATCCTGTCGGTCTACACGGGCTATCATTACGCGATTGACAGCTATGCTTCGACCATTCTGGTGGCCGCCCTTTGGTGGGCACTGGTGCGTAAGTCCAATCGGCAGGCAGTTTTAACGCCAGCGACCGTATAACGCACCGTCTCGATTGACCTTTCCAAAGCCTTTAAGATACCTCTCTTCGAGTTATTTCTAGGTATGCGCGCAGCCAAACGCCCCGCGACATAAGGAGAGCCAGATGGCCGAGATTGAACGTGAAGCAATGGAATATGACGTCGTTATCGTTGGCGCGGGTCCTGCGGGCCTGTCGGCTGCGATCCGTCTGAAACAGCTTGATGCAGGTCTTGAGGTCGTTGTCCTTGAAAAAGGCTCAGAAGTGGGTGCGCATATCCTGTCGGGTGCTGTTCTTGATCCTGCTGGTATCGACAGGCTGATCCCAGACTGGAAAACCAAAGGTGCACCGATCACGGTGCCCGTCAAAGACGACAGCTTTTATATGATGGGCGAAGCTGGCAGCGTCCGGCTGCCAAACTTTGCGATGCCACCGTTGATGAACAACCACGGCAATTACATCGTCTCAATGGGCAATGTCTGCCGCTGGATGGCTGAACAGGCCGAAGAGCTGGGCGTCGAAGTGTTCCCCGGCATGGCGTGTTCCAAGTTGATCTACGCAGATGACGGATCGCTCAAAGGCGTTGTCGCGGGTGAGTTTGGCCTGAACCCTGACGGAACGCCAAGCGATGCTTATGAGCCGGGAATGGAACTGCACGGTAAGTATGTCTTCCTGTCAGAAGGCGTGCGCGGGTCGCTTTCGAAAGAGGCGATTGCGAAGTTTAATCTCGACAAGGATTGCGATGTGCCGAAATTCGGCCTTGGCATGAAAGAGATTTGGGAGATTGATCCCGAGAAGCACCGCGAAGGCAGTGTGACACATACGATGGGCTGGCCACTGAACGGCAATGCAGGCGGTGGCTCTTTCATCTACCACCTTGATAACAATCAGGTTTACGTGGGCTTCGTGGTGCACCTGAACTATGAAAACCCGTATCTTTTCCCGTATATGGAGTTCCAGCGCTTCAAGCATCACCCGATGGTGGCCGATCTGCTGAAAGGCGGAAAACGCATTGCTTATGGCGCGCGCGCGATTTCAGAAGGCGGCTGGCAATCGATTCCGCAGGTTGCGTTCCCTGGTGGGGCGCTTCTGGGCTGTTCGGCGGGGCTTGTGAACGTGCCGCGCATCAAGGGCAACCACAACGCCATGCTGTCGGGCATTCACGCGGCCGAGGCCGCGCATGCCGCGATCAAAGAGGGCCGCACTTCGGATACTCTTGAGATGTACGAAGAAGAGCTGCGCTCTGGCCCGATTGCCAAAGACCTCAAGCGGGTGCGCAACGTCAAACCGCTTTGGTCCAAATATGGGCTGCTTGGTGGTTTGGTCCTTGGTGCTGTTGATATGTGGATGGCCAATATCACGGGTTGGAACCCGTTTGGTACGATCAAGCACGGCAAAAACGATGCGGATGCGACTGGCAAGGCCAAGGATCACAAGGAAATCACGTATCCCAAGCCCGATGGCAAACTGTCGTTTGACCGTTTGACGAATGTGAGTTTTTCGATGACCAATCACGAGGAAAGCCAGCCGACGCATCTTAGACTTGGTGATGCAACCATCCCGACCGAGATCAACCTGCCGCAATATGCCGGCCCTTCGGCACGCTATTGCCCCGCAGGTGTGTATGAGTTTGTGGAGGAGGAGAACAAAGACCCGCGCTTTGTCATCAACTTCCAAAACTGTGTGCATTGCAAAACCTGTGACATCAAGGATCCGTCGCAGAATATCAATTGGACGACACCGCAGGGCGGCGACGGGCCCAACTACCCGAATATGTGATCGTGAAAAGGGGTGGCCAAAGGGCCGCCCCTCATTGCTTTAGGGGGCATGCACCGCTACCTTTCTATCTCAGGCCTCAGACGGGCCCAATGGCAGGGAGGCACATCACGTGCGTTTAACCACAACAGGCATCATTGCAGCAGTTGTGCTGGGGCTGACACCCGCACTGCCAGCGACCGCAAACGGGTTGGCGGGCGCCTACCTTGCAGGTCGCGCGGCCAGTTACGAAAGTGATTATGCGAAAGCGGCACAGTACTACACCCAGGCGCTGATTGCGGATCCATCGAACCCGCGCATTCTTGAAAATGCTACGTCGGCCTACGTCAATCTGGGTCGCGTCCCGCAGGCCTTTACCATTGCGCAAAAGATGCAGCTGAGTGGGATCGAAAGCCAGATCGCACATCTGGTCATCACCGCCGAGCAATTCGAACAAGGCGACTATGACCAGCTTTTGGAAGATATTTCTGCCGGTCGCCGCATAGGTCCACTTGTCGACGGTCTTGCCAGCGCTTGGGCGGAACTCGGTCGTGGCCGCATGACAGAAGCGCTTGCGCGGTTTGATGAGCTGTCGCAGCAGAACGGGTTACAGGGCTTTGCGCTTTATCACAAAGCACTCGCGCTGGCCTCTGTTGGCGATTACGAGGGTGCTGACGCGCTTTTCTCGGGCGAAGAACAGGGACCTTTGCGTCAGACACGTCGCGGTGTCATGGCTCATGTCGAAGTTCTCAGCCAGTTGGAACGCAATGAAGATGCGCTTGAGCTTATCAGCGCTTTGTTCCGCGATGACAGCGATCCAGGTGTTGCTGACTACAGGGCGCGGCTTGAAGCTGGCGAAATGCTGCCTTTCACACATGTGAACGATGCCACGGATGGCGCAGCCGAGATGTTCTTTTCGGTCGCAGGTGTTTTAAGCTCTGACGCGTCACCCGGCTATACGCTGATCTATTCACGCCTTGCAGAGTATCTGCGCGACGATCATGTCGATGCGATCTTGCTTTCCGCGGCGATGCTTGAGGACCTTGAACGCTATACCCTTGCGACCGAAAGCTACAACCGCGTCCCTCGCGATCATCCGGCTTTTCATGCCGCTGAGCTTGGCCGCGCTGATACGTTGCGCCGGGCTGGCAAAGATGATGCGGCGATCGAAGTGCTTCAACAGCTTGCAAAAAGTCATGGTGAATTGGCCTCGGTCCACACCGCCATGGGCGATATGATGCGAGGTCTGCAACGCTTTGAAGATGCAATACCAGCCTATGATCGGGCGATTGAGCTTACCGATGAAGACAACGCGCAATGGTTTGTCCATTATGCACGCGGCATCAGCTATGAGCGGTCGGACAATTGGGAACGCGCCGAGGCCGATTTCCGCCGTGCCCTTGAGTTGCGTCCGAACCAGCCGCTGGTTCTGAATTACCTTGGATATTCGCTGGTTGAGAAAAAGATCAAGCTGGATGAGGCGCTTGAGATGATTGAAACCGCCGCTGCCGAACGGCCTGATAGCGGGTTTATCATCGATAGTCTTGGCTGGGTTCTGTATCGCCTTGGCCGTTATGACGAAGCTGTTGGCCATATGGAGCGCGCGGCTGAGCTGATGCCCGTCGATCCGGTGGTCAATGACCACCTTGGGGATGTCTATTGGGCTGTTGGCCGCGAGACCGAGGCACAGTTTCAGTGGAAGCGCGCCCTGTCGTTTATTGATCCGACAGAAGAAGATGGTGACGCTGATCCGGAACGGATCCGCCGGAAGCTTGATGTTGGGCTGGACGTCGTTCTTGAGGAAGAAGGTGCGCCACCCTTGAGGGTTGCCAATGACGGTTAGCGCCTTTGCGCCGGCTAAGATCAACCTGACGCTTCACGTCACGGGACAACGTGAGGATGGCTACCATCTGTTGGACAGCCTTGTCTGCTTTGCTGACATTGGGGATTTGGTGACTGTCGCCTTTGACGATGACCTGTCCTTAACTGTCACTGGCCCACGATCTGCCGGTGTCCCAACGGATGAGACCAACCTTGTTCTCAAAGCGGCGAGGTTTCTTGATCCGGATGGCCGCGCAAAGATTACGCTGAACAAGCAACTCCCAGCGGCGGCGGGTATTGGCGGAGGATCCTCTGACGCCGCAGCTACCTTGCGGGCTTTGTCCGAGCTATGGAGTGTGTCGCTACCAGACAGTACCGTCGATTTGGGTGCCGATGTTCCTGTTTGCCTGCATCCGATGGCCCTGCGGATGCAAGGCGTAGGCGATGTGCTAACACCTGTTGCACCACTTCCCGAGACACATGCTGTTCTGGTGAACCCTGGCGTAGATGTGCCAACGCCAGAGGTCTTTAACGCGCTGGAAACAAAGAACAACCCCCCGATGGACGCTGTGCCTTCGTTCCCGAACGCTGCGGCGTTGGCACAATGGCTGGCCGTGCAACGCAACGACTTACAAGCGCCTGCCATCTCTCGGGCGCCTGTGATCCTAGATGTGCTGGACTGCCTGAACGATGGCTTATTTGCTGCTATGTCCGGTTCTGGTGCGACGTGCTTTGCGCTTTATACATCCGGGGCTGAAGCCGCAGCAAAAGCACGGGATTTGAGCCGCGATTACCCTGCGTGGTGGGTGGCACCGTGCCGTCTTAGCTAACGCGTGCGACCACGTAGTCCGCAAGATCAAGCAGCATTCTGCGCAGGTCATTTTCCGGCAGCTTCGCCATGGCAGTTTTGGCTTTTTCGGCCCAGGCCAGGGCATCCTGACGCGTTGCCTCAAGCGTGTCGTATTTGGCCATCAGCGCCATCGCATGCTCAAGATCGCCGTCTTTTTGGTCACCCTTTTCGATGGTCCGTGTCCAGAACGCACGCTCTTCAGTATTCGCTTTTGCGACGGCTTTGATGACAGGCAGGGTAAGTTTTCGCTCGCGGAAATCATCCCCAAGGTTCTTGCCGGTTGCTGCAGGATCGCCCGCATAATCCAGCAGGTCGTCAACGATCTGGAACGAGACACCTAACGCATCACCATAGTCATAAAGTGCCTGTATCTGCTCTTCATCGACACCTGCGATCACGCCACCGACTTGTGTCGCTGCCGAGAACAATGCGGCCGTTTTGCCGCGTACGACCTTGAGGTAAACGCCTTCATCGGTGGCCAAGTCCCGTGCTGCTGTGAGCTGGAGGACTTCGCCCTCGGCAATTGTTGCGGCAGCGTTTGCAAGGATATCGAGAACTCGCAAAGAGCCTGTTTCGACCATCAATTGGAACGACCGTGCGAACAGGTAATCGCCGACCAGAACGCTTGATGTGTTGTCCCAGAGCAGGTTTGCCGTAGGCCGCCCGCGCCGCTTGTCGCTTTCATCAACCACGTCGTCATGCAGCAGCGTGGCAGTATGAATGAACTCGACGGTTGCAGCAAGATGTACGTGATAGGGCCCGCCATAGCCGCACATTTTTGCAGATGCGAGGGTCAGCATGGGCCGCAACCGTTTGCCGCCTGCTTCGACCAGATGCGCTGTCACCTCAGGAATGCGCGGGGCGTGTTCGGATGCCATCCTTTCGCGGATCAGCGCATTCACGGCCAGCATTTCATCGGCCAAATCAGCGCTCAAGCGCTCGTGGGGTTTGCTCGCCGCTTGGTCCAAGCTCATCACCGCTCCGTCAGTTCGTGTCTCTGCGCCTCGACATAGCTGCGCAGGCCCCTTACGTCTATGGCATGAAAGAGCTTTTGCGCACCAATGACCCGACAATCATAGCCTTTGCCACGGCGCTCCTGTCCGGTGAGGGCATCGAGAGCTTTACGATGGACGCCAATATGAGCGTTCTGGAGGGGTCAATCGGCATCATGCCGCGGCGCCTTATGGTGCGCGATGCGGATTGGTTTATTGCGTCAAATGTAATGCGCGACAATGATATTCACGTTTCGGAATGACCCAGACGCGGGACGCTTTTCTGGGCGGACGCGTGCAAGCGATCCAGCCTGCTAAGGGGTTTCGTTCTGGCATTGATGCTGTTCTCATGGCGGCGGCCGTGCCTGCACAAGATGGTCAATCGGTGCTTGAGCTTGGCTGTGGGGCTGGGGTTGCGAGCCTGTGCCTGAAAGCGCGTATCGATGCGCAGGTTACAGGCCTTGAGCGGCAAGCTGACTATGTCGCCCTTGCCCAGCAAAACGGGGTGCATGCCTTGCATGGCGATCTGGCTCACATGCCAGATCTGTTGCGCCGGCAAAGCTTTGACCATGTGATGGCGAACCCGCCCTATTACCGTCCGTCGGATCGATCTGCGGCACAGGATGCTGGCCGTGAAGCTGCACTGGCCGAGGAAACGCCGCTTTTTGCGTGGGTGGATGCTGCCATTCGGCGGCTTAAGCCGAAAGGGTATCTGACCATGATCCAAACCGCAGACCGGCTTCCTGATGTGCTGTCTGCGATGGATGCCCGGCTTGGGGCGGTCCGGGTGCTTCCACTGGCGCCTCGCGTTGGGAAAGCCGCCCATCTGGTTCTTGTCCAGGCGCGCAAAGGCGGCCGCACCCCATTTGTTCTGTGCGCTCCGCTGATTCTTCATGAAGGTGAGCGGCACGAAAAAGATGGCGAAAGCTACACAGAAACCGTTCGCAGGGTGTTGCGAGACGGGGCTGCCCTGCCCATCTAAAAGGCATCTGCCCGTTAAAGTTGTGTCTATGCTGCACCTGCGGCGTGACATTAACGATTTTGCGTGGTGGACTATGAAGACAACCAACAGAGAGGAGTTTGCCTATGTCCGTAAGTTCGCATGTTCAGGAACTGAGGAAGAAACACCAAAATCTCTCGGAGACAGTTGAACAAGCGCAGCGAAGTCCCGGCATTGACGATCTTCAGATCGCAGCCTTGAAAAAGGAAAAACTTCGGCTCAAAGAACAGATTGAACGTCTGTCTGCTTAAGTCTCAATGACGACTGGCGCGGGCAGCAAGGATTGCCCCGCCAGTGATGAGGGCTGCTGCAAGACCAAGCGTTATAGTTGGTTCAGCCACACCAAACCCTACTAAAATCAGCGTAGATAGAAGGGGTGCCGCGTAAGACGCGACGCCCAAAAGCTGTATATTTCCGCGCTTTACCCCAATATCCCAAACGTAGAATGCAAGCCCGACAGGCCCAAGACCTAACGCCGCGATAGACACCCAGGCGCGCGTTGAGGACGGCCAAACGGTTGGCTCTAAAGCGATATGCGCGACTGTCGATAAAAGGGCTGTCGCGACACAAAAGATCGCAACAGTCTCTGTGGGTGTATCGCCAAGACGGCGCGAGAGTACCGAATAGCCCGACCATGTCAGCGCGCAAAGGAGCGCCAGCCCGTAGCCCGGCATAGCGGCCTGATCGATTGCGCCGATCCCGTCGCCAAAAAGGATCAGAGCTGCGCCTGATAATCCGATCACAGCCCCCAATACATGTCCGATGCGAAGTGATTCCCCCGGCAGTAACCCCGAAAAGAGGACGATCAGAAGCGGCCAGAGATATGCAATCAGGCCCGCTTGTGCGGGCGGTGCCATTCGCAACGCGGAAAAATACAAAAAATGATAGCCAAATAGTCCCGCTGTTCCGAAAAGGTAAACGCGCAACGGCACCCTTTTGAGCTGTTTTGGGTCGCCCTTGGTAAAAAGCCAGATAAGCCCGATTGCACCGCCCAGCGTAAAGCACATGGCGTTTAGCAAAAGTGGCGGCACAGGCCGCGAGCCTTCGGTGAACAGCGCCAGCATGGACCATAACAGTATCGCTCCAAAGCCCAGCCCTGTCGCTTTTCCGACGCTCACGCCAGATCCGCCGCTGACACAATCCTTCGCCCTTCGCTGAAAGCCCCGATCTCATCAGCCTTTGCCATGATCCATGTCTTGAACGCGGCAACCTGTGGGCGGGTTTCTGCGCCTTTCGGGCAGATAAATCGAAACCGGGCTTCGGATGAAATACCGGTCGACAATGGCGCTACCAGTCGCCCGGACTTGATATCCTGATAGGCCAACGAAGCCCGGGCCAGAACCACGCCGCCACCCGACAAAGCTGCGTCAATCGCGTGATCCGCTTGGCTAAAGCGCGGGCCACTGGTGACATCCGCAGGGACGCCCGCCGCCCGAAACCATGCGTTCCAGTCGCAAGGCGGGGTTAGGAAGGCGACGCTGTCATCATGCAGAAGTGGCATCCGCAGCAGGTCGGAGGGTTGCGAAACCTCGCGTGCCAGTGCCGGCGTCATCACCGGTGTCATCCATTCCTGTGATAACGATTCTGAATAAAGTCCGGTGTCAGGGCCGTAGCCAAATCGGATCGCGACGTCGATGTCGTCACGGTTGAAGTTCATGATCCTGAGGGAAGCAGAAAAGCGCAGCTCAATCTCGGGATGGGCCTGTGCAAAATCATAAAGCCGTGGGGCAAGCCATTTTGCTGTAAAGGCCGGGCCCGCTGTCACCGTCAGCGATGTCGCATCAGACAGCCGCTTGACGCTGCGCCATGCCGTCGTCAGCGCGTTAAACCCGTCAGAGGTGCCCGGCAGCAGGGTACGACCGGCCTCGGTCAAATCCACCGCTCGGTTCAGGCGGATGAACAGAGGTTGGCCTAAATGCTCTTCCAGCGACTTGATCTGAAAGCTGAGGGCGGCTGGCGTGACGTTCAATTCCGCCGCTGCTTTTGCAAAGGACATATGCCGGGCAGCGGCCTCAAAAGCGCGCAGGGCAGTCAGCGGGGGGAGGCGGTCAGACATAATTCAGTTTAGTATATCTTAACTGACACGTTGGGAAGTCTCGTTTGTAAGAATTGTTAGCGGGGCTCATATTAGGGACAGTTCAAAAATTCAGATGCTCAAAAGGAGTTCCCCATGTTTGAGACACCGACAAACGCCCGTACCCGTGACGCCATCCGCGCTGCTCATAAAGAGCGCGCTGACGTTTTTGCCGCTGGCCTGCGCTGGATCACTGGGCGCAAGTAAGCGCCCTTTGATAGTCGCCTCCCTTACGGCAAATAAAAAGGGCCGGTCGCAGTGACCGGCCCTTCTTGTATTCTGATGTCCCGCCTCAGACGAAGAACTGGGCACCGTTGGCCGAGATGGTCGAGCCGTTGATGAAGCCTGCATCGTCAGAGGCGAGGAAGGCCACGCAGCGCGCGATTTCTTCGGGCTCACCCAGACGCCCTGCAGGGATCTGCGGAATGATCTTCGAGTTCAGAACTTCCTCGGGGATCGCGCGAACCATTTCGGTGCCGATATAGCCGGGGCAAACCGCGTTTGCGGTGATGCCTTTGGCGGCACCTTCTTGCGCAAGCGATTTCACGATGCCCAGATCACCGGCCTTGGTGGCGGCATAGTTAACCTGACCGGCTTGACCTTTTTGACCGTTGATCGACGAGATCACGATCACCCGGCCAAAACCACGCTCCCGCATGCCAGGCCAGACAGGGCGAACAGTGTTGAAGACGCCCGTGAGGTTTGTGTCGATGACCTTCTGCCATTGCTCAGGCTTCATCTTGTGGAAAAATCCATCCCAGGTGATGCCTGCGTTGGCGACAACGACGTCGACCGGGCCCAGATCGCCCTCGACCTGCGCGATGCCTGCCTCGGATGCTTCATAGCTGGCGACGTCCCACTTGTAGGTCTTGATGCCGGTGGCTTCGGTAAAGGCGGCGGCCTTCTCATCATTGCCGGCATAAGTTGCGGCAACACTGTAGCCGTCTTCTTTGAGTTTCTTGGAAATGGCTTCGCCGATACCGCGGCTTCCGCCGGTCACTAGGGCTACACGGGACATTGGGGTCTCCTCATTCAGTCACGTAATGCCGGGATTTTTAAGTCGTCCCGGTCATGGAAAGTAAAAGGGCGGCCAGATCAGCCGCCCCGTGGATCAATCGCGCTCAAGGCACATGGCAACACCCATGCCGCCGCCGATGCACAGCGTGGCGAGGCCTTTTTTGGCGTCGCGGCGCACCATTTCGTGCAGCAGTGTGTTCAGGATGCGCGCGCCGGAGGCCCCGATCGGGTGACCGATGGCGATGGCGCCGCCGTTGACGTTCACGATCTCGGGGTTCCAGCCCATGTCCTTGTTCACGGCGCAGGCTTGGGCGGCAAAGGCTTCATTGGCTTCGACCAGATCAAGATCTTCGGCTTTCCAGCCTGCCTTTTCCAGCGCCTTGCGGGACGCGTAGATCGGGCCGACGCCCATGATCGACGGGTCGAGACCGGCGGTCGCATAAGACGCGATGCGGGCCAGCGGTTTGATCCCGCGCTTCTCGGCATTCTCAGCCGACATTAGCAGGGCGCCCGCAGCACCGTCGTTCAGACCGGAGGCGTTGGCAGCGGTGACGGACCCATCCTTGGTGAAAGCAGGGCGCAGTTTCTGCATCGCTTCCATCGTTGCGCCGTGGCGGATGTATTCATCCTTGTCGACTACGATGTCGCCCTTGCGGGTCTTCACGGTGAAGGCCACGACTTCGTCTTCGAACTTGCCAGCCTTCTGCGCGGCTTCGGCTTTGTTCTGCGAGGCGACGGCAAATTCGTCCTGCTGCTCGCGGCTGATCTGCCATTTTTCAGCAACGTTTTCAGCGGTTTGACCCATGTGATAGCCGTTGAACGCATCCCAAAGACCGTCGCGGATCATCGTGTCGATGTATTTGACGTCACCCATTTTGTGGCCAGCGCGCAGGTGGGCTGCATGGGGGCTGAGCGTCATGTTTTCCTGTCCACCGGCGGCCACGATATCGGCGTCACCCAGCTGGATGTGCTGGGCGGCAAGTGCCTCCGCACGCAGACCGGATCCGCAGAGCTGGTTCAGCGCCCGAGCCGCGCTTTCCTGCGGGAGCCCTGCATTTATATGTGCCTGACGCGCAGGGTTCTGTCCTTGGGCGGCTGTCAGAACCTGACCAAGGATCGTCTCCGAGACCTCACCCTTCTCGACGCCTGCGCGGGCCACGATTTCTTCAAGCACAGCGGCGCCAAGGTCATGTGCGGGCGTGTTGGCGAATGATCCGCCAAAGCTTCCTACAGCGGTCCGCGCTGCGGAGGCGATTACGACATTGGTCATATTTGGTCCTCTTCCAAGTCAGATTCCTGACGAGGACCGGACGACCAGGTAGGGGACGGTCGCCTTTGTGAAGGGCCTCGCCCCATCACAGCGACTCGTATGGTCTTGAAAAACAGGCTTCAACGCGCGTTTCGTCTCACTTGGCACATTGGTAGCGCTCGCAAGGGACAGATCACGCGGATTTCTGCGCGTCCCCTTGCCGCCAGGGCGCGCGGATCGTGGGTGGTGCAAAGTGGTAGCCTTGTAGGCAATCTACCCCGATTGATGTCAGGAAAGCTGCATCTTCGGCGGTTTCCACCCCTTCGGCGACCGTGAACATCTCAAACTGTCGACCGATCCCGGCCAGTGCCTTGACCAGCACCTGATTGTCTGGATCCTGATGGATGTTGCGAATGAACTGCCCATCAATCTTGAGGATATCAAAGTAGAAATCCTTGAAATGCTTGAGCGAGGTGAAACCGGCCCCGAAATCATCAAGTGCAAAGGAAATCCCGCGCGACTGCAAATCGTCCATGAACGAGCAGACCAGTTCGGGCACAGTCATCGCCGATGTCTCGGTAATTTCAAGGATGAGGCGTTCACCAATTGTCGGGTTGCGCCGCAGCCCTTCATCCAGCACGTCCATCCATTCGCGATACCCGACAGAGCGTGCAGACATGTTGATTGACAGCCGTAGACCTGGTTCTTCGGCCAAGGAGGCCAGCCCCATTTCAAGCGCGCGGCAGTCGATTTGGCGGCCCAGCTCAATCTCTTCGATCTGGTTGATGAACTGACGGGCCGGAATGATCCGCCCGGTTTCGTCCATGACGCGGATCAGACCTTCGTAAAACGCGACGCGTTTGTGATTTTTGGCCTGCACGACAGGCTGATAGGCCAGCATCACGCGTTTCAGCGCCACCGCGCTGCGCACCATTTCCATCACGTTGCGATCGCGTTGCTGCACGGCCATGGACAGAGGGCTTGTCCGCTTGCCTTTTTTACCCGTGTTGTGCCGCATCGACGGAACCTTTGCGTGGAATCATGAGTTGCGCCGAACCTGCGCCATAATCCCTAAGAGCCGGTAAAGATTCACATTTTGTTCTAATTGTCGTAACCTCATTGCAGGACCACGACGAAAGGGATTTTCATGGGCGAGCGATGCGGCTGGGTCGGGCAGGAGCAGATCTATATCGACTATCACGACACCGAATGGGGTGTGCCGGAATGGGACAGTCGTGCGCTGTGGGAAAAGTTGATCCTTGATGGGTTTCAAGCGGGTCTAAGTTGGATCACCATCTTGAAAAAGCGCGAGAATTTCCGCGAGGCGTTTCACGGATTTGATCCGCGTGAGATCGCGCATTGGAGCGAGGCGGAGGTTGTACGATTGCTGGAAAACCCCGGTATCATTCGCCATCGCGGCAAGATCGAGGCAACGATTGGGAACGCACAAGCGTGGTGCCGGATTGAGGATCGGATCGGATTTGATACGTTTTTGTGGAATTACATGGGCGGTAT
>ERZ1740070.1306-NODE-1306-length-15714-cov-5.368031_pt1 | contig 15714 bp, 15 predicted proteins | sample MGYA00581734_ERZ1740070 | MGnify/ENA primary metagenome ERZ1740070 (study PRJEB43018, sample SAMN04849744) | marine metagenome | isolation source: floating plastic debris | place: Pacific Ocean | collected 2008-09-01 | study: EMG produced TPA metagenomics...
CACCGGCATTTTCATCCAGGTCATCCCCGGCGCGCGCATTTTGACCAGCGTCACGATCAGGTTGATACCTGACAGCGTTGTCCCGATGCCTGCGATGTTGAGCGACCACAAATAGTAATCCATCCCCACGCCCGGACTGAAGGTCAGCCCCGATAACGGCGGATAGGCCAGCCAACCGGTGGCCGCAAACTCCCCCACAAAGAGCGAGATCATGATCAACACCGCGCCCGAGACGGTCAGCCAGAAACTGAGATTGTTAAGGAACGGAAACGCCACATCCCGCGCGCCAATTTGCAGCGGCATCACATAGTTCATGAACCCGGTGATAAACGGCATCGCAACGAAAAAGATCATGATCACGCCGTGGACGGTGAACACCTGATCGTAGTGATAGGCGGGCAAAAACCCGACATACCCGGCAGAGGCCAATGCCTGATGCAATCGCATCAAAAGCGCGTCTGAGAACCCCCGCACCAGCATGATCAAACCGAGGATCATGTACATGATCCCGATCTTCTTGTGGTCGACCGAGGTGAACCATTCGGTCCAGAGATAGCCCCAGAGACGGTAATAGGTGACCGCCCCCACGACCAGGGCGCCAAGGATCATGGTGCCAATAAAGGTGCCAAAGATGATCGGGTCGTAGAACGGGAAGATATCCCAGTTCAGCTTGCCCCAGAACCAGTGCACGTCGACGGGGGAATAGCTGCCATGGGCGGCGCCCGCATCGTTAGGTGTAACGGCTGTGGCCATATCAATTCGCCTGCAGAGGAAGTTGTTGCGCCAGCGCGGGCTGCGGTGGCAAGTCCATCGCAGCAAAAATCTCGTCCTCGCGCTCTTTCAGGTCGGGTCGCAGGATGGCGATAAAGGCACCAGGGTCCTCGGCCGAGCAGATGCCCCGGAACATCTCACGATTGAACAGCCCTTCCAGCCCGCCACCGCCAAGCGCATCCACCATCATCATGTCATCCAGGCACAGATCCTGCTGACCTGCGCACAGGTTCACAATGCGCCGCCACAGACCCTCCTGCACCGATCCGTAATAGGTCACTTTGTGATCAATGCTGGGCTGTTGCAGCTGGTTGTAGGCAGGTTGGTCAAGCTCTGCCGCGCGGCCCTGATCGCGCACCTTGGCGACCCAGGCCTCGAAATCATCCTCGCTCAGTCCGAGGAAGTCGAAATTCATGTAGGAAAACCCGTTGCCGGAATAATTGGCCGAAAACCCGTCATACGTGCCGGGCACGTTAATCACGGCGTTCAGCTCTGTCTCCTTCCCGGCCAGGGATTAGATCATTCCGGCGAGGTCGGGTACATAGAATGCGTTCTTGACCGTGTCAGAGGTCAGTTTGAATTCTATCGGTCGGTCCACGATGGCGGCCACTTCGTTGACCGTAGCGATGTTGTGCTCAGGGTAGATAAAGAGCCACTTCCAATCGAGCGAGACAACATGGACTTCCAAAGGCTCCACACTTTCATCGACGAGTTGGGTGGGCGAAATGCGCGTCAAATCCTTGTACGGGTCAAGCCGGTGCGTGGCGACCCAGGTCAGACCGGCAAGACAGATGATGATCGCCAGAGGCACCGCCCAGATCACGATCTCAAGGCTGATGGAGTGATCCCAATCGGGCGAATACGTCGCCTTCTTGTTGTCCTCGCGGTACTTCATCGCAAAGAAAACCGTCAGCGCCATGACGGGCAAGATGACGATCAACATCAGCACGGTGGCATAGACGATCAGATCACCCTTTTGCGCGGCCACATCGCCGTTGGGATTGAGCAAAACGAGGTTACAGCCAGAGAGCGCCCCCGCCAAAAACAGAAATGTCAGGAGTTTGAAGATGCCACGGGATAATTTTGCCATGTCTATGCCTGGTCTTTGCAACGGTGCAGTCTGTCGTGGCGCGCAACAAATAGATAGTACGTTTTACGAGCGCGGCCCGGGTTTATTTTGATACTCGATAGGTAAGCGGTCAGGGCCAAATTCAAGAATGCTGCACTGCGACAATTTCCCCTCGCTGGTTTCTGCCCCATATTGTGGTTAGAAGGCGCGCAAACGGCGGAGGCATCTATGGCGAACACTTCAACCGGCCATTCCGATAACGTCACCATCGACGACATCGTCACGACCGTGGTGATGGCGCGCGTGACGGACTTTTTCGGCTTCTTTGTTTATGCCATCGCCTCGGCCCTCGTCTTTCCGCGTCTGTTCTTTCCAATGTTTGATCCGGTGATGGGGACTGTGATGTCTTTCGCCGTGTTTTCATTGGCTTTTCTAGCACGACCCATCGCCAGTTTCGCAGGCCGCTCCATTGAGCGAAAGATCGGGCGCGCGGGCAAGATCAGCCTGGCCTTGATGATCCTTGGCAGCTCCACGGTCGCGATCGGCCTTTTGCCCAGTTATGACCGGATCGGGATCATGGCGCCCATTTTGCTTGCCGCGCTGCGCTTTGCGCAAGGTCTCGGGTTGGGGGGCGCCTGGGATGGGATCACGCTGCAGCTCAAATCAGCTGCGCCAAAGGGTCGCGAGGGGCTCTACGGCATGGTGCCGCAGCTTGGCGGGCCGATCGGCTTTTGCGTAGCGGCCTCTTTGTTTTTTGTGCTGACCGGCTTTCTGACCGAGGAAGAGTTTTACACCTACGGCTGGCGGTTTGCGTTTTTTGCAGTCATGGCCGTCAATGTCGTGTCGCTCTTTGCCCGGCTTCGGTTGCTGACGGCTGATTTTGGTGCCGATGAAACCCCGCTGCAATCCGCACCTTTCGGAGAGATGCTGCGCACCCAGTGGCGCACGATCGCCCTGTCGACCTTTTTGCCGGTGGCAAGCTATGCGCTGTTTCACATGGTGACGGTGTTCCCGCTGAGCTACACGCTGCTTTTCACCGAATACTCCATGGCGCGGATCATTCTGTATGAACTGGTCGGCGGCGTGTTGGCGTGCGGCGCTGTTGTGTTGTCGGGCGTGTTGGCCGATCGATACACCAAGCGCCGCGTCTTGCGGGTCTCTGTGGCGCTGATCCCGCTTTTATGCCTGAGCATCTACACGCTCGATTCATACCCGTGGATCTACATCATTTTCGGGTTTGTCGTGCTCGGGCTGGCCTATGGGCAATCAAGCTCCATCGTGCCCAAGCGTTTCCCGGCGCGATTCCGTTATTCCGGCAGCGCCTTGTCCGTCAATTTGTCGTGGATTTTCGGCGCGGCTTTTGCGCCGCTTTGCGGGCTGGCTCTGGCCGCCTATGTCGGGCTTTGGGCGTCAGCGCTCTACCTGTTGTCCGGCGCAATCGTGACGTGGATCACGCTGCGCATTCTGGACAAACAACTCGACGACGTGGGGTAGCACGCGACGTCGATTTGGGGTGATCAGCCTACAATCAGCTGTTTGAGCTGCAACGCTTCGTGTTCCAACTCCGTCAGGCGGTAGTTGATCACATCACCGATGGTCAGCATGCCCACCACGGAGCCGCCGTTCATGACAGGCATGTGGCGGAAATGACCAGATGTCATGCGGCGCAGCACCGACACCATCGTGTCACTGGCCGTGCAGGTTTCCACCGTTTTGGTCATGATGTCTTCGACCTTTTTCGGCAGGGTCTCTCCGGGCGTGTCGGCCAGTTTGCGCACGATGTCGCGTTCCGACAGAATGCCGATCATGGCACCGCTGGCATCGCGTACAATCAGCGCACCCACCCGCTTGTCCCGCAGCTCCATCACCGCGTCTTTGAGCGTGGCCTGAGGGCGGATGGAAAACACTGCATCGCCTTTTCCTTCCAATAGCTTGGCCACTGTGGCCGTCTCTTTCGACGACAGGCTCGACGCGGATTGGGAATAGGTTTTCGGCTCAACATCGCCGCGCTTGGGTGCTTGATAAGATGCAGGCATCGATGGCTCCTTGATGGTCTCTCAACTTTCGGGCTACATCCAGTTTACACCGATAAGTTTCATTTGGGAAAATTTCTGCGCATGTCAGGTTTTGAACTTCCACCCGTTGCCGCGCTTTTGATGTTTGTCGGGGCCTGTCTGGCCGGACATTCCTATCGCCGGGTGTGGAAGTCCGAAGGCCCGCGATGGCAGCTTTGGTTTTTCGGGACGACTGCGGCGGCGTTGCTCTGCACCGTGGCGTTTTTCCCCGTTCAGACGGGCTAGGCGCGTTTTCTTTCAAAGAAAATGCCCAAGAAAACTCGATTTTTCTTGGGCACAATTTTCAAAAATTTTGAGTGGTGACCGCGTCAGGCGTCCATCTCATCCAGCATTTTGCGTGCCCTGGGGCATCCGGCCAAACGCTCGCGCAGCGGGCTGTCTGGGTCGATGTCCTTTTTGCAGACCAAACACTGGTCCGCGTCAGAGATCGCATTCAACCCACCGCAGCTGCCTTTGATGGTACGCCCCGAAAAGATCACCCCAACGGCCATGCCGCCGACCATCAGCACGATAAAGCCAAAGGCGAGCAGGAAGGTTTCCACGGGGCTGATCTCCTGGTGTTAGGCGTGCAGGGCGGTAAAGCCTTGCGTTTCCGTCTTGATATGGTCGCCCGATGCGTCGCGGTCAATAAAGAGCGCGGCAATACCGCGATCATTGGCCAGTTCGACCCCGCGTTTGGCGCCCATGGCCAGCAGACCGGTGGCCCAGGCATCCGCCAACATCGCATTCTCGGCCAAGACCGTGACGGATGTCGTGTTGTGCGTGACAGGCCGACCCGTCTTGGGGTCCAGAATGTGCGAAAAGCGCGTCCCGTCCTCTTCAAAGAAATTGCGATAGTCGCCCGAGGTGGCCAGACCCATGTTCGAGGCTTTGGCCACGTCGAACACCTCAGCGCTCAGCAGGTCGGGCGATTCGATCCCGATTTGCCAGGACATCGCATCGCGGTTCTTGCCCGACACGTAGAGATCACCGCCAATTTCGACCATGAAGTCTTTGAGCCCCAGGTCAGCAACAGCCGCCGCCACGTAATCAACGCCGAACCCTTTGCCGATGGACGACAAATACATCTGAGTCGCGGGGTCGGATTTGCGAAGTTGCGTGCCGGACACGGTTAGTTTCGACTGACCCACATTTGTCATGGCGCCAGCCAACACTTGCGCCTCTGGTGCCGAAGACAGGCCCGCTGGCGCGCCAAAGCCCCAAGCCTCGATGACCGGGCCAAGGGTGATATCGAAATACCCGTCCGACTGCGCGTGTACCTTTTCGGCGGCGGTCACAACCTGCGCCAGCTCCGACGACACTGTGACAGGGGACGTGCTATTTGATGCATTGAAAACAGACACTTCCGAGGAAGCATCCCAGTTTGACATCAGCGTATTGATCCGCGCGAGGCTGCGATCCACGGCGGCCTGTAACTGGGCCTTGTCGACGCTGCCATCATGGTCTACGGCGACAACCGAATAACGCGTTCCCATCGTTGTTCCGGTCAATTCAAGCACGGCAGAGCCGGGCTTACAGGCGGCCAATGCGATGGCGGACAGAACGAAAGAGCGGCGGGAAAGCTTCAATGCTGTGTTCACTGGTTTTGCCTCCTTACAGGGCGCGACGGGCAAGCCAAAAAAAGTTTCTCACTGCGCGCTTTTTTCGCGTTTTCATTTCAGTTGCAATGGGAAACACTAAAGTGGGCGCGCATGCCGCAGTATACCCCCTACGCGAATCGTAGCACAAGCCAAACACAAGCCAGTTGGAGGCCAACCGCGTGCAAAGTTTTAAGTTGAAGAAGGGTCTGGACCTCCCAGTCCTTGGATCCCCCACGCAGTCGGGCATCGACACACCGGACATCCGTACCGTCGCAGTTTTGGGCGCGGATTACATCGGGCTGAAGCCGCGTTTGCAGGTGGAAGAAGGGGACAAGGTTGGCGCTGGAGCGCCGATTTTTTTCCACAAAGACACCCCCGAAGTGATGGTCACCGCGCCGGTCGGCGGCCGGGTGCGTGCGGTCAACCGTGGGGCGCGTCGGGTTCTGATCAGCGTTGAAATTGACGTCGATCCCGAGGCCGCGCCCGCTGTCGATTTCTCCAAAGTGGGCGATGAGACCACCCGTGAGGGTTTGATCGAAAAACTCTGCGCCTGTGGTCTTTGGACATCGTTCCGTACAAGGCCCTACTCGAAAGTGCCCGAGATCACATCGACCACCGATGCAATCTTAGTCACGGCCATGGACACCGAACCATTGGCGTCGGACCCGGCACAGATCATCGCAGGTGCCAAGGCAGAGTTTGAACGGGGTCTGGCGGCGGTGAGCCGGCTGACCGAGGGCACCACCTATGTATGCCGTAAGGCTGGCAGTGACGTCCCCGGGGACGCCATCGACCGGGTGGAAATGGCCGAATTTGACGGGCCACACCCGGCGGGTCTGGCTGGCACGCATATCCACTTTTTGCATCCGCCGACCGCGGAAACCGCCGTTTGGACCATCGGATACCAGGATGTCATCGCCATCGGGCACCTGCTCGCGACGGGACGTAATGACGCAGAGCGGGTGATTGCGATCACCGGCCCACGTGCGGCAAATCCGCGCCTCCTGCGCGTTCCGGCGGGGGCATCGATGGTGCAAATGACAGAAAACGAAGTGGCGGGTGACGGCCCGCTGCGGCTCATCTCCGGCTCGATCCTAAGCGGGCGGATGGGCGCCGGCACGGATGCCTATATCGGTCGCTACGCGCGGCAAATCACGCTCATTGAGGAAGATAAGGAACAGATTCCAATGGGTTGGATACGTCCGATGCGCACGAAATACGCCGTGCAACCTGTTTTGGGGTCGGCTTTGGCGAAGAAACTTTATGGCCTGACGTCCAACCTTAATGGGGGTCGGCGGGCCATGGTGCCCATCGGGACGTTCGAAAAATTGATGCCGCAGGACTTCCTGCCAACACAACTTTTACGATCTCTGCTTGTAATGGACACCGACCAAGCGCAGCTCCTCGGCGCGCTTGAACTGGACGAAGAGGATTTAGGATTGGTTGGCTTTGCATGCCCGGCGAAGTATGAATACGCCATAGCGTTACGGGACTGCTTGAGCAAAATTGAGAAGGAGGGCTGACGTGGGTCTGCGCAGCTTCTTTGACCGCATCGAACCGGCTTTTGAAAAGGGCGGTAAGTATGAGCGGTATTTCCCCCTTTATGAAATGGTGGAAAGCTTTCTTTACACGCCGAAAACGGTGACCACGGTTGCGCCTCATGCGCGGTCCTACATCGATATGAAGCGGATCATGACCTACGTGGTGCTGGCGACCGTGCCTTGCATCATCCTAGGCTGCTACAACACGGGTCTGCACACCAACGCCGCGATCGCCGAATTTGGCGCAAGCGGATGGCGCGCGTGGATCATTGAGGCGCTGGGGATCGGCTTTAACGCCGCGAACCCATTGGCCAATTTCCTGCATGGGCTTTTGTACTTCATCCCGATTTACCTGACCACGCTGGTGGCGGGCGGCATCTGCGAGGTGATCTTCGCCACGATCCGCCGGCACGAGGTAAACGAGGGCTTCCTCGTCACATCAATGCTCTACACGTTGACCCTGCCGGCGAGCACGCCTTTGTGGCAGGTGGCTTTGGGCATCATCTTTGGTGTTGTGATCGGCAAGGAAGTGTTCGGTGGCACCGGTAAGAATTTCCTCAACCCTGCGCTCACGGGTCGTGCGTTCCTCTACTTTGCCTATCCCGCGCAGATGTCGGGCGATGCGGTCTGGGTGCCTGTTGACGGGTTTACAGGCGCGACCGCCCTCGCGATCAGCGCCTCAGAGGGGTATCAAAACCTCGCCTCCTACGGCATGGACTGGTCAAGCGCATTCTTCGGCATGGTGCCCGGCAGCTTTGGAGAGACCTCAACCGCTGCGGCCTTGCTCGGGATGGCGTTCCTACTCGCGACCCGAATAGCCAATTGGCGATTAATCGTCGGCTGTCTGGTCGGTATGATCGGGTTTGCGTCGCTGCTTAACCTCATTGGATCTGACACAAACCCGATGTTCTCGATGCCGTGGTACTGGCACCTTGTGGTGGGTGGCTACGCATTCGGACTGGTCTTTATGGTGACGGAGCCGGTGTCGGCCTCGCACACCAATCTCGGCCGGTTCTATTACGGGCTTTTGATCGGGTTCATGGTTGTGATGATCCGTGTGATCAACCCGGCCTTCCCCGAAGGCATGATGCTGGCTATTTTATTCGGTAACGTTTTCGCCCCATTGATCGACTACTTCGTCGTGCAGGCGAACATCAAACGGAGGGCGAGACGCTTTGCCTGACGAAGACAACCCAAACGACGAGAAACCCAAAGGGACTATCGGACGCTTTTTGTTCCTGGCCGCCCCGCCGGACAGCATCGGAAAGACGATTTTTGTCGCGGTTGGTGTCTGCCTGGTGGCCTCCATGGTGGTGTCCTCGGTCGCGGTGTCGCTGCGGCCCACGCAAGAGGTCAATCAGCTCAAGGATAAGCAGATCAACATCCTGCAGGTCGCGGGCGTCTATGATCCCGAGGTTGATGTTGTCGAAGCATTCAATGCATTTGAGCCGCAGGTGCTGGAACTTGAAACGGGCCAGTTTACCGATCAGTTCGACGCGACGAGTTTTGATGATATCGCCGCCGCGGATGACCCGGCCACCTCGGTTGAGCTGTCTGACGATCCGGCGGGCATTGGGCGCAAGGCCACGTTCCGCACGGTGTACCTGCTGCGCAACGAAGACGGGTCCCTCGACAAAGCGATCCTGCCTTTGCATGGCTACGGTCTGTGGTCCACGCTTTACGGCTACATCGCGATCGAAGAGGACGGCAACGAAATCTACGGCCTGCAGTTTTACAGCCACGCAGAAACCCCTGGCTTGGGCGCGGAGGTGGATACCCCTCGCTGGAAATCCCAGTGGAATGGCAAGCGGTTGAAAGACGAAGACGGCAACCTGGCCATCACGGTGGCCAAGGCTGTCCCGCCGCAGGGTGAGGATTACCACATTGACGCGCTCGCGGGCGCCACGCTGACCACCGTTGGTGTCGACAACCTTGTCCGGTTCTGGATGGGGGAGGAAGGCTACACGCCCTTCCTGCAAAACCTGAAGACAGGAGGGATCTAAATGGCCCAGACCTATCGTAAAATGCTGGTTGATCCCATGGTCGACAACAACCCGATCACGCTCCAGGTGCTTGGGATTTGTTCGGCGCTGGCGGTGACCTCCTCTTTGCAAGTGTCGTTCGTCATGGCCTTGGCGGTGATCTTCGTGACCGGGTTCTCATCGATGTTCATCTCGATGATCCGAAGCCAAATCCCCGGCTCGATCCGGATCATTGTTCAGATGGTCATCATCGCCAGCCTCGTGATCATGGTGGATCAGATCCTCAAGGCCTACGCCTACGAGATCTCGAAAACCCTTTCGGTCTTTGTGGGCCTGATCATCACAAACTGTATCGTCATGGGCCGGGCTGAGGCCTTCGCCATGAAAAATCCGCCGGTGGCGAGCTTCGTCGATGGTGTCGGTAACGGGTTGGGCTACGGTCTGATCCTGATGCTGGTGGCTGTGATCCGCGAAATCTTTGGTTCTGGCACGTTCTTTGGTCTCACCCTGATGGAGACGGTGAACAATGGCGGGTGGTATGTCCCCAACGGCATGCTTCTTCTGCCGCCCTCGGCCTTCTTCATCATCGGTCTGATCATCTGGGCCTTCCGCTCTTGGAAGCCGGAACAGGTGGAAGAGCGCGAATACAAAATTCAAACGGTTGAGGCGCACTGATGGAAGAGCTGCTCTCTCTCGCGGTTAAGGCGATCTTCGTTGAAAACCTGGCGCTGTCCTTCTTCTTGGGCATGTGTACCTTCATCGCGGTGTCCAAGAAAATCGCCACGGCCATTGGCCTGGGCATCTCGGTCATGATCGTGCAGTCGATCACGGTGCCGGCCAACAACCTGATCCTGGGCTACCTGCTCGCACCCGGCGCGCTGGCCTGGGCGGGGTTCCCTGATGTCGATCTGACCTTCCTCGGTCTCATCTCCTACATTGGGGTGATCGCGGCCTTGGTGCAGATCCTTGAGATGGTCCTCGATAAGTATTTCCCGCCGCTCTACAACGCGCTCGGGGTTTTCCTGCCGCTGATCACGGTGAACTGCGCCATTCTGGGTGGGTCCCTCTTCATGGTGGAGCGGGATTACAATTTCGCGGAATCGGTCACATACGGCGTGTCGTCTGGCTTTGGCTGGGCACTGGCCATCACCGCGATGGCGGGTGTGCGCGAAAAGCTGAAATATTCCGACATTCCCGACGGCCTTCAGGGCTTGGGCATCACATTCATCACAGCAGGGCTCATGGCCCTGGCCTTCATGTCATTTTCCGGCGTGAAGCTTTAAGGAGGCAAAGACATGGCGACATTCAGTCTTGGAATTTTGCTCTTCACTTTGATCGTTTTGGCCTTGGTCACGGTCATTCTGATGGCGCGGTCGCGGCTTGTGTCTTCGGGCAACGTCACGATTGAAATCAATGGGGAAAAAACCATTTCCGTGCCCGCGGGTGGCAAGCTTTTGCAGACATTGTCTGAACAACAGCTGTTTGTTCCCTCGGCTTGCGGCGGTGGTGGCACATGTGCCCAGTGCAAGGTGAAGATCTTCGAAGGGGGCGGGTCCATTCTGCCGACAGAGGAAAGCCACATCACCAAGCGTGAAGCGGCCTGCGGTGATCGCCTGTCCTGTCAGGTGGCTGTGAAGCAGGACATGAAGATCGAAGTGCCCGAGGAAGTCTTCGGCGTGAAAAAGTGGGAGTGCACCGTGCGCTCCAACGAAAACGTCGCGACCTTCATCAAGAACCTCGTTCTCGAACTGCCCGAAGGCGAAGACGTGAATTTCCGCGCCGGTGGTTACATTCAGATCGAGGCACCTGCGCATGAGCTCAACTACACCGATTTCGATGTGGAAGAGGAGTATCGCGAGGATTGGGACAAGTTCAATCTGTGGCAGTACAAATCCGTGGTGCCCGAAGGGATTGAGCGGGCCTATTCCATGGCCAACTACCCAGAGGAAAAAGGCCTGATCATGCTCAACGTTCGCGTGGCCTCACCGCCGCCGGGCTCTCAGGGGATCCCCCCGGGTCAGATGTCGAGCTACATCTTCAACCTCAAGCCCGGTGACAAGGTTACGATCTCTGGTCCGTTTGGTGAATTTTTCGCCCGCGAGACCGAAAAAGAGATGGTGTTCATCGGCGGCGGTGCGGGCATGGCGCCCATGCGCAGCCACATCTTCGATCAGCTCAAGCGCCTCAAGAACCGCGATCGCAAGATCACGTTCTGGTACGGCGCGCGCTCAATGAAAGAGATGTTCTTTGTCGAAGATTTCGATGAACTGGCCAAAGAATTCGACAACTTCGAATGGCATGTCGCCCTGTCGGATGCGATGCCTGAGGATGATTGGAGCGGGTATACCGGCTTTATTCACAACGTTCTCTATGACGAGTATCTCAAGGATCACCCCGCGCCAGAAGACTGCGAATACTACATGTGTGGCCCGCCCATCATGAACCAGTCCTGCACCAACATGCTTTTGGATTTGGGCGTGGACCGGGAAGACATCATGCTGGACGATTTCGGCGGATAAAAATGCAAGCGGGGTCCCAAAGCGGGGCCCCGCAAACTTTAAAGGACTGCGTCGGAAATCCTTTAAAGATTGCGGCTCCCGTCTGAAAGAGATCGCGCGAATGTCAGGAACACGTCGACATCCGCTTTGTTCGGCTCCTGCCCGGTAAATCCGCGAATATACCCTTCAACCCGGCTCAACCGTTCGGACATCCCTTCGCGGACATCAAGCGCGTGATACCCCAACTGCATGAAATAGAGGATACGTGCGCGGGCATCGGCATCTGCGGGGCCGTATCCGTGACGGGCAAAAAGCGCGGTGACCGCTGTGATCCGGGCCGCATCCGCCGCATCGATGCGCCGCCGCACGGCCGCATCGCGCCGGGCCCATTCGCGGACAGCAAAATCAAGGCCTCGGTCAAAGGCGTCGGGATCCAAAAAACAGGTGAAGAAATTGCACACCGCGCCCGTGATCGTCTCCGCGGGCGCGGCGCAGCGATCCTCCAACATGCGCGTGTTGCGCGCCTCCCAATCCGCCAGCAGGTGATCGAGCAGATCCTGACGGTTCTCGAAATACCAGTAAAAGCTGGAGCGAGAGACTTTGAGCCGGTGGCTCAGCGTCAGCACTTTCACCTCGGCCACGCCTTCGGTCACCAGAACGTCGCGCGCGGCATTGAGCCAGTCCGCGCGCGTTGCTTTTGTTTGGCCAGTCCCGTCCACCGGCTCAGCCGCGCATGGCCGCGCCGGCCGCGTCGTAGGGGGAGGGCGGGATGACCTTTGCGGCGCATTCCGCGCCCACAATATGCACTTGCAGGTCTTTGCCTTCATCCGCGACGGCGGCATCGACCATGGCCATGGCAAGCGATTTGCCCACCGTGTGCCCGTAGCCACCTGAGGTGACAAACCCCACCAGCTCACCCGCGTTCCAGACCGGTTCAAACCCGCTGGCATCGGCGTCTTCGGAGTGCACTTCCAAGGTCACGACTTTGCGCGAGGGCCCATTGCTGTCACGCTCGGCCATGGCAGCTTCGCGCCCGACAAAATCGCCTTTGTCCCAATCGATCCAGCGGTCCATCCCGGTTTCCGCGGCCGTGTAGCCTTGGGTGAACTCCGCGTTCCAGATGCCAAAGGATTTTTCCAGACGCAGGCTCAGCATGGCGTTGAAACCAAACTCACGCAGACCAAATGCCTCGCCCGCAGCCAGCAGCGTTTTGCGCAGGCCAATATGTTCTGCAGCAGAGCAGTGAATTTCAAAGCCCATCTCGCCGGTGACGGACAGGCGCCCGACTTTGACCCGGTACATGCCGATATCGAACGTGCCGCAGCCCATGAAGGGCAGATCCGCAATCGGACCATCGGTGAGCGCCTCAAGCACCTTGAGGCTGTTGGGTCCGGCGATGCCAAAGCCAACCACCGTGTCGGACAGGTCGGCGATATGCACACCCTCCTCCATGCGGTCGGCGAACCACCGCATGTGCCATTCGCGCAAGTAATAGCTGCCCATGATCCACCAGGTGCCATTGCCCCAGTTGAAAATCGTGAGGTCGCCTTTCAGCTTGCCTTCGGGCGACAGCATCGGTGCCAAACGCGCGCGTCCCGGCGCGGGCAGCTTGGAGGCCATGACGCGGTTGAGCCATGCCTCCGCGGCCTCCCCCGTGACCTCAAAACGGGAGAAGCCGGAAATGTCGACAAGACCCGCCGCTTCGCGCACCGCTTTGCATTCACCGGCCACAATATCGAACGCGTTTGAGCGTTTGAGCGTGGGTGTTTCCACGAAATCCGGTTCCGGCGCAAAATAAAGCGGCACCTCCAGCCCCCAGCTGGCCCCCCACTGACAGCCCGCGGCGGTCATATCGGAATAGGCAGGCGCCATCTTGGCAGGCCGCCCTGCGGGCAGTTGTTCGTTGGGGTAGGTCATCACGAAACGACGGGTGTAGAACTGTCCGGTGGTTTCTTTGATGAACTGTTTGTTTTCGGCAAAGGGGCCGTAGCGGGCCACATCCATGCCGAACACATCGGCCTCAGGTTCGCCATGGATCATCCATTCGGCCAAGGACTTGCCGACACCGCCGCCCTGAAGGAAGCCCGCCATCACCGCACAGGCGCACCAATAGCCCGGCTTGCCGCGCACCGGCCCGACCAGAGGGTTACCATCGGGCGAGAAGGTAAAGGCGCCATTGACCCAGGTTTTGATCCCCACCTCTTCCAGCACCGGGTAACGCTCAAAGCCCAGGATCAGCTCATTTTCGATGCGGTCGGGGTCTTCTTGTTGCAGCTCAAACCCGTATTCCCAGGGCGCACCGTCCATCATCCAATGTTCATGGTTGATCTCATAGATGCCCAGCAACATGCCTTTTTGGTCCTGGCGCGTGTAGGTGAACCCTTCGAGGTCCACCGTGAGCGGGATTTCCTTGTCGAGCCCTTCGAGCGCCGGGATTGTATCCGTGATCAAATAGTGGTGGTTGAGCGGCGAGACCGGCAATTCCAGCCCGGCCATGCGGCCCACCTGCTTGGCCCAGAGACCGGCCGCATTGACCACATGCTCGCAATCAATCGTGCCTTTCTCGGCGACCACGCGCCAACCTTCTGCGGTCTGGTGCAGCTCCAACACCCGGTTGTGTTCAATCACTGTGGCGCCATGTTTCTTGGCCGCACCTGCATAGGCCTGCACGGTGCCCGTGGTGTCGATGTAGCCTTCGCGATCGGCCCACATGCCGCCAAGGATGCCGTGCGTGGACATGATCGGGTTCAGCTCACCGGCCTCTTCGGGCGTGATGAGATGCACGTCATTGATGCCGATGGATTGGAAGGTGCGATAGGCCGATTGCAGCCATTCCCAGCGATCCGGCGTGCCCGCCAGCGTCATGCCGCCAGTCATGTGCATCCCCACGGACTGACCGGATTCCTTTTCGATCTCTGAGAGCAGGTCGATCGTATAGGCTTGCAGCGAGGCGATATTGGGGTCGGCGTTCAGCGCATGAAAGCCGCCGGCCGCGTGCCAGCTGGAGCCTGCGGTGAGAACGCTGCGTTCGATCAGGCAGACATCATCCCAGCCGAATTTGGCGAGATGGTAGAGCACGGATGCGCCAACAACGCCCCCTCCGATGACAACAACACGGTAATTGGATTTCATGGGATGCCCTCCGGTTTTGATCATGTGTGTACACTTGTGTCCAGATGAACGCTAACGAGGCTCTCCTCGCAAATCAATGATTTGTTTTTGGGGTCCGCTCGTCGCGTCCGGTGGGGCGCGTCTCGCTTGGCATGTGGCGCTAGGCGATATGCATTGCCGCGTCGTCCAAGGCGTGCCATAGGGCGTCTGCGTGACCCGCAGATACGTGGACCCGATATGTGTCTTCCTCGCCGTGGCGGTAGAGAAACACAGCAAGGCCAAACAGCAACCGCGCGACAGAACGCGACGGCGTGCCGAGGTCCAGATCCGCGCCGCGGTTGAGGAGCGACAGCGCGTTTGCGCCACTGATCTCGACCTGTGCATAGCCGTCTGTCACGGTGGACACGGCCAGGCCACGCGCCCCATCCCATCCGTCTTGATGCGCGGGGCCGTTGACCTCTAGCACCCGGTCTCGTCGCAGGCTGAGCGCATAGCTGTCTTTGAGGGCCAGGCCCGGCCACTCCACCAAAGGCAAGCTGGTCTGCTGGCGCGCCATGGGGCCAGATAAGAGCGTCAGGCGTTCCACTGTGACGGGTGTGATCGTCAGCCCCGGCGCGGTCACGTGGGCGGTCCGGTCGCGCGGTGGCGCCCATCTTTGACGGTCGTCACGCATGGAGCCGATCCCCCGCTTGGTCGAAGAAGACGGGCGAGACGATCTTGGCGTCAATTGTCTCTCCCAGGTGCCAGATGGTCACGTTCTCTCCCACACGGGCGCGGCCGTTTTCGATCAGCCCAAGAGCAATGGGATGGCCCAGGGTGGGGCTGTGATAACTGGACGTGACGTAGCCCAAAGAGCGCGGCGATGCCTCGTCCGTCACCGCATGCGCCCCTGTTGGCAGCAGGGTCTGACCGTCCTGTCCGGCCAGACCAACCAGCTGTTTGCGGGCAGGATCGTTGGCCACGTCCCGGTGCAGGCTGCGGTCGCCGATGAAGGCCGCGGTTTTCTTATCGCGCGGAGCGGAAGACCCCAGATCGTGGGGCATCGTCTCTCCATCCGTGTCTTTGCCAATCATGATGTAGCCTATTT
>ERZ1740070.1309-NODE-1309-length-15692-cov-16.021679_pt1 | contig 15692 bp, 20 predicted proteins | sample MGYA00581734_ERZ1740070 | MGnify/ENA primary metagenome ERZ1740070 (study PRJEB43018, sample SAMN04849744) | marine metagenome | isolation source: floating plastic debris | place: Pacific Ocean | collected 2008-09-01 | study: EMG produced TPA metagenomics...
AAAATTAACTGACTGGTAGTCAGTTTTTTAAATCAAAATCGTGTCAAACTCGGGACAACGGGTGGAGTTACAGTATTAGCCAAGCTTAGTTAGTTGCCATTATTTCTTCAGAATTAGCCAGCCAAAGTGCCTGGAGTTTTGTTGAAATTGGTTTCTAATGGCCGACTCTACGTCAATTACTTTCCCCTCCGAGCACTTTGATTGGCAAAAATCAATAGATTGCCCCATATCTCTAGATACATGCCAAATTATTGGCTCAGCGGACCACTCAAATGAACTGCTCAACTCTCCAAACTCTCCACCTGAATTGTCCTTGATGACATTTTCTTTTTTCAGAAAACCTCTTACGAGTGGAATCACAGAAAACTTTTCGTCTGATTCAATTTTCTTTATTTCAGTCTGAATAGCCGAATATTCTAAAGAATTAATATTTACGAAATTGATGAAATTAGTAAACCCGAAAAGAACAAATAACCCACTAATAGCCATATTCAAAATTCTTCCATAACGATCACCAAAAGTATAAGAAATAGCAATAAATAGAAGTAAGCCGAGCAAGGCATTAATAGCAAAACCAGTTCGATTTGTATAATAGCTTTCCACAGAAAGTAGATTAGGTAAGTAAGTTCCAAATAAGGTTATGATCACTGCTATGCCCCAATAGTAAGTCTTTATATTATTGTTAGATCTTATACACTTAATTAAGGCCGTAAGAAATAAGAAAAGAGTCACTAATCGTAGAATATTGACCGTGCCGTTACTCAAAAATTTCAGGTTAAATCCAATAATCTTGTATAATACGGTACCAAAAAACCACTTCAATTTACCCAGAATATCAAATGAAATCCCTGACCTCCATTCCTTCAACTCAAGAACATTTAATAAAACCTTGTTTAGAATGAAATAAAAGAGCAGACATGAGAGATAAACTAAAAAGACCTTCATGAATCCAGACAGGTTTTTATCTTTCCAAAAGATCAATAGGCCAAAGAATAAAAAAATTCCGAATGCAGGTTGATAAAGATTTAGGCAGATCAAGCCTAAAAAAACCGAAAGTATATAGTGCCAGATGAGTATTTTCTGATTAATAAGCACCCAAATACTAAGGGTTCCAAATAATAGTGCCCAACCTATTTGAAAAGTTGCACACCAGCCAATAATGATTGCCATTGGCGCTGATGTAAGCAAGAACACTGTCAGGTACTGGGCATTGTCTTTGCCGATTTTGGCTTTGAGTATTACCTTATAATAGCTCGTGAAGCAAAAGAGCATGCTACCAATATAACCGAATAAACGCATCCATTTTAAACCATTTATAGATTCGACTTCTGGGTAAAACCAATAATTCAGAAGACCATAAAGTGGTCTTCCCATACGTACAAAATTATTTAGGAAATCCCTGGGGCTATTTCTTGCTGACAACAAAAACTCATACGTATCTGAAAATGCGTAAGTATCAAATAACCGCCAATAGATCAAAACGCTAAGAACAGAAAGTAGTGCTAAAAAAAATCTACTTCTCAACTTATCACAATTCTTTCTAAAATTTGGGAGAGATATTGCGCATCAATATCGTCAAAATCGTTCAGTTGATCGCTATCAACGTCCAGTATTAATTTCACTTCTTCGTTTCTAATTATAGGCACGACTATTTCAGATTTTGATTTAGAACTGCAAGTAATGTGACCCGGAAACTCGTCTACATTAGGAACAATTATAGTTTCAGCCTTTTGCCAGGCTGTACCACAAACTCCTTTACCTAATTTTATTCTTGTGCACGCTATTGGTCCCTGGAATGGGCCCAGCACTAACTCGTCATCTTTAACAATATAGAACCCTACCCAGAAAAAATCCATTGTCTGCTTTAAAGCGGCAGCCATATTAGCAAGATTGGCTATCATATCGGACTCCCCATGTATGAGGCCTACAATCTGAGGAAGTAAATTTTTATATTTTTCAGCTTTATCAGCTGATGAAGAGATTGTTAATTCTTCAGCCATAATTATTTATTTCGATAGGTTAACAACTTGTCTGACATTAGAGGTTCCTCAGTGTAAGGTATATTTATATCTGGCGCTTTTATACCATCGCCAAAAAACTTAGGAGACGTAAAAACCCTTGCCTCATCCCACAGATCTTTGTCTATGAAAGATGAAAGTAATTGAGCTCCCCCTTCAACGATCAAAGATTGAATATTTCTTAAGCCTAGGTCTGTCAGCACCCCTTCAATAAAGCTTTTGCCCGTGACCTTAATAAATTCGGTCTCACTTAAAACTTTGGAATCATTCAGGTTATAACATAACGTAGGTAGACCATCCGAAAAAAGTTCAAGTTTTCTATCAAGTTCAAGCTTTTGGTCCAGTACAACTCGAAGCGGATTCTTTCCTGCTGTGCCCCTTACGGTGAGTTTCGGGTTATCATATTTAGCTGTATTCTTTCCCACCATTATGGCGTCTTCCTGAGCACGCCAAGTATGAACTATAGCCCGAGAATATTCATCACTGATCCATTTTGAGTCATAATTTTTACGCGCTAAAAACCGATCCGCGGTTTGCGCCCACTTTAGAATTACATAGGGCCTTTTATTAACCATAGACATAAAAAACCTCTTATTTACCTCTAATGCCTTATCACGCCCTAAGGCTAGTTCTACTTGAACTCCGGCGTCTCTTAATTTCCTAATTCCCGATCCGGATACCAAAGGATTTGGATCTTCAACCGCCACTACTACCTTCTTAATCCCTTTTTTTATAATAAGATCTGAACAGGGCGGTGTTTTACCGTGATGTGAGCAAGGCTCCAAAGTTACATATAAGGTACTTTCCCTTAGCAATGAATGATCTCTAACGGACTCAATAGCATTTACCTCGGCATGTTTTTCTCCGTTTTTTTGATGAAAACCCTCACCTATTATTTTATTATTATATACAATAACACAGCCGACCAATGGATTAGGGCTAACACTACCCATTCCAAGAACGGCGAGCTCAAGCGCCCTGTTCATATATTGGAGATCTGAAATCACAGGAAGTGGCTATGTTTTTTTGATATATTTGCTTTGACTCATCAATCGCAATGTTACCAAAACACCGCTGATATTATGGCGAAACTCTCCGAGATTCTTCCCGACTCTTCAAAGAAGTTGTATCAGTATGTCTTTAATAAATTAGAAATTGACGAAGCTGAAGAAGAACGTTCTGCCATCACTTATTTAATTTTAGAGAAGCTATTTGCTATTAAAAAAGCAGAAGTAATTGTTGATCGATCAATTAACTTAGTCGTTAAGCGGCATAGAGAACTGCTTCAGTTCATTGAGCGAGTTAATAACAATGAGCCTATTCAATATATCCTTGGAGAGGCAGAATTTTACGGTCGTAAGTTCAATGTTGACTTGTCAGTACTTATCCCCAGGCCTGAAACCGAAGAGTTGGTATATCTGATCATTAAAGAAAATAAAGGGAAAAAGATAAAATTCCTGGATATAGGTACAGGATCCGGCTGCATACCCATCACTCTAAGTAAGGAACTTAAAGAAACTAAGGCATTTGCAATTGATGTGGACCCCAGAACTATTAGAACGGCCAGACAAAATGCAAACAAGTTTGAAGTGGATATCGAATTTATGCTAATTGATATCCTATCTGAACATATACCAAATGGCCCGTACGATGTCATAGTCAGTAATCCACCTTACATCAGAGAAAGCGAACGCCAGGCTCTTAAGGAAAATGTTAAAGAACACGAACCTTCCAAGGCGCTCTTTGTCAAAGATGATGACCCACTTTTATTTTATCGAAGAATTGCAGAACTGTCCAAAGCAGTACTTAAGGACACTGGCAGGATTTATTTTGAAGTACATGAAGATTTTGGTGAAGACGTAAAAATTATGATGGAAGTGCTGGATTTCAATGAAGTACAGCTTCTCAAGGATTTAAATGACAAGGATAGAATTGTACGAGCATCATGGTCAGATGATCCGTTCGCCAAACCAAATGGGCTCTGAGCAACTTACTACAATCATACCATTATACTCCGTTATATAGCTATCTCCCAGATCTCGATTACTTGTTATGTATCCGGTTATTTCAAAATTTGATCCGACCATTCTTATTTCTTTTCCTTTCGGGAACCACTTCTTAAAGTGAGTCTGCACCCTGTGCCATTTAAAATTAGTATCGTAGATAACTAAGTCGATATTAGGCAGGTGTTTTTTGGTCATGAATCTATCGTCAAACTGATCGGTGATAATGCTTAATGCATTATGACCTGATTCTACCAAGCAGTCTATAGTACGATCTAACCATAAATCAGGAGATGCACTTAAAAAACGTAGTGGGAAATACGCTCTCAGACTTTTTCTCAACTGATTTTCCTTTGCTTCTTCGCAGAGTATTATATCAAACCTGAAGCCTCTGTTTAACACATCATTAATGAGAATGTCAGGTAATACTACTGTTGGAGACCACTCCAGTAATTCGTCAATGGTGGAGTTTCTTATATCTCTTAAAGAAAGTATCAATAGCGCGGGTTCCTGTTCATCACGAACAATGTGATGAGATGACATATTTTATAAATTCTGATGCAGGCCATCGTAAAACGGCGCATTCTTAGACTGTTTAAATCCACGCCAGACTAATTTCTTATCCTCGCCTATCTCCTGTTTCATTAGCGTGAAGAAGTATCCTTATGTGAACCATAGCAGTAAGGTTGACTTTTAATAAGCCCACATGAACACCAAATAGCGCCATATTTACAATCCGCTATAATAGGTGCCTTTTGAGTAATTTTAAGTTGGTTCATATTCTTTTATTCTAGTGGATGACTGTCTACAATATGCTGCGAAACTATTCTATACACCTCTGCAAGCTCTTCATTCTTTTTTAAATACTCCAAATGACGGTCTAAGGTCTCAAAATCATGGCGCTTGGCAGGTCCCGTTTGAGCGTCTTTTGGGTCAATTTCAGCAGTCTTTTCCAAAGTTTCTTTTACGAGCGGATAAAGCAAATCTTGATCCAGTTTATTCTCTTTTAAAATGTCATTTGAAACACCTAAAAAATGATTTACAAAGTTATTTGCAAAAACAGCAGCTAAGTGAAGTGCCAACCTTTGGTCACTGTTAATGGAAACCACCTTTCTGCTAATGGCATTGCCGAGCTCCTTAAGTACTCCCCGACACAAAGTACTTTCACCTTCAATGCAAATAGGTATTTCATCGAAGTTCATTGGTTTATTTCTTGTAAGACTCTGTATAGGATAAAATATGCCGATATGTTGGGTGGCGGCGTATGACAGGATACCTGCGCTTAAGCTGCCACTCGTATGGACAAGGATAGAATCTTCATTAGGAAGACTTATTTCCTGAGCAATCTCCTCAACAGCATCATCTGACGTAGCTATTATAAAAACATCAGACTTGCTAATGCTAAAATTCAAATCCTTTTTGACTTCGGCCTCATACAAGCGTGATACTAATTCCTTTACCCTTTTTGGAGAGCGCCCATAAACCTCAAAAACACCATACCCGGCATTTTCAAGAGCCGGCGCAAGATGCCAGGCTACATTACCTGAGCCAATAATGGAAATTCGATAAGCCATAAATAAAAATACTAACTATTTTTATTCAATGCCTTTCTCACGCATTTTTTTAAATTCCGAATATCTTCTAACTACCGCTACCCCAAACCCAAACATAAGTACTACAGCGCCAACCCATAAAACATTAATAAAAGGTTTCTCCATAGCCTTAAGAATGATCCAGTCCTTTTGCCTAGTGTTTGTACCAATGACGAACTTGTCTTCATCAGGAAAGATATTCATTAATGTGACTTTTAAGCCTAAATCCTCGACTTCATCCGGAATTCGGCCAACCAGACCATCTTTAATAAGAAAGACAGGATTTGCCTGATATTCCTGTTCTTCTCCTTCAATAGTCACATATCCTTTTATTGCCACATCTTGTTCGGCAAGGTCTACACCATCCAACTCAAAGATTCTTTGTAGTCCATCCACTTTAGCTACATAATCATTTATAAAAAATGTATCTCTCGGACTTATTTTAAACTCCTTCATTTTACTCCATTCTACATCTTCCCTGGAAAGACGAGATACCACATGAGCATATAGATCTCTTGATAAATCCCGTTTTATTGATGGCGAAGCCGCCATCCCCATGGTAGGGTTATCTTGAATGCGTGGATAGAGATTGTATACTTTTCCATTACCCGCTTTTAGCTCTACTTCATAATAGACATTTTCACCGTGAACGACTATTGTATCATTTATATTATACAACTGATGTCCTTCAAAAAAGACATCTTTGTTGGCTACTACCGTGTAAGCGTCAATTTTATCAACATCATTCTTGTGGATAAGACCATCAGAATCGATGGGTTCTAAGCGCTCACCTTTGTACTTGATTTGATAGTTGGCCATTGTCTTTGGCTCATTCAAAAACAGTAGCAGATTTTCACGATTAAACTCCTCGTCAAGCTGTCGTGATATTAACATACCTGTATTATTCAGTGAAACTACTTCTGAATATCCAGCCGAGAATAAGATCCCGATTAACATTAAGCCAACACCAATATGAGCAATTGCACCACCCGCGAGTTTAGGACTTGACTTTAATACCATCATCAAAATTTTACTATTCGCAACCACGGTATAAACTCCTGCCAGTAGTAAAACAATGTAGGAAATAGTAGATACATCTAACCACTCCATAAGAATGAGCGTCATCAAAAGACTAATGATGATTGGAGGTAACAGGCTATTCCACAATTGCTTACCACCTATTTTTTTCCACCAAAAGAACTGGCCGGTTCCAGACAAAAAAGCAATCACTACTGCGAACCAGAATTGGAATTTAGTGTAAAACGTAATCTGGTCTGTGGGCGGAGCTACATTAGATACTCCACCAAAAGACTCAACTATACTATTGTAAACCGGTATTGATGTAGGTAGCAGAACTTGAAAGCCCATTAAACACAATGTGATTGCTCCTATGAAAATCCAAAATTCGCGTGAGTAGGTAGAAACTTCCTTTTCCGTTGTCGGCAGTTCTTTCCACCTAATGTAGGCGAGTACTATGGAAAGCACTATAAATACTATCAAATAAACCAGAAGTTGGCCTGAAAGCCCAAGATCAGTAAACGAGTGCACAGAAGAATCCCCTAATATACCGCTTCGGGTGAGAAAAGTAGAATATATTATCAGTATAAACATAGTAATGACCAATACAATAGAAGCCTTCAGCGCTGTATTGCTCTTTCTAAAGGTGATCATAACATGGATAGCTGCTACCAGAAACAGCCATGGAACATACACAGCATTCTCTACGGGGTCCCAGTTCCAATAACCTCCGAAATTTAAGGTTTCATATGCCCAATAGCCACCCATTAGAATTCCAAGGCCTAGCACAGCTCCGGAGAACAATGCCCAGGGAAGAGCAGGACGTACCCAGTCGCGGTATTTTTTTAACCAGAGACCGGCAATACAATAAATGAACGGGATAACAGTAGTAGCAAAGCCTAAGAATAAGGTCGGCGGATGGATTACCATCCAGTAATTCTGAAGCAATGGATTCAAGCCAGTACCGTCCTGAGGAATAAAATCTGGATTTTCTTGAAATATAGGAGCGTCAATTACATCTCGCAGCAAAAGGAATGGTGATGAACCTATTTTAAGTTCTAGTCCGGGTATTACCACTCCTAATATCATTGAAGCCAGGAAAGTCTGTACTAAAGTAAAAATGGTCATTATAGAGGATTCCCAAAACTTATTAGTAAAGATTAGGATAGTACCCAATATGGCATGCCAAAACATCCATAAAAGGAAACTTCCCTCCTGCCCCTCCCAGAAACAAGAAATCATATAATGTGCCGGAAGACGTCTTGACGAATGGTTCCAGGCATAATGGTATTCAAAATAGTGATTGTAGATAATATAGAACAGCGTAATCACCACGCCCATTATCATAATAACATGAGCTAAGAAAAAGAATCTCCCGTTAATTTTCCAGGATTGCGCAGAAGATAGCCCTGATGTAGTTGACTTGAAATATGAAAAACTCGCAAATAAAGCTGTTATGAATGCTGCAACGGCAAAAAAGTGACCTAGATCACCAATGAATGTATGTATCATTAAAACTTACCCCTCTTAGCTAATTAAACTCCCGCATTAACTGTTGTTTCCTGATACTTAGATGGACATTTAAGTAAGATTTTATCGGCAACAAAAACATTGTCATGATATGAACCTATAACTACAACCTTTTCCGACCTTAAAAAGTCTGCCGGCATAGGTTCATTATAGTAGACGTGTTGAACTTCGTCATTTTCATCTACCATATCAAATGAGAAAGAAAGTTTGTCCTGTGAAGTTACAATGCCGTTGATTTGACCATTAACTGACTTGACTAACTCTCCTACCACATGTATACTATTCTCATTTCCATCTAACGCTATCTCTCTCGCCTCCGAAAAAGTAACATAAGTACTTGCATCACCTACAGTCGTAATAATTATGAAAACCGCTACCGCTATAATTAGAAGCGCTATTATGTGAGATTTTTTCATAACTCTTAATATTTCTTTTAAATTAAAAACGGAATGCTTAATCGAATGTTTTCCCACGTTCTTTTTCGATCCTGGCCACTTTTCTATCAATAATTACCAGGTAGGTCACTATTCCAAACAGTATGATCAGGATGATACCAGTGAGTACATATATTTTGCCATCAGCCCTAAACTGATCAGCCATTTCTACATCAGAATTAATATAATCTTGATCTGTAACTTCCAGTTTATTTTGACTGTTACTTATATAAGCAAAAAGCAATATTAAAAGAACGCCAAAAAGCTTTTTCATACATCCTGATTTAATGAAAGTCGTCTAATTCGAATACGTATTGAAGTAATCCATACTCCTAGCAAAGTCCAGCCTATTACTGCGGGATAGAAAATCATTCTTAGCCTGCTATCCAGATCATAAGCATTGAAACCAGGGTTTCCACCACTGCCTGGGTGCAATGAGTCTGTCATTCTTGGTAAGATAAAAAGTAAGGGCACAAGAGCCGCAAAAGCAAAGATGTTATATACGGCACTGATTCGTGCCTTTTGACCATCATCCTCAAGTGATCCGCGCAACACAAAATAGGCCAAATAAATCAAGAGCCCTATAGCTGCACCATTTTGCTGAGGGTCGCCACTCCACCATTGACCCCACGCAAACTGGGCCCAAAGCATCCCTGTTAAAATACCAAATATTCCAAAAAGTACTCCTACGTTAGCAAACTCTGCAGCTCTGGTATCAAAATCTTTGATTCCGGTTCTCAAATAACGAAGTGAAAATATAACTGAAGCGAAAAGAAGAATGATCATACCAAACCACATAGGTACGTGGAAGTACAGCGCTCTTATAGTTTCATTTAATATATGAAGCCGCGGTACATCAAGTAATAATCCTCCCACCACCACGTAAACCAGAATAATAACGGTCAATACCTTCCACCAACTCTTTCTCATAGCTTCTCATTCAGGATCGCCAAAGATAAGGGAAGAGTAAGTAAGATGCCGCTCCTACTAAAGCATTTATGGCAGCTAAAACAATAAAATCATCTAATGAAGCCGAACGTTCTACTCCGTTTAACGCATTTTTTGAGATTTTGATGATCACAAGTAAAACCGGCAATACAATTGGGAAACTTAAGATTGCCATAAGCGTATGGCTATTTCTGGCTTTTGAAGCTATTGCGGATACCATTGTCATCGTAAATGACAACCCCATAGAGCCAAACAGTATGACTAGGAGAAATAAAAGGACATCTTCAACCGGATTACCCAATACTAACGCGTAAGCCAAAAAACCCATCAGACCAAGCACTAGCATTAATAAAGCATTATAGATAGTTCTGCCCACAATTATGGTTGCCGGACTATGTGTCCAATACAAATAAAGAAACGACCCTTCATTTTCCTGAATAAAGCTTTTGGCAACAGCATTCACAGAAGTGAAAAGAATAATAACCCAGAAAAGAACATTCCATGTAACCGGATTTAGCACATTTGAGCGTACGTTGAAACTGAGGTAGCAAATAAATACTGTACTTACCAGATATAATAGTATGCCATTTATCGCATACCGGTTTCGCCATTCTAGACGGATTTCTTTTTGAATGAAAGTCAATATCTGTTTACCCACTTTTAGGAATTACCAATGGATTTAAGATAAGTCCTTGTCGCTTTGACGAAGATGAGGAGTATAGTTACTGCTATATCTAATCCAGATACAAGACTTAGAATCGGACTTGGTCTTGCAGGTCTGTTAAATGCATTAAAGCCCTTAATAGGTTGAATGCCTGATGCTAAACTGTTTTGCAAGGATAACTCCTCCTTATTACATATTCTTAGTGCCGGATCGTGTATTTTTAAGAGATCCAAGAGCTCCAAATTGTTTCCTGAATTGATAAACCCTTTGGCGCTTTGCTTTTTTAAACTGTCAGGCTCATTAGCTTCAGATTTCATCTTACTAATTGATCTTCGATACTTTCTAATTTGATGTTAACAAGCTGTGATGCCTGTTCAGGCGTGATCGATAACTTAGCAGCCAAAAGTTCGTAATTGCGTTTATCAATTAGTTTTCTGAGATTATCGGTTAGTGTTTCACTGTAAGCTTCGGCAAGGATATTGGATCGAAGCATCATGCTACTCTCGTATACCGGGGCCTTACTTAAAGAATAAAAAGCGTCGGCGCCGATTCCTACAATGCTTAATATAATTATCATTACTCAATTTCTCGAAATAATTTGTATTAATTTTGGCAATAACTTTCCAAGATCTATCTCACCTCAGGAGTGAACCTGCAAGTTTCCTTCCAGCGAGTTGAAACTAAAGTAAAATTGTACAATTTTATTAAATAAAGCTGGGGGATTAGAGGTAAAGCCGGGAATTATTAGTTTTGCGCGCAATATAATAGAACTCATACTTGACTGATCTTAAAATAATAGTAACCGGTGGCGCTGGTTTTATAGGCTCTAACCTTGTAGAAAACCTGCTAAAAATGGAGCAGGTAAAGAAAGTCAGAGTCATTGACAACCTTTCTAACGGTTACTATTCAAATATTTCCGAGTTTGAATCAAACTCTAAGTTCGAGTTTTTTCAAGAAGATATTTGCGACTACCAAAAAATGACAGCCCTATTCAAAGGGTTTAATGTTATATCACACCAAGCGGCCTTAGGCTCGGTACCCAGGTCTATTGAGGACCCTATGCTTTCCACCAAAGTGAATATAGATGGTACTGTAAATGTACTCCATGCAGCGGTAATAAATAAAATAAATAAGGTCATTCTGGCTTGCTCTTCCAGTACTTATGGAGACAGTCAAGCTTTACCAAAAAAAGAAGAGGTTATTGGTAGGCCGTTAAGCCCATACGCAATTACGAAGTATGCGGTAGAGCTATACGCAGATATATTTCAGAAAACTTATGGCTTAGACTTTATTGGCCTAAGGTATTTTAACGTATTTGGCCCGAAACAAAATCCTGATAATCCCTATGCCGCTGTTATTCCAATATTTTGTAAAGCTTTTATGGAAAACAGAAGACCTCATATAAATGGAGACGGCGAGACCACACGTGATTTTACATATGTAGATAATGCCGTACAGGCTAATCTAAGATCGATTTTTACAACGGATAAAAACGCACTTAACAAAATTTATAATGTTGCTTGTGGAGAACAAATTTCTCTGAACGACATGGTTGAGATGCTCAGAAGAGTTACTAAGAAAAATATTAATCCTCAATATGGTACAGAAAGAGCTGGGGATGTCCGGCACTCCCTAGCTGATATTTCAAAGATTCAAGCTTTACTTAGTTATACACCTCAGGTCAAGTTTGAACAGGGCCTTGAAAGGGTCTATAAATGGTATGAAACAAATTTAATTAATGAATAAAATCGCCGTAATAGGATTAGGCTATGTGGGTCTGCCGCTGGCTGTTGAGTTCGGGAAAAAAACTCGAGTTATTGGTTTTGATGTTAAGTTAGGACGTATTGAAGATCTGAAAAGTGGACTAGATAAAACTCTTGAGGTGAGCCTCGAAGAGCTAAAAGAGGCGGTTAACCTTACATTTACCAACCTACAAAAAGATCTTTCAGGCGCTAATATTTATATCATAACTGTACCCACACCTATTGACGAGTTTAAGACCCCGGACTTAACCCCATTAAAAAAAGCTAGCTCAACTGTTGGGGAGGTACTGAACCATGGTGATATTGTCATTTACGAATCCACAGTATTTCCAGGTTGCACCGAAGAAATTTGCGTCCCCATTTTAGAAGAAGTAAGTGGATTGAAATATAACAAAGAATTCTTCTGTGGCTATTCACCAGAACGAATCAACCCTGGGGATAAACAGCATCGTTTACCATCCATTAAGAAAGTAACCAGTGGCAGCAACCCAGAAATAGCTGAACAAATTGACCTGCTTTATCAATCAGTAATAACAGCAGGTACACATAAAGCTCCATCAATAAAAGTAGCAGAGGCGGCTAAAGTCATTGAAAATGCCCAAAGAGATCTAAATATAGCCTTCATCAACGAGCTAGCGCTAATTTTCGATAAAATGAACATTGATACGCATGATGTCATAACAGCAGCAGCTACAAAGTGGAATTTCCTGCCATTCAAACCCGGACTTGTAGGAGGCCATTGTATCGGTGTAGATCCATACTACCTGACGTACAAAGCCGAAGCTCTAGGATACAATCCCCAAGTGATTATGGCCGGCAGACGCATTAACGACAATATGGGGTCACATGTAGCTAACAAAGTGGTTAAGTTAATGACACAAAAAGATAATCTTATTAAGAATAGCAGGGTACTGGTATTGGGTATTACCTTTAAAGAGGATTGTCCGGATATTCGGAATAGCAAGGTTATCGATGTAGTTAGGGAGCTAGAGGGATTTGGCATTAATGTAGAAGTACATGACCCAAATGCGGACCAAAACGAAGTGAAAGAAGAATATGGAATAGATTTAATACGTGAACCTCAAAATCAATACGAAGCTATAATACTTGCTGTTGCCCACAAAAACTTTAGTCAAATAGATTTAAACCCTTTAAAAATAAATTCTACTGTTGTATTCGATCTAAAGGCCTTTTGGCCTCAAGAATACGTTACAGCCCGACTTTAAACCATGAAAAAGAAAATTATAGTTACTGGCGGCGCTGGATATATTGGCTCCCACACTTGCGTTGAGTTAATAGCGTCAAATTATGAACCAATAATTATTGACAACTTCTATAATTCAAAGCACTTTATTATTGATAGAATTGAGGAAATCACAGGCTTTAGGCCTGACATTTTGGATACAAACTGCTTGAATTATGAGCAGTTAAGACTTAAGATTAGTAGTTACAACAATATCAACGGAATTATACATTTTGCGGCTTATAAAGCGGTTGGTGAGTCAACTCAAAAACCGTTGAAGTATTATCAAAATAATATTGGCAGCACAATAAACATGCTGAAAATTTTGGAGGATTTTAAGTTCAGTAGTTTTATCTTCTCGTCCTCTTGCACGGTTTATGGTCAGCCTAAACAGCTACCAGTGACAGAAGAATCGCCTATACTCCTAGCAGAGTCTCCCTATGGAAGAACAAAGCAAATCTGTGAAGATGTTATAAGCGATTACAGCAAGGCAAATTCAACACTCAAAGCTGTCTCCCTAAGATATTTTAATCCAATTGGTGCACATCCTTCGTCATTAATCGGTGAGTTGCCGCTAGGGGCGCCCAACAACCTGGTTCCGTTCATTACCCAAACCGCCGCTGGTATAAGAAAAGAACTTTCCATTTTCGGTCATGACTATAGCACATCGGACGGTACTTGTATAAGGGACTATATCCATGTTGTTGATCTGGCAAGAGCTCATGTGGCAGCATTAAAATTTTCAGAAGCTAAGAAAAATGGGCTATTCGAAATCTTTAATCTGGGATCCGGGCAAGGTAACTCTGTGCTTGAAGTAGTCCAGGCATTTGAAGAAATATGCGAAGAGAAATTAAATTACAAATTTTCGCCCAGGCGTCCGGGAGATGTTGTGGAGGTATACGCCAATGTGGAAAAGGCTAAGAATGAAATGGGTTGGGAAACCAAATTAAGCTTAAAGGATGCATTAAAGGATGCCTGGAATTGGGAATTGGCCTTGAGAAAAAATCTTATAACAAACGAATAAAAAGTTATGAAAGGAATTGTTTTAGCGGGTGGTTCAGGAAGTCGGCTATACCCCGTCACTAAGTCTGTATCCAAGCAGTTACTTCCTATTTACGACAAACCTATGATCTACTATCCGTTATCAGTTTTGATGATGTCGGGCATCAAAGAGATATTGTTGATATCTACTCCGCAAGATATTGGATTATTTGAAGAACTACTGGGGGATGGGAATGGACTAGGTATCAAAATTACCTACAAGGTACAACCCAGCCCTGATGGATTGGCTCAGGCATTTTTATTGGGTGAAGAATTTATTGGAACTGATAGTGTATCGCTGGTATTAGGCGATAACATCTTCTATGGCTATAATTTCACAAAAGTATTACAGAAAACAGCTGCTTTGGAGCATGGAGCAACGGTTTTTGGTTATTACGTCAATGACCCTGAGAGATATGGTGTTGTAGATTTTGACAACCAAGGTAAGGTACTTTCTATTGAAGAAAAACCTACTAAACCAAAATCAAGCTATGCGGTTACAGGTCTCTATTTTTATGACAATAGCGTTATTGAGAAGGCTAAGCTGGTAAAGCCTTCAGCCAGAGGAGAACTAGAAATTACCGATTTAAATAAAATGTATCTTGAAGAGGGTTCGTTAAACGTACAATTACTCGGTCGTGGTATGGCGTGGCTAGATACTGGTACCCATCAATCCTTGCTCCAGGCCTCCAATTTTGTAGAATCTATTGAGGAACGTCAAGGTTTGAAAATTGCCTGCTTAGAAGAAATTGCATTTCGTATGGGATACATCAGTAAAGAACAGCTCAAGTCTTTAGCAAAGCCATTACTTAAAAATCAATACGGTAAATACATTCTTAAAATTGCAGAATCCAAATGAAGCTAACTGAAACACCTCTGGAAGGTCTCTTTATACTGGAGCCAAAGGTCTTAGAAGATAATAGGGGATTTTTTATGGAGAGCTACAATAAAAAGAAACTTGAGGATCTGGGTATATCAGCAGAATTTGTTCAAGATAATCATTCAAAATCAATCAAAGGGGCAATTAGAGGATTACATTTTCAAAATCCACCTTATGAACAAACGAAATTAATAAGAGCTGTTGCAGGGGAATTATTAGATGTGGTTGTCGACATCAGAAAGCAAAGCCCTACCTATGGTCAAAAGTTCGCAATCCTACTATCAGCGAAAAACAAAAAACAGCTTTACGTACCCCCAGGTTTTGCACATGGTTTTGTGGCTTTGGAAGATGGAACCGAAATCTTATACAAGTGCGATCAATACTACAATAGTGAGTCAGAAGGTGGGTTGCTGTATAGTGACCCAGACCTGGCAATTGACTGGAAAGTTGATTTGGAGAGCGCTGTTGTATCAGATAAAGATAAAATACATCCTACATTAAGCGGTTTCGAAAGTCAGTTTTGAAATGAGGGTTTTAATAACAGGAGCGAATGGTCAGT
>ERZ1740070.1310-NODE-1310-length-15690-cov-10.442597_pt1 | contig 15690 bp, 10 predicted proteins | sample MGYA00581734_ERZ1740070 | MGnify/ENA primary metagenome ERZ1740070 (study PRJEB43018, sample SAMN04849744) | marine metagenome | isolation source: floating plastic debris | place: Pacific Ocean | collected 2008-09-01 | study: EMG produced TPA metagenomics...
AACGCCAGCGACGGATCCGCCAGGGCCATGCCGAAAAACGGCTCAAGGCATTACCGCCACCGGGCAAAGCCCCCTATGGCTATCGCCGTGGTAAACAAGGTTATGTCATTGATCGGACAACAGCTCCAGTAATCAAGGCATTTTTTGAACAGTTTTTGCTGTACGGCTCGCTGCGGGGAGCGGTGCGTTACATTGCCAAACTCTATGGTAAAAAAGTGTCGGTTTCCACCGGCAAACGGTGGCTGGAGCACCCGATCTATCGAGGGCATACCCGCTACGGGGACGGGGGCACCATCCTGAATACGCACCGGCCCCTAGTAGAGGCGGCTGAAGCGGCCCAAATTGACCGGCTGCTGCGTCGCAATCGCTCGCTACCGCCTAAAACGGCCAGTGCGCCCCGCTCCCTGGCCGGTCTGGTCACCTGCCAACGGTGTCAGGCAACCCTGACGGTGAGTCGGGTGAGTGTCCCCCGGCGGACCCGCGACTATCTCTACATGAGGGCAACCACCTGCCCTGCCCAGTGCAAGGCCCTACCCTATGATGCGCTGCTGTCCAAGACCATTGCGGCCATTTGTACCGACCTGCCCCAAGCGGTGGCCCAGCTGCCAACACCCGCCCAGGGGCCAAAAGAGCCGCTAGTCGCTGCGATCGCAGCCAAAGACGCCATTCTGCAGCAGCTGCCCGATCTCGTCACCCAGGGAATTCTCGACCAGACGACCGCGAACCTGCGCGCCTATGGCGTACGGACAGAAATCTCCCAGCTAACTCAGCAGCTAGCCCAGCTACCGCCTGTCAACCTTAAAGAACTTACCCAGGCTGTTACCATTCCGCAATTCTGGGAAGATCTCTCAGAACCAGAACGCCGCTTTTTCTTTAGGGAGTTTATTCGTGAGATTCAGATCGTCCGCCACGATAGCGACTGGACCTTGGAACTAGCGTTTACGTTCTAGTCGCACGGGAGCTAACGATCTTGTCATTCCGCCAAAGCCGAGACGTTTAAGCGCCTCGGCGGATGTCTATTGAGATTCTGCGTTGAGAATTTGACCAGTTCCGTATTTATTCTTAGAACAAACCATCAACAACTTTTAGTGTTTGTCTAAGGCTCTACAAAAGTCTCCTGGAAAAGCCATAAGACACACAAACTCTTAACAAAGAATATCCGTATTTACCAGCATCTCGATACAACTTGCAGGTACTAAATTTGACATACAAGAGTTGAAAACACGGATCAACCACGCGGACAGTAATCAAACGAATCTCCATGAACCAGTCGAATCTGCGCGCCGCACTGAGTATTGCGGCCATTATTAGTACTTTAGCAGGGGCAACACCTGGCTATGCCTTTACCCTTACTGGCACCTCCGCCAGTTTTGACAACGCTCGGTTGAGCAATGGTAAAACCGTTGGCCGAGCCGCCGCCAGCGAGACCTTTGACAACTATGAACAGGCTGCATTCAGCCACAGGTCCGACAACTATGTTGAATTTTTTGACTACAACGGAGTTAATCAGGTGCGCTGGGGCAATCCTGTCTATGACTATTACAGCACTTCAAAAACCTCAGAAGCCGGCCATCGAAAAATTTGGGACTACGGCTCCTATACGACTAGCAGCGGTAATCAGTATTACGACTGGCATCGAGATCGTACGGCCCAGAAGAGCGGGCTGGGTTTTGCTGGTACCAGTAATGTCGATCTAGACGTTGATGAGATTTTTAATATTGGTACGATCAAACATTACAACAACACCATTTGGTCAGATGGTCGCGATGCTACTAAGGCCGATTTTAGTCTCAATCTCGACTTTGGTGATACGGGTCTAGGACAGCAAACCTTTAACTTTGCCCTCAATGTGGATGAGACTAACAACAGGGCCAGCGACAACGATGGCGGTGTGTGCCCCTACCAAACAACCGGCAGTGGCTGCTCCGATCAAATCACCTGGGATTTTGCCCTCAACGCTGAAAACAGCTTTGAGTACGAAGGGGAAGAGTATACCCTTGAGCTGGTGGGCTTTAATGACTCACCTGACTTTAATGAAGGCGCGGTAGACGAGTTTATCTCCCAAGAAAATGGGACCAGTGAAGCTAGCATATTTGCTCGCATTGTTAAACTAAGCGACTACTCCGATGAGCCTGCCCAGGTTCCTGAACCCGGTATACTCCTAGGGTTGGGCTCTGTCGCTTTCTTCCTGAAAAAAACTCACCAGCAGCGTGAAGAAAAGGCCCTTACTGCTAAGGTTTAGACTGACTATCTGTCAGCGATAAGAGACTCGCAAAAATAATAAAGTACTACCTGTAACACTCTCCCCGTTTACCCTGCCCCAACTGAGACTGGTGTTTTATTATTTTTGCGCACATCCCTAACTACTCTGCAATAAAGCCCCCTAGACTAGAGAGCCAATCTCTCAGATCTAGGGGGTTTCTTTGCATACTGAGGCTATGCCTAGCCACGCCGCCGCCGCACCGCCATGACTATGGCCATAATTACCGCTACTATTTGAAAGGTAGGCCAACCTAGAAGGACATAAATAGCCATGGCAAGTGTACGGTTTGAGCGCGTCACCAAGCAGTACGACAATGGCTATGTTGCAGTCAAAGATTTAAACCTAGAAATTTGCGATCGCGAATTTCTAGTGCTGGTCGGTCCTTCGGGCTGCGGCAAAACGACATCCCTACGTATGCTAGCCGGTCTAGAGAGCATTAGCAGTGGCAGCCTCTATATCGACGAGCGCCGGGTCAATGAACTCCCCCCCAAGGATCGCGACATCGCCATGGTGTTTCAATCCTATGCCCTCTATCCCCACATGAGTGTCTTTGAGAATATGGCCTTTAGCCTGGAATTGCAGGGAATACCCAAGGCTGATATTCAACGGCGGGTATATCAGGCCGCCCAGCAGCTGGGCATCGATCCACTCCTTGAGCGCAAACCCAAACAGCTGTCGGGCGGGCAGCGTCAGCGGGTGGCTGTCGGGCGGGCCATCGTACGGGATCCATCCGCCTTTTTGATGGATGAGCCCCTGTCTAATTTAGATGCCAAACTTCGGGTACAGGCCCGTACCGAACTCAACAAACTCCATAAGCGCCTCGGTACCACCTTTATCTATGTCACCCACGACCAGGTGGAAGCCATGACCATGGGGGGGCGCATCGCCATCATGAACCAGGGGATTTTGCAACAGGTTGACACCCCTCAAACAATTTATGAAAACCCCAACAATATATTTGTGGCCGGCTTTTTGGGCAGTCCATCCATGAACTTTCTAGAGGCAACTGTCGAGCCTAATAACAATCATCCCCTGGTCAAAACCGCCAGCTTTAAATTGCCGCTCCCCAGAACCAACGGCAGCATTGGCAGCTATATTGACCGTCCTGTCACCTTAGGCATTCGACCTGAAAGCTTTTATCATCCCAACTATCTTCCCCCCGGCATTGTCCCGGTAGATGTTAAGGCCGAGGTCTCCGTTGTTGAACTGATGGGCCATGAGCTGATTGTCTATGGCACCCTCGACGATGGTAGTGAAATTGTTTCTCGTCTAGATCCTAGGGCTGCCATTGTCCCCGGTGAAACCATTACGCTACAGATTGATAGTCACCGCGTTCATCTGTTTGATTGTGAAACTGAGCAGGCGATATAGTGCCCTTTCGCCCTAAAAGACGGGCCTATCTAGATGCTCCATTTTTAATTTTTGGCAACCGTAATATGTTTAAAGGTTTGGGTATTTTTTGATCACAAGAGTGTGTATCGCACTGCATTTTTTCTTGAGAAAACCTACTAAACTATGAAGCTATAAGCATTCAAGCAAACTTGACTAATTAATTCTGATAAAGAGTAAATGAACTGGACGGGGCAATTTCGTCCTAAGATATGAATATCAGGCAGAGTTAATAGAAGTGTCATCAGCCGTTAGTTCCCATGGCTTCCGAAGGTCTTTCGATTGGCTACTCTCAACCCGCATTTATCACTAGGCAAGATGTTATTGAGCAGGTGGTGGGTAAGTTAACTCAGCACTCTCAGCACCTACGGATCAAAAAACTCTTGTTTAGCGTTTGCTATGGCACATGGGAAAATGAGGTAAAGGTACTGAATACTGTCTCGATGCAGTCCTTAGTGACTATTTTGTTGGGGCGTTACTCCACATTGCATCAGTGTCGTGACGCCTTACACCAAAAGGCCCAGAGTCTCAACCGTAGAAAACTATACACTGCGATCGCAAATACAACACTCTACTACCTAAATAGTATTTTCTCACCCAAGCGTTCTCTGTCGCCATCAACGGATGAGCAAGTTGCCAACCTATCAGCCGCCGTCCAGCTACGGGCAAAGACAGAGCTATATAAGCCAGTAGTCGATGTGTTATCCAAGTGTGAAAATCTAGACACTGTCAAAACGTTTTTGGGCTGTATTGGTCAGTCCCCCGGAACAATTGCGGATACAGCCAGTAGCGATTTGCTGTGTCTGGTGCAGATGGCCCATCGTCAGACGCCCACGCCGTCACAGCTAAAGCAGCATCTGCGAACGATCCTAAAGCATCAGTCTTCCCACAGTAATGCCCGAATCGTAGCGCGGCAAATTTTGAGGGCGTTTCGTCCCCTCTACGTTTCTAGAAGCGCCCCTGTCGTTACCACCCCAGACAGTTTGAGTGTTTTAGAACAGGAGCTGGCTGAGAAGTGTGATCCCGATCAGGTCAGGGTTTTGCTATATTCCATCCTGTACGGCCCCTATGCCGATAGCCCCCTGCAGCAGCAAATATTACGGACCAAAACCCTGCGCGACCTGCTAGAGGAAACCTTTGACTATTGCACCACCTATAGCGATTTTGAAAGCAAACTGACGATTTTGGCCCATTGTTTAGAAACAACTGACGGCCTCAATCGAGCGCTCAAGGTGATGCTGATATCCCTGTATCGCTACTACTCAAGTGATAAATCAGGTGATAAAAAGACATCCGGCTAGCCGTCTTTTAGCTTACTCAGGAGCGGTGCGTCGACCTAGCAGCTTGTCTCGCAGATGTTTGATGCGATCGCGAAATTTTGCAGCCTCCTCAAAGTCTAATTCCTTCGCCGCTGCCTTCATCTGTTTTTCCAGCTGACCAATAAATTCAGGAATATCCTCCAGGGCAAGGTCGTCGCTGTGGTCGTAGACTTCCTCTAGCTCCTGGGCGTTGAGACGTCGCGATACCTCCAAAAACGAGAGAATTGCGTTGCTGTTACGTCGCACAATCGGCGTTGGTACGATGCCGTGTTTTTCATTGTGGGCATGCTGTATGGCCCGTCTACGATCGGTTTCATCGATGGCTCTGGCCATGCTGTCGGTCAGGTTGTCAGCGTAAAGAATGGCTTTACCCTCTACGTGGCGAGCCGCTCGACCCATGGTTTGAATCAAAGACCGCTCCGCTCGCAAAAACCCTTCTTTATCCGCATCCAAAATCGCCACTAGAGAAACTTCCGGCAGGTCTAACCCCTCCCTCAGCAGGTTTACCCCCACCAGCACATCAAAGCTGCCGTTACGGAGGTCCTGAATAATCTCAATGCGTTCAATAGAGTGAATCTCGGAGTGTAGGTAGCGGACCCTCACCCCGTGTTCGTCAAAATACTCCGTAAGATCTTCTGCCATCCGCTTAGTCAGGGTGGTGACTAGGGTACGCTCATTGCGCTCCACTCGATCTTTAATCTCTCCTAGGAGATCGTCCACCTGACCGGTGGTAGGTCGTACAAAAATCTCAGGATCTAATACGCCGGTCGGTCGGATAATTTGCTCTACTACTCGGTTTTCAGAGATTTCGAGCTCCCACTCCCCCGGCGTGGCCGATACAAAGATGCAGTTTTTTACCTTTTGCCAAAATTCTTCTGCCTTGAGGGGGCGATTGTCGGCGGCGCTGGGTAAGCGAAAGCCGTGATCGATCAACACTTTTTTACGGGCCTGGTCACCGTTATACATGCCCCGCAGCTGGGGAATGGTGACGTGGGACTCATCAATGACTAGCAGCCAATCGTCAGGAAAGTAGTCTAAGAGGCATTCGGGTGATTCGCCAGCCTGTCGACCGGCTAGGTGACGAGAATAGTTTTCTACGCCGTTGCAATACCCCACCTCCCGTAACATTTCTAGATCGTATTTGGTCCGCTGCTCCAGTCGCTGAGCCTCCAGCAGCTTGCCCTCTTTTTCAAATAGCTCCAGCTGGTCCCTAAGCTCTGTTTGAATACCATTACAGGCTGCTTCTAGCTTGTCGTCCGGGGTGACAAAGTGACGCGCCGGGTAGATATTGAGAGCTTCCATGCTCTGCAGCGTTGCTCCGGTCACCGGATCCACGTAGCGAATGGCGTCAATTTCATCGCCAAAAAACTCCACCCGAATGATGCGGTCTTCATAGGCGGGACCAATCTCTAGCACGTCCCCTTTGACTCGAAATCGCCCCCGACCGAGATCAATGTCGTTGCGGGTATATTGCACAGAGGCCAGGTCTCGCAGGACCTGACGCTGGTTTAGCTCCATCCCCACCCGCAGCGGAATCGATGCTTTTAAGTATTCCGTCGGAATCCCCAAGCCGTAGATACAGCTAATGGACGCAACTACGATGACATCACGCCGCTCAAATAGGGAGCGTGTCGCCGAGTGACGCAGCATATCGATCTCTTCGTTGATCGAAGCTGTTTTGGCAATGTAGGTGTCGGTAACTGGGATATAGGCTTCTGGCTGATAGTAGTCGTAGTAGCTAATAAAATATTCGACCGCATTATCGGGGAAAAACTCCCGCAGCTCGTTACACAGCTGGGCAGCCAGGGTTTTATTGTGGGCCAGCACCAGGGCCGGACGTCCCACTTGATCGATCACCCGAGCAACCGTGTGGGTTTTGCCGGTACCGGTAGCTCCCAAGAGAGTTTGGTAGCGTCCTCCAGCATTGAGAAAATCAAGCAGACCAGCAATGGCCTTAGGCTGATCGCCCTTCGGGTCAAAGGGGGCTTGGATATCAAAATCTTTCATAGGGCGGGCAAGGACCCAGTAGGTCGAGCAGGCTAGCCCTACAATTTTAAAAGTAATTTCTAAAATGCGCACGGTAGTTTTTTATGCCAATACACGTGCTCAGTGCTCCATTCCTGAACCAACCTTGCCAGTTATCTAGGTGTGCTGCTGGCGGTTTTCTCTGGCAAGAACTCGCTACCCTAAAAGGTGTAACAGGTTTGAATTGTAGATTTTAGCGACAGAGGTGCTATCGATGAAAAGCTGGCGTTGGGGATGTCTGGGATTTGCGATCGCAATCGCCGCCTGTGGTCAAGGTGAGGCCGTGCAAAGCCCCCAACCGGTCGCCGTGCCTGCCGCCGAAAGCTGCGCCCCCATGGAGTCTGAAACAGCCCTACAGCCAGAGTCTGAGACGCGGCTACCCTTTGAGCGTTTCGACTTTCGCCCCACGCAGGTGGCGGCCACGGACACAACCCTCACCTTTACAGGGGAATATTACAGCTTTACCCTATGTAAACGCGATCGCACCTGGGGCGTTCAAACCCTAACCCCCACCCCACGCACCGAAGCAGACTACGCCGACTATTATCAGGCCCTGGCCGAGCCAGACTATGAACCGGTCACCGGCGCAGACACCTATCAGGCCAGGGTCCGTCTGGATGCCGCCTGGTTAGACGACGAGAGCGCCCCCAGCGATAGCTTGGAGCAGGTGATCTTTGAGGTCATAAAACCGGGGGAGAGCGATCCTGTCTCCACTGTCCTATACACCAACAACGATATTATCGAGCGCGAGCTGGGGGCCAGTGCAGGCATTCCCGAGGTGAGCCGCACCCTCGCCACCGATGACGCTCTGTGGTGGGCCATTGGTTTTGAGCAGGGGGAAGGTGCCAGCGGTATTGCTACGGTGGTGCAGTACCAGTTTGATACAGATGAGATTGTCCTCTGGCAGCCAACGGAGCTAGAGAATGCGCAAATTACAGATCTCGCCCTAACGGAAGCTAACGACAAGCTGACCCTCTGGTTGGGCACCCAATATTCGGGAGAGGGCAACCCCTACCTTCCAGCCAAAGGTCTGGTGGCCTACAGCCCAGCTAACGACACCACTCAAACCTACACGACAGAAAACAGTCCCCTGGTGGGCGCGATTCCCACCCGCCTGTGGGTGGAAGACAGCCAGCTCTGGGTGGCCACGGCCAACGGTGTGTGTGACGTAGAGTGGAGCACCATCGATCAGACCGATAGCTGGGAATGCTGGCGGTTTACCGCTATGGCCGAGGTACCTGCCGAGCGAGCGCTATATGCTAGCTTGCTGGCCGAGACCTCCATAGATACGCTAGAGACATCCGGCCCTGTCGAGCTACTTTGGCTGGCTGACACGGACATCAGCCAGCCAGCAGCCCCGCTGCGATACGAAATTAGTTATGAACCCGGCATTACCACCCGGCTCAGCCAAGGAGCAGAATACTATGTCGGCCCAGAGGATGCACCGGGCTATTTTTGGTGGCCGGGACAGGACTGGAGCTGGACTGGTCAACGCTTTGTCCGCTACTGGGATCAGGTTGCTGTCAACTATGTTGGTGGTGGCCCGCAAGGGATTGGCCCCAACAGCTACGAGGCCTATGTGGCCGACTGGCAGGCCATGCGTGGAGAATTTGAGCTGTTGAGCCTCACCCCTGACACCGCAGAGATCAGGTACTATTCTGCTTGGATTGATGCGGCAGGCATTGAACCCTGGGTCACGGTCACCGAAGCAACCCCCCCTAAACTTGACGCGATCAATCCCACCGAGGCCGTTCTAGAGGAACTTAAACAGGCGGCCAGGTAAGGCGCTTAAAACAACCCTATAAAATCTCGGTAAACAGCTGGGACCATTCAAGCGCAGTCGGTCGTGCCCCCTGGTTGATAATCTCAAAGGTTTTGTTTTGAGTGGTGGGGTGCCGCAAGCATTCTACACAGGCGGCCGCCACGTCTTTGCGACTGGTTTGTCCCAGCAGCCGATCGCCCTGCCCCAAAACAACCCCCTGGCTACCCCCAGTTGATGCTTTGATTAGGGTATTTAAATCGTAAGAGGTGTAGGGGCCATCAATGAGTCGTCCAGGGCGTATAGCCGTGTAACTCAGCCCTGAGCTGCGCAGGGCCTCTTCAGCCGAGGCTTTAGCATCTAACACGCCGTAGGCATTGAGGAGGCTAAAGGGCAGCTGCTGTCTGCGCTCTACCCCCAGGGATGAAACCAGTACAAAGCGTTTGATGGTAGCCCCTGGGGCCGCCAAAGCCGCCTGAATAAGATTACGCACGCCGTCACCGTCGGCCACGGCTGGAGAATTTTGCGTATGGCGCTGACGGTAGTCGGCATCCAGGTAAATGCGTCCCCAGGTAAACAGCTGCTCCCAGGGTTGGGAGGGCAAATCGACCTGCCATTTATCCGATGGAAATGCCGTTGTTCCACTACAGCAGAGAATGGCATCTATGCTGTCCAATGCCTCTGGCAGGGTTTCTGGCGCGCGCAGATCGGCCTGGACTAGATCTACTCGATTGTTAAAAAGCGATCGCGCTTTGGCTACGCTGCGGGTTAGGGCCCGTACTGTGTAGCCCTGGGCCAGAGCATAGGCTACGGCTAGCTGCCCTACCCCGCCGGTGGCACCGGTGATCAAAATATGCTGAGACAACGCTTTGGGACCGTAATTTTCCTCTTCCAGTTAACCTCAAAACAGCCAGCGGCCCAACCGAAGAGGGCTAGATTAAAATTAAAGACCACCGCCGCGGCTGCAAAACTATGCTTCAACTTGCTCAAACCTGGGATAACCGTCATTTCTTTCAAGGCACCGACGATCCGCAGATTGCCACGGCCATGGCTGAGATTAGGGAAACTATCGCCCAGATCTCATCCGCCTGTGCACCGTTTAAACAACGGATTGACACCGCTGAAACCTTAGATGAGCAAGACTTTATCCCCTTGCTCGCAGCGCTGAGGGAGATCCATCAAATGCGTACGACCCTAGCTAAACAGTTGGGTAATGTGCGTACCTACATTTCTACGGCGTTAAGCGTGGATGCAACGGACACCCACGCCAGCACCGTAATGCCAATGCTCCAGCAGGTGGGGGCCGACCTCAGTCAGGCGCTAACCCCGATGGACGTATTTCTAAATCGGGTGCGGTCTGAGTTTGTGGATGCCCTCAGGGCCGATCCGGTGCTGGTGGAACTGTCATTTTTGCTGATCCATCAGCGCCAGCTTAGGGACCAGCTGCTCAGCGTGGCTGAGGAGAGTTTAATCACGGGGCTATCGGTCAGCGGTTTACAAAGCTGGGGCAATCTCTACACAAAACTAGCTGGTACTCTCAAATGCGACATTCAAGGGGAGACCGTGGGGCTAGCTAAAGCGGCTAACCTGCTAGGCGATCCACAACGGGAGACGCGGTTAGCCGCCTGGCAAGGGATGCGCCAGGCCTGGAGCGAGCATCAAGAGACGGCGGCCGCGATTCTCAATGCCATCAACGGCTGGCGGTTGGAAGAAACCCAAAAGCGGGCCACCGTCAGGGAGCTGCACTACCTGGACAAAAGCTGTCACCAAAGTCGAATTGAGCGCCGTACCCTCAATGTCTTGATGGAGACTACCTATGACCGACGGGCGATCGGTCAGCGGGCTCTAAACGCCATGGCCCAGGCGCTAGGGATTCCCCGGATGGCTCCCTGGGATTTGAGCGCCCCCGCCCCTGCGGTAGGCAACACCGGGGCCATATCATTTGATGCCGCTATCGCTCTGATTGCCGATGCGTTTCGACAGCTGACACCAGCCATGGGGGACTTTGCGGTGATGATGGCTGAAAAGGGCTGGATTGATAGCAAACCAACGCCAAATCGCGCGACGGGGGCCTACTGTACCCGATTTGCAAACCCCCGTGAGCCTCGCATTTTTATGTCCTTTGAGGGCACCATGACCAATGTCATCACCCTGGCCCATGAGCTGGGGCATGCCTGGCACAACTGGGTGATGCGCGATCTGCCGCTGATGAAAACCTACTATCCGATGACCCTGGCGGAGACCGCTAGCACCTTTGCCGAGACCCTGGTGCGCGATGCCCTGGTGCAGCGGGCCGAGACACCCACCCAAAAACTAGAAATTCTTTGGCAGGATGCCCAGGGTGCAGCGGTCTTTTTATTAAATATTCCGGCCCGGTTTGAATTTGAGAAACGGCTGGTGGAGGAGCGCAAACGGGGAGTTGCGATCGCACCCCGCCTCAAAACCATGATGGCTGACAGCTGGCAGCTGTGGTACGAAGACAGCCTGTCAGAATACGACGATATGTTTTGGGCAACCAAGCTACATTTTTCCATTGCTCAGCTTGGGTTTTATAACTACCCCTATCTGTTTGGCTACTTGTTTAGCCTGGGTATCTACGCCCAGCAAAGTGCCTATGGCAAAGGCTTTAACGATCTATATACGGCCATACTGCGCGACACCGGTAGCATGACCGCAGAAGAGTTAGTCGCCCACCATCTTCAGCAAGATATCTCGCAACCCCAGTTTTGGAACACCAGTTTGAGCCTGGTTGAAGAGAGTGTTGCCCGGTTCGAGAAACTCGTCATTGAACATACCCAATGGCGCTAATCTAGTGGATAACTTCCGAGCATCTGGGATAGCAGGCAGCATTTACTATGGTCACCAGCACATCACTCGACTGGATTTTTTTTGACTGTTTCAATACGCTGATTGACGATTTTGATACCACCGGCTGTGAGGCAGGACTCGCCCCGATGTATCAGGTGCCTGTGACCGCCGGGCTCTATCCAGACATGGCCGCCGTGCGGGCTGACTACCATCGCTGGCGGCTTGAGAATATTGCAGGCAAACCCGCTGAGCAGACGCTGCGACAGCGATTTCGTAATCTGTTCGCCACCTATCGCCCGGGGGCTACCGCCGCCACGGTTGATCCCATCCTGGCGGAGATGGAGGTGCAGTTTAGGCGGTGCTTTCCCGCTACGTTGCGGCTACCGGCGGGGGTGGAAACCATGCTACAGCGGTGGCAGGGTCAGGTATCCATGGGGGTCATCTCTAATTTTTTTGTGGCGGAGTGGCCAGCGCAGATGCTGGAGCACCACGGGCTACGGCCCTACTTTAGCTTTGTGCTAGACAGTGCTGAGTACGGCCAGCGCAAACCTGGAGACGCCATCTATAAAGCAGCCCTAGAAGTCGCCGGAAACCCACCCCCTGGGAGAGTACTGTTTATTGGCGATCATCTACTGAATGATGCGATCGCACCGCAGCGGCTGGGAATGCAGTCAATTTACTTTGACCGTTCAGCTGAGCGAGCATCATCATCCGCTGCCCCCGCCCACATCAGCGCCATCACCCACTGGGACCAGTTTGTGCCCACTCCTAGACCTGACAAAGCTCCTGCCCATAGCAGCTAGCCGACAGGGGACTAAAAACTAACGATAGATATTTTCTACCGTTGGGGAAACCTGCACAGAACAACGCGCTAGCTAGGTGAGGTAGCCAAATAAAATAACGTCACCCCACAATCAGGAGCATTACAGAAACACACCATCATTTTTAAGCAATCAGTGGCCACAGCCCATAACCACCGAGTTTGGTTTTATAGGTATTCAGAGCCCGCTAAATTGAAATTCATTAGTTTAATCATTATTTAATTAGCATCTATATGCCCTTTAGCCCCACCAATGTCGCTAGTTTACTGCTGTCTGGAGCGATGGGTACGATCCTACTGATGGGAATCGGGCGTCAGGCAGCCCAGGCTGAAAATTTGCCCTCCCCTGGACTAGCCCAGAGCGGCCAAAAAGCCGCCCCAGCCGTTCAGCCGAATAAAGCACAGCCAGTACAGCCCAAGACCCCAGACAGTTCGGTTCGCTCAGCCAACAAAGGCGCTACAACCCCGAAGGCTATTGAGCCGTTTATTCGAGCCGATGCGGTTGCCCTGGGGCAGTGGCTAATGACCAAAACCGTAAAAACCCTCGTGGACGGCCCGGTCGCCGCCAAACCGACCAGTGCTAGCCCAGCTCCTCCCAGTCCGGCAACCAGTTTGGCCGCCGACAGTCGGCCTGCTTCTCAAGTGGCTGTCCGTGCCCTCCCCCCCGAACCATCCAACAACCCAACCATTGATGGCCATACGCAAATGCGAGTCGCCCTAACCAGGCGGGCGACCGATGTTACCGTCGCCACCTCCCAAGGGGGGGCGATTATTAGCACCGACGGCCAGCTGCTAGAGAACCTACCCGCCGGTATCGGATATCGGGTCAGTGCCAATGCCAGCGGCCTGTTTGTCAATGGTCAACCCGTACCCACAGCCGTCTGGCTACAGCCTGATAACGGCTATGTAGCCGTGGGCGATCGCTGGTATCGTGGTCGGCTGTTGCTGCTGTGGCAAGATGGCGGGGTGATGACGGTAAATTATGTATTGCTTCAGGACTATCTGTACAGCGTAGTCGGGGCTGAAATGTCGGCAAGCTGGTCTTTAGAAGCGCTTAAGGCTCAAGCGGTTGCGGCTCGCTCCTATGCCCTTGTCCACAGCGTACGTCACCAGCGGCGGGCCTATGATTTGGACGACACCCAGCGGTATCAGGCCTATAAGGGGGTTGCCACCGAGGCCAGCTCCACCCACCAGGCCGTACACAACACCGCTGGAGAATTTATCAGCTACGACGGTGGCGTGGTTGAATCGCTGTATGCAGCTAACCAGGATATTGTGAACGACGCCCATAGCGGCTACGGCATGAGTCAAACCGGCGCGCTAGATCTAGCTCAACAGGGATACCGCTACTACGAGATTCTAGCCACATACTATCCAGATACCTCTGTAGGACGTATTGATATTGGCAATTAGGCCAAGGTTAAGACACCTGAGTAAGCTTACGGGCAAGCTTACACGTTAGATTTTGCCCTTCAATCAGGACAATTCCCACAGCCGTCTTTACCAGTAGCCGGTCCTTACCGGCCTTGATAACTTGAGCCAGATCGGCTGGCACGGTGCAGTGGGAACGATCGGGCTGATCAAAATGGTAAGGATACTTAATCGGCATGGCTTGAGCCCTAGCCTGGTGCCGATTGACCTCGATCTGTTTTCGCTTCTCCTGGGTATTGCGGTCGAGCCACACTACCCTATCTGTTATGTACAGAACCTGCTCTCCACGCCAGGTTTTAACATAAATGCTACCGGTGTCACACAGCATCTGGCTGACTGGATACCAGCGATTGTTGTGTAGCAGCAGCATGTCCATGAGCTGCAGCTTACGATGGTTGAGCCACCATCTTTTCCAAAAGGCTGACGCTTCTTGGCAATGGATTTGATAGCCTGCTGGCACACTGTGGTAGCTATGCTGAATAAATGTAGCCCCAGCCAGTCGGTCTTGATTGATTGTGAGGGGGATAAAGCTAGCTTCAAGGGCCAGCTGGTGAATCAGCTCCCAATAGTCAGAATCTAAACGAATAACAATATTGGCTAAGGGGTCTGTAAATCGTCCCTTGGCCAGTATCGTTCCCTGGATAGTCAGTAGCTGTGTTTCATTTAGAGCCTGCTCTACTCGTAATTCTCGATTAGCAAGAAGAGACTCTCCTCCTTGAAGAAACTTTTTGACCAGCGCAGTATTATCAATAGACGTTTTCATGGTGAACAACAGCCCTACAATGCGATCGGTAGCCCCCACGGCGAAGATGGTTTGCCAATGGGTTAGTCCACGGTTTTTTTAATACACGTTAATTTTTAGGCACATCCCTAACAAGGCTAATATTTTTCCCAGTGTTCCCGACCAAGATTCAAAATTGCGACAGCCTTATTCTCGACAGTTTGCGTACTGGGCCACTCAACAAAAATACCGATGTCACAGATTTAGTTGCATAACCATCTTCCGTAGAGGCCCGGAAGCCAACCGCTCCAGCACGAATTGCACCCTAAAAATCAAACAGCTGCTCAGGTTGCCCAAAAAGTCAAAGCGATAATACTCTACCTATGGATAATGTTGAATATCAACATATTTGGATACATTAGTAGATGAAACTAAACCCTTGGAGTAAAGCTGGCTACTTTAGATCGGCTGCCTCCAAATATCCTGTCAATAAAATCTCCTGAGTCGCATGCTTAGGGGGTTTTTTCTTTTGAAAACCCCTAAGGAAACAAGATCTATTAGGCTCCACCATTGGATGTACAGACGTTCTAAAAACAAACTAAGCTTGCCAAGTTACATAACAGGCCCTCTGCTCGTGGAATATGCGGATCTGTCCTATCCGCACTAGTACTGAGAGAATTAAAAAGATATTATTTTGAAGACTCTCACTGCTCGTATTTCTATCAGTTTTTACTAAAAAAACCGATCTATATTTCAGAAATATAAAATTCTCCTTAAATCCTTGGAAGAGAACAATAAAACAAGTTAATTTGGAAACAACACTAAATCGTGAAGTTGAGCGAAGAGCAGCAGTGGCATCTAGTTAAAGATATTTGCTGTGAGCAGGTAGGCTTTTTATCCGTTTGGATATCGCCGGTTACTGATGCCTTCGACTTCTTCTATATATCCTGTCAATAATCTCTCTTGCAAATCGTAGGGGAGATTTTTCTTAGCTGTTCTCTGGCAGCGGCATAGGGGCTAGAGCCTCTTCTAACATCTCCATAAACGCAAATACGGGCGGTGGCAGTAAGGTATCGGCTAGGGTGGCTACACAGATAGTCCGGTAGAAGGGCTTTGGCAAACTGTAAACCTGTACCCCAGCCGGAATAGGTTCAG
>ERZ1740070.1311-NODE-1311-length-15682-cov-4.856274_pt1 | contig 15682 bp, 13 predicted proteins | sample MGYA00581734_ERZ1740070 | MGnify/ENA primary metagenome ERZ1740070 (study PRJEB43018, sample SAMN04849744) | marine metagenome | isolation source: floating plastic debris | place: Pacific Ocean | collected 2008-09-01 | study: EMG produced TPA metagenomics...
CCGGTGAGCTCGCTATCCTCTGCCAGCAGATTGCCCATGCGATAATCGCCGTGGTTGAGGACCGGATCGACAGGCTCCGGGCAGTTGTCCTCCATCCATTTGAGGCCCAGCGCGATGATCGGGCGATCCCCGCCCGCTTCTTCGAATTGCGCGCGCAGGTCCGCGATAGCCGCGCGGTAATCCATGACAGGCACCGCCTCGGGCAAGTCCTCGCGTCGCAGCGAATGGATGCGCGCTAGGTCCCGCGCCGCCTCCTTAAGCAGCGCGGATGGGTCCTCCATTTCGAGGATCTGCTTGGGGTTCGGCGTGCCCGGCAGCGCCTGCATCACAAAGCCCGAGCCGATCCCATCTTCCGGCTCCAACTCGGCCACAACTTCCGGCGCTGTTACACCCTTGGCGTGCGCGGCGCGGATGATAGCGGCCTCGACATCGTGCCCGAAGGGCCGGTCTTCCATAAAGGCCAGCGACGGCGCTCGGCGCAGGACAAAGTCGGTTTCACCACACGAAAACCGCCAGCTTTCCATGGTCGCCCCGCCCGTCAGCCTTTGCAGGCCTTCAGGGTCGGAAAGGTCGGCCCGCGCCATCGCACGAGCCAGCCCTTCGATCAGTTGAACCGGTGTCGCGTCACCCATGTAATCACCCTTGTGGGGTCAGGCGACGACGTTGTCCTTCTTGACGGTGATCACCTGCGGGTAGGTGAATTCCTTGAGGCCTTCCTTGCCGTATTCGGCGCCAAAGCCCGATTGCTTGTGGCCACCAAACGGCGCGAAGGGCGACAGGTGCATGAATTCGTTGATCCACACCGTGCCGGTTTCCATACGCTCGGCAATTTCCTGACCCTTTTCGGTGTCCGCCGTCCACACCGCGCCCGCGAGGCCGTAATCGGAGTTGTTGGCGCGCTCGATAACCTCATCCTCGGTCGAGAACTTCATCAGCGGCATGACCGGACCGAACTGCTCTTCAGCGACGATGCGAGCGTCTTCGGGCGGATTGTCGAGGATCGTGATCGGCACGTAATAGCCGGTGCCGGAAGGGTCCTTGTCGCCGCCGGTCAGGAACTTGTAGCCGTTGTCTTTGGCGTCTTGGATAAGTTCCAGCACACGCTCATATTGCTTCTTGTTCTGGATCGGGCCGACGCCGGTTCCTTGTTCAGAGCCATCGCCCACAACCACCGTCTTGGCGTATTCGGCAATCGCCGCCGAAAGCTCGTCATAGATGTCTTCGTGGATGTACACGCGCTTGGCCGCGATGCAGACTTGCCCGGCGTTCTGAAAGCTCGACCAGAACAGCTGTTCGGCCACCTTCTTGGGATCGGCGTCCGGCATAACGATCGAGGCGTCGTTACCGCCCAGCTCCAACGTGATGCGCTTAAGGTCTCCCGCCGCGCCTTCCATGATCTTTTTGCCCGTCGCGGTCGATCCGGTGAAGGTGATCTTGTCGATGTCCGGGTGGCTGGTGATGAGCGGGCCGAGGCTGTCTTCACCGGTGATGATGTTGACCGTGCCAGCGGGCACCTTATCCGCGATCAGTTCGGCAATTCGAAGGGTCGCAAGCGGCGTGAAAGGCGAGGGTTTCAAGACAATCGTGCAACCGCTCATCAGCGCGGGAATGATCTTCTGGATCGCCATCATGACCGGGAAGTTCCACGGCACGATGCCGCCCACAACGCCGACGGGCACGCGGCGGTGGCGGTGCAGGCGCGTGTCGTCGTCCTGGATGATTTCTTCTTCAAGCTGCAGCGTCGATTGCGCGGCTGAGATACCGGCGGCGCCGTAAATCTCGCCTTTGGCTTGCGCGTGCGGCTTGCCCTGTTCGCTGGTCAGCAGACGATAAAGCTCGTCGGCGTTTTCCTTGATCGCGCCCGAGATCGCCATGCACGCGGCCTGACGCTCTTCAAAGCTAGTGTTCTTCCACGTCTTGAACGCAGCCCGCGCGGCGGCAACGGCTTTGTCCAGTTCGCCCGCTCCGCAAGCAGGGACCTGACCGATTACTTCTTCGTTGGCGGGGTTGACCACGTCCATCCATTCGCCGGTTTCGATCATCTCGCCGCCGATAAGGTTCTTGTATTGGGTGACCATGATTGTCCTCTCTCTCATCCTTTAGGGGGAATCTCTCTATGTGCGAGCATAAGCGCGCTGTGTTGCATTTCAAAACTGATAATTTGGCGCAACGGCAAATTAACGCGCAGCCCGCCATGAGGGGCGTCTTGCCATTGCGCTGGCCGTCAGTGCGAGTAAGAGGCGCAGGGTCTATCAGGAGAGATTGATGTCTGACCAAGCCCCCGATTTTCTAATCTACGGCTCGCCCGTTTCTCCGTTTGCGCGCAAGGTGATGGCGCTCGCGATTGAAAAGGGGCAGACCTTCGACGTCAATCCGGTGAGCTTTCTTGATCCGCCCAGCTGGTTCGAAACGGTATCGCCAATGAAGCGTATTCCGATCCTGCGCGATCGCTCTATCGCGCCCGAAGGCGACCATTCGAGCGCGGACGGTACTATCGCCGACAGCTCGGCCATCTGCGGCTATATCGAAAAGAAGCACCCTACCCCCGCGCTGTATCCCGACGAGCCCTACGCGCACGGACGCGCGCTGTTTCTGGAAGAGTACGCCGACACCGTGCTGGCTCCGGCGGCGGGTCTCAATATCTTCCGCCCAATCTTCTTTTCGATGATGAGCGGCAAGGAGCCCGACGTCGAAACCGCCAAAAAAGGCTGGGCCGATGGCATGCCGCCTGTGCTGGGTTTCCTCGAAGCGCAGTTGGACGGCGCGGACTATTTCGTGGGCGACACCATGACCATCGCCGATGTCGCGATCACCTGTATGTTCATGCAGATCACGCTGGTCGCCAAAGCGCCGCTTGGTGCATGGCCTGGCCTTAAAGCGCATCATGCGCGGATGAGCGCCAAGCCTTCGATAGCCGGCCCCTATGGTCAGGCCGAAGGCTTTATCCGCAAGAGCTTGCCCGAGCCGTTTGACCTGACCTAAAGGCACAGCCTTGCAGCAAGAATAGAAAGCGCAGCGTACCACCAACATGGCCAGCGAATGGTGCATCGGGATCATCGGCGGATCGGGGCTCTACGAGATAGAGGGCCTTGAGGACGCCCAATGGATCGCGATCGATACCCCGTGGGGCGAGCCATCAGATGAAATCTTGTGCGGCACGCTTGGCGGCGTAAAGGTGCGCTTTTTGCCGCGCCATGGCCGTGGACACCCCATCACGCCGACAGAGCTGAACGCGCGTGCCAATATCGACGCGTTAAAGCGCGCCGGTTGCACCGATATCGTGGCGATATCCGCCGTGGGCTCTTTGCGCGAGGAATTAGAGCCGGGGCGTTTTGCCGTGGTCGATCAATTCATTGATCGCACGTTTGCGCGCCCTTCCACCTTTTTCACCAGCGGCTTTGTCACCCATGTCTCGATGGCTGACCCCACCTGCGAACGCCTGTCCGAAATGTGCGCCAAGGCGCTCTCCGCGTGCAAAGGCAAGGTCGCCGTGGGCGCGACATACCTCGCGATGGAAGGCCCGCAATTCTCCACCCGTGCCGAAAGCCGCATGTACCGCCAATGGGGCGCCGACATTATCGGAATGACCGGCATGCCCGAGGCGAAACTCGCGCGCGAAGCGGAACTGCCTTACGCGCTTGTTGGCATGGTGACGGACTACGATTGCTGGCGCGAAGACGACGCGGTCGACGTCGCCGAAGTGGTCAAGCAGATGGGCGAAAACGGCGAATTGGCGCGCGCCATGGTGGTCAAGCTGATCGAGAGCCTGCCCAAAAAGCGCAAAGCCTCACCCATCGACACTGTACTCGACACCGCCGTGATCACTGCGCCCGAAGAGCAAGACCCGGACGTGATGGCGAAACTGGACGCGGTGGGCAAACGGCTGTTCGCGAAGAAATAGAGCGGCTTTTCTGGCCAACGAGGCCGCTTCTGGGACCAGGCTGGACGGCTGTGTTGGTCCATTTCCGGGATAGGAAGTGGCTTTCAAACCGAGTTGCCCGCCTTATGGATTAAAGCCCATTCTTCCGTTTGCTCACGTCTAGCGCAACGTTGCGAAAATGGGATTGGCCCGGAGCCGCTCCGCTGCGAAATCGACAAAAGCACGCACTTTTGCTGGTACGCTGCGCGTACCGCCATGGACAAAGTGCACGTCGAACGGTTCCTCCTCAAACTCCTCCAAAACCAAGCGAAGCCGGCCCTCAATCACCTCGGAGCCAACCTGGTATGAAAGAACCCGTGTCAGCCCCCAGCCCGATACGGCCATGGCAATCGCGGCCGCGTTGTTGTTGCATCGAATTCGAGGCTGGACCCGAACAGTGCTTTTACGCTCACCGCCAAAGCGCCAGTCCTCCCCCGCAAACGCGCTGGTCGCGGCGACGATCTTGTGATCCTTCAAGTCTTCCGGTGTCTGCGGCACGCCATTTGCACGAAGATAGCCCGGCGAACCGGTGACTACGCGGCGGACCGCGCCCACGCGGACCGCTCGTAAAGAGGAATCGGGCAGACGGCCTATCCGAAGCGCCACATCAAAGCCTTCGTCAATCATGTTGGTAACCCGATCCAGCAGCATTAACTGCACGGAGACGCCGGGATAACGGTCGCAAAATTGGGTAACAAGCGGCGCGATGTAGAGCTGTCCGAAGAGGACCGGAGCCGTAATCGCTAAAGTTCCTGCCGGCTCCGTCTGCCCTCCCGCCGCCAACGCATCGGCCGCGTCAATTTCAGCCAGAATACGCTCACATTCGGGCGCGTAGCGTTCGCCCGCCTCGGTCAGCCGCACAGTGCGCGTAGTGCGCACAAAGAGATCAGCGCCGATCGCCTCTTCAAGAGCGGCGACTGTGCGCGTCACCGTCGCTGGGCTTGTGTTCAGCGCGCGGCCCGCCGCTGCAAAACTTTGACCGCGGGCCACCTCGAGAAAAACCTTCATGGCGTAGGCCTTATCCATGGAAGGCTTCTACTCTATTATTTCATTTCACGAAATACTGACTTTGATACTTAGATAATTCTCTCAAAAAGTGAAATTGCCTAGACAGTCATTCGTCGGACGGACCGACGCACCCGATCCTCCCCAGGATGTTATCTCAAAGGCCAAAACTCATTAAGCTCTATCACTTCCCCCTCTCTGGCCATGCGCACCGCGCTCGCCTGTTCTTCTCGCTCATCAACGCTGATGTCGACATCGTTGATGTCGATCTGCCCAAGGGCGAGCACAAGGGCGATAGGTTTCTGGCGTTGAACCCCTTTGGTCAGGTTCCGGTCCTTGTTGATGGCGACACGGTGATTTCCGATTCGACGGCGATCCTAGTCTACGCCGCCAAGAAATTCGGCCGTACGGATTGGCTTCCTGAAGCTCCTACCGCCGCTGCGCGAGTCCAGCGCTGGCTGTCGGTCGCTGCAGGTGAACTGGCCGCCGGCCCAGGCGCGGCGCGTCTTATCACCGTGTTTGGCGCTGACTTCGACACGGAGAAGACCATCGCAAAGGCGCACGCCATCCTTTCCATTATTGAAGCCGAGCTGGACGGCCACAACTGGATCATCGGCGGCGCTCAGCCGACCATCGCGGACGTGGCGCTCTACAGCTACATTTCGGGCGCCCCGGAAGGCAATGTCGACCTCTCAATCTATCCTCGGATCAACACTTGGCTTGACCGTATCGAGAAGCTCGAGGGCTTCGTTCCCTTCCAGAAGACCGTCATCGGCCTGCGCGAAACGGCCTGATCGCCCCCCGGCGGCCGGGGCGTCTATCTCTCCGCCTCTCCAACCGCTCCGGCCCCACCTACCGGTCCCCTTGAACAAGGAATCCAGCTTATGGCCCACGCCCAAGCCTCCAAAGCGTATCCCTGGCACTCGGGGGAAGTCGCCGTCCAACGGCGTCTGGGCGTGGCCGAACGCATGGGCAAGAACGGCAGCCGGGTGATCCGGGATTACATGCCTGACCAACACCGCGACTTTTACAATTCAATCCCCTTTATGATGATCGGTTCGGTCGATCAGGAGGGCGATGTCTGGGCCTCAATGGTGATGGGCAAACCAGGATTTATGCGCTCGCCCGATCCGCGCGAGCTGGTGATCGACTTTCTCCCCGACGCGACTGATCCGGCCAGCGCAGGTCTTAAGGACGGCGACGCGATCGGAATGCTAGGGATCGAGCTGTCCACGCGCCGCCGCAACCGTATGAATGGTCTTGTGCACTCCGCTACCACGAGCGGTTTAGCCGTGAGCGTTGGCCACTCCTTTGGGAATTGCCCGCAATACATTCAGCTGCGCGATTTCGAATTCGCGCGCGATCCCAAGGCACCCTTTATCCCCACGGTTGAAAAACTGGATACGCTCGACGCCGAAGCCCTCGCTACAATCACAGGCGCCGACACCTTCTTTGTCGCCTCCTACGTTGACCTCGATGAGGAACGCCAAGTCGACGTATCCCATCGCGGCGGCAGGCCGGGCTTTGTGCGCGTTGATGAGAATGGGCGCCTGACTATCCCCGATTTCGCCGGCAATCTGCACTACAACACGCTCGGCAACTTTACGGTAAACCCGCGCGCCGGGCTATTCTTCGCCGACTTCGAAACCGGAGACGTGTTGCAGCTCACAGGCGACACTGAAATCGTGTTCGAGGGCCCTGAGATCGCACACTTCCAAGGCGCCGAACGCCTGTGGCATTTCACCCCGCGCCACATCATCCGTCGCCGCGGCGCGCTACCGATCCGTTGGAAGCTGCGCGAACTCGGTGCCTTTTCGCCCAATTCGCTGATGACGGGTTCGTCGGAGGACACCGCGGCCAAAATCGAAGCCGAAGAGCTTTCCCGCCGCTGGCGCAAAATGCGCATTGCCGACATCGAGCGCGAGACGGCGGAGATCAGCTCTTTCTTGCTTGAACCCACCGATGGCGGATCAATCGCAAGCTACAAAGCCGGCCAGCACCTGCCCGTACGCGCGATCCTGCCCGGTGAAGAAAGGCAAGCGATCCGTACCTACACCCTCTCTTCCGCACCGTCCGATGGCCGGTATCGGTTGAGCGTAAAGCGCGACGGCGCGTTCTCGACCTATCTGCATAGCCTGTCCGAGGGCGACATCATCGAAGCGCAAGGCCCGCGCGGCGGCTTCTTTATTGAAGGCAACGAGAAACGTCCTGCGGTTCTTATCGCCGCCGGCATCGGCGTGACCCCGCTGCGCGCCATGCTGCGCGAGATCGGGTTTGCAGGCCAGCGCACCAGAGGCACGCGTCCGACTTGGCTGATCCACTCCGCCAAGAACCGCGAGCTGCGCCCTTTTCACGAGGAAGTCGCGGAGCTGACCGCGAAATCAGGCGGCGCAGTGAAGCTGGTTGCGGTCCACTCCGCGCCGGACCGCACCGAAAAGCCGGGTGAGGATTACAGCTGGCAAGGCCGCTTCACCGCCGCCGATCTCGGTCGGTTTCTGCCCTTTGGCGACTATGATTTTTACATCTGCGGCCCCGGCGGCTTCATGCAGGATGTCTATAATGGCCTTCGCGACATGAACGTGTCGGACGCGCGTATTCACGCCGAAGCCTTCGGCCCTTCATCGCTAACCCGCCGCGAAGACGCTGGCGCCAGCAAGGTCAAGGCTGCTCCTGTTGCCACGCAAAGCGTGCCCGTGATCTTCGCTGGGTCTAACAAGGAAGCACGCTGGGAGCCCGAAAGCGGCAACTTGCTCGAACTCGCCGAAGCGCGCGGGATCGAAGCGCCCTACAGCTGCCGCAGCGGCAATTGCGGAATGTGCGCAGTCAAGCTGCTCAAGGGCAAGGTCGCCTACCCAAACACACCGAGCGCCGACATTCCCGAAGGCGAAGTCCTCACCTGCAGCGCGGTCCCACACCGCGATGTTGACCGGTTGGAGATTGAATTGTGACCTGGACCCTGATCCCCATGCCCGCCCCTGAAGAGCTTGTTATGGGTTATACCCCTGCTCCGCTCACCCAGCCTGCGGAGACGCTTCTGCGCTCGCCATCGCAAGAGCGCGAACTGCGCCGCTATTTCGTCACCTTGTTTGCGATCTTCGGTTTGCTCGCCGGGCTGCAAAGCGCCTTCGCCGATCACCCCACCGAAGGTCAAAGGCGCCTCGCCGAGTTTAATCTGGCTGAACGCAAAATCGAATGCCGCACCTGCGGCGCGCCCACGGCCCTGATGGCCGAGGCTGACTTATGATCCTCAAAGACAGAAAATTGGAGACCACTATGCCCCGCCCGCCGCTGCCGCCCTTCACCGACGAAACCGCGCGCGAAAAGGTGCGCCTTGCCGAAGACGGCTGGAATGGCCGCGATCCGGCCAAGGTCGCGCTCGCCTACACGCCGAATTCGAAGTGGCGCAATCGCGTCGAATTTCCGCAAGGTCGCGAAGAGATTGAAACGTTCCTCACCCGCAAGTGGGCTAAGGAACACGACTATCGGCTCATCAAAGAGCTTTGGGCGCACGAAGCCAACCGCATCGCGGTCCGCTACGCCTACGAATACAAGAACGACAGCGGTCAGTGGTTCAGAGCCTATGGGAACGAGAACTGGCAATTTGACGCGAACGGTCTGATGGAAGAGCGCCACGCTTCGATTAACGAAACGCCAATCCACGAAGAAGAACGGCTCTTCCACTGGCCTTTGGGTCGACGCCCGGATGAACATCCCGGATTAAGCGAGCTCGGGTTGTGATTGCCCTGAACGGGATCGGGAGGTCGAGCGGCCTCAAACAGCCCTGATAATCCAAAGCAGACGATCTGCGACACCCAGGACGCGAGCCAGGCTTTCGTCCAGTAACATGGCCATGCGAGTGTGTCTGGGCATCTCGATGCGATACGAAGGCCTCTGCACCAGAACGGCGGCCTCAGGCATTTCGGAACAAGCCATGGATGTCTTTATTGATAGGGAAAGGGGGTTGCTCTCAGGACTTGCGCCGATGCTAAGGGGCGGCCCCCGCTAAGCGATCTCGTGCACCAGCCTGTTGAAAGGACCAGTGAACCGTTTCCGATATGAATACACTCACCCTTGCTACTCTTGCTTTGTACTTTCTCGCCATGATCGGCATCGGGCTTTACGCCTGGCGCAAATCAACAGACACATCGGAAGGCTATTTGCTGGCCGGGCGCAATCTGCCGCCTTCGGTTGCCGCGCTTTCAGCGGGCGCTTCGGACATGTCGGGCTGGCTGCTGTTGGGCTTGCCAGGGGCGCTTTACGCGGCGGGCCTGGTCGAGGCGTGGATTGGCATTGGCCTGTTTGCAGGCGCGGTTTTGAACTGGGTTATCGTTGCCCCGCGTTTGCGCGAGCAGACCGAGCGATTTGGCAACGCCCTGACCATTCCCCAATTTCTGGCGAACCGCTTTCCCGAGCAGGGTGTCGCCTTGCGCGTTGTATCGGCGCTGATCATCGTTGTGTTCTTCACCGTCTACACCGCCGCTGGCCTGGTGGGCGGCGGCAAACTGTTCGAAACAGCCTTTGCCGACGCGCTGCCCGGATTTGGGATGAGCGACTACGCTTTGGGCATCTGGATCACCGCTGGCATTGTTCTGGCCTACACCATGGTGGGCGGGTTTCTGGCCGTAAGCCTGACCGACTTTGTGCAAGGCGTGATCATGATGCTCGCGCTGGTCGTTATGCCGCTTGTCGTCATGTTTGGAAGCGGCGGGGAAGCGGGCGGAGCTTTGATCGACGTGTCTGTCGAGGGCTTTTTGAGCCTGACACAAGGCCTAACCTTCATAGGCTTTATCAGCGCGGTTACCTGGGGCCTCGGCTATTTCGGTCAGCCCCATATCATTGTGCGCTTTATGGCGATTGACACAGTTGAGAAGGTCTCCGCCGCGCGCAATATCGGGCTCAGCTGGATGGGCGTATCCCTGCTTGGCGCGGTAGGCATGGGACTGGCGGGTCGCGCCTACGCCGAGCGCAGCGGTGTGGTGGTCGAAGACCCCGAAACCATCTTTATCGTCCTGTCGCAGCTGCTGTTTCACCCGGCTATCACGGGCTTCCTCTACGCGGCACTTCTTGCTGCGATCATGAGCACGATTTCCTCGCAATTGCTGGTCTCCTCCAGTTCACTCACAGAGGATTTCTATCGCCTGTTCCTGCGCAAGAACGCCAGCGAGCGCGAAGCGGTCAATGTCGGGCGCGTGTGCGTTGCGCTAGTGGCTTTGGCGGCGATTGTTCTGGCTTCGGATCCAGACAGCGAAGTGCTGGGGCTTGTCTCTAACGCGTGGGCCGGATTTGGAGCCGCCTTCGGACCGCTGATCCTGCTTGCGCTGACATGGCGCGGCATGAGGGGATTGGGCGCCTTGGCTGGCCTTGTGACCGGCGCTGTGGTTGTCGGCCTGTGGATCGGCCTTGGATGGAACCAGAGCGTTCTGGGCGGTCCGGGGCTCTATGAGATTGTGCCCGGCTTTGCTGCCGCGCTGTTCGCGATTGTGGCGGTGAGCAAGGCCACCGCCAACCAGGCCGAACCTCAGCCTGCGGAATAAAGCCGCCTGCCAGCGTAAAAAAGCCGACGAGGCTTGTGGACCTCGTCGGCTTTAAATCGTTTCAGGGCTGACGGATCAAGCCGCCTGTTCTGGCGCGTCCCACGTCAAATGGCGGTCTTCGATCACAACCATGTTTTCGGGGCGAATAAACTCCGCGTCCGACTGATAACCCAGCAACTGGCGCGCCGGCAGCTCTAGGTTGCGCATCAGGATGCGCGATTCTTCCGCGTTAAAATCGCTGAGGCCACGAGCCAATTCGTTGCCATCCTGATCGTAGATGTGCAGCACATCACCGCGTGAAAAGTCGCCGTTCACGGCGGCCACATCGTTTCGATTGATCGCGCTCTCGCCGTCGAAGTCCTTTGCGGCTTCTTGCGTGATCACGATGCTTCCAGCCATCTGCAACCGATCCGCAAGCCACGTCTCCCACAGGGAAACCGGATTGGGGTGCGGCAAGCAGACGGTGCATTTGCGACGCCCCTTTAGAACCGATGAAAGGGGATATTCCGCATCGCCGTTCGCGATATAGGTGGTGCAGCCTGCGTTCTGCGCCATGTTGGCCGCTTGCAGTTTGGTGAGCATACCGCCCGATCCCAGCTCGCTGATGCCGCCCGACGCGGCTTCGACATAGTCGGCCACGTTTTCGACTTCTTCCACCAATTTCGCGCCCGGCTCATCCGGGTTGCGATCGTAGAGGCCATCGACCCCGGTGAGGATGATGAGACTTTCCGCCTCGACCATTTGAGCAATCTTGGCGGCCAGACGGTCGTTGTCACCACCCCGGATTTCTTCGGTCGTAATCGTGTCGTTCTCATTCACAATCGGCACGATCCGCGACTGCATCAGGCGCGCCACGGTGTTGCGGGTGTTGAGAAAGCGGCGATGGTCCTCAAAGTCTCCGAGGATCAGCAGAATCTGCGCAATCTCGAAGCCGAATTCGAGCCCGACCTGTTTGTACGCGTTGAGCAGCAGGGGCATGCCGCAGGCCGCCGCCGCTTGCTTGTCGCGCAGGCCCGCGTTTTCAGGGGTCATACCGACCGTCTTCAGTCCAAGAGCCACAGCGCCCGAGCTTGTCAGGATCACTTCGTAGCCATCGTCGCGCAGCCGCGCCACGTCTTCGAGGAGACGTTGCAGAAAGCCGAAGCGCGGGGTGAGGCGATCGGTGTTTGCCAGGAGGCTTGAACCGATTTTGACGACGATACGTTTGGATTTGGGCATGAAAACTCGATTGATCCCGGTGAAAGTGTTGCTCGGTTTGTTGGAACGATTTGGCCGGGTGCTTGTTCCAATATCATAGGAATTCAATCATTTAGCATTTGCAGCGCAGGAAGAATGGCGCCGAAAGTTCAGAACTTTCAAAGGGTCAGGACAACTCGCAAGGCTGTTTAAAGACACTCGGGATGAAGCTACAAAAATTGCATAAGGAAGATCTGAAACCACACTCCGTTTTGATGGTGGGTTGCGGAAAAATGGGCGGCGCGCTGCTTGGCAACTGGATGCGCGCCAGCGACACCTTCACGGTCATTGATCCCGCTCTGGAGAGCGTCCCCGATGGCGCTGAACTGGTGCGCGAGATGCAGGAGCTGTCCGGGCGCGCCTTTGACGTGATCGTCATCGCGGTAAAGCCGCAGCTGATTGACGCCGTGATGCCCGCCTACAGCGCCATGCTTGCCCAAACCGGCTACACGCTGTCCATCGCGGCTGGCTGTGAGATTGCGCGGATCAAGTCCGCGATGGGCGATGTTCCGGTTGTGCGTGTCATGCCCAACTTGCCCGCGGCGATCGGTAAGGGCGTGAGCGCGGTTTGCGGCAGCGCGGATGCCTCCGATGTCCACCTCGCCCATGCAAGCGCGATGATGGAGCGCACAGGAACGGTCGTCACGGTTGCGGACGAAGACAAGATCGACCGCTTCACCGCAATTGCTGGCTCGGGCCCCGGCTACATCTTTGAGTTTGCGCGTTCCTATGTCGACGCCGCGATAGAGCTTGGTTTCACGAAAACGGAAGCGCGCGCCATGGTGCTCGACATGATCGAAGGCACTATCGCGATGGCCCGTTCGTCACAGGAGGAACTCTCCGAATTGCGCAATTCGGTCACAAGCAAAGGCGGAACGACCGCCGCAGGGCTCAACGCGCTGAACGGCGACGGCGATCTGAGTGCCTTGCTCAAAGGCACTCTCGACGCCGCCTATGCCCGCGCGCTAGAGCTTAAATAACCCATTATTCCAATTTCGAACCAACGGTACGAACACTATGACTGACACGTCCCTCGACCCCCGCATTCACATCGCCCAACTTGGCGCCAACGCCAAAGAGGCGGCGAAAGCCCTGCGTTCGGCGACCACAGAACAAAAAAACACCACGCTGATCGAGGCCGCAAAGGCGCTGCGCGCGGCGACCGACGATCTGGTGGCGGCGAACACGAAGGACGTCGACAGCGTGCGCGACACGAAGCCGGAAAGCTTCATTGACCGCCTGATGCTGGACGCGGACCGCATCGCTGCAATGGCAACGGCGCTGGAGGATATCGCCAAGCTGCCCGATCCGGTGGGGCGCACGCTTGCCACCTTCGACCGGCCTAACGGCCTCAATATCGACCGCGTGGCCGTGCCCATCGGTGTGATTGGAATGATCTACGAATCGCGCCCCAATGTCGGCTCTGATGCGAGCGCGCTGTGCCTAAAGTCCGGCAACGCCGTTATCCTGCGTGGCGGTTCGGAAAGCCGCCATTCGACCCGCGTGATCGTCGAATGCATGCAGAAAGGTCTCGAAGCCGCCGGTCTGCCGCCCGCAGCGGTGCAGACTGTGCAGACGACCTCGCGCGAAGCGGTCGCCGAGATGCTTGGCGCGGTCGACCATATTGATCTTGTGATCCCGCGCGGTGGGCGTGGGCTGACCGAATTGGTGCGCGATAACGCCAAGGTTCCAACACTCCTTCACCTCGATGGCAACTGCCATATCTATGTCCACAGCGAGGCTGACCTGGAGAAAGCCGTTCCCGTCATTCGCAACGCGAAGCTGCGGCGAACCGGCATTTGCGGCGCGGCAGAGAGCCTGGTTGTCGATGAAGCCATCGCAGCCAAGGCCCTGCCCCTTATCGCCAACGCCATGCCCGATTGCGAGCTGCGCGGCGACAGCGCGGCGGTCGAAATCGATGATCGCATCAAGCCCGCAAGCGCCGAGGACTTCGGCACCGAGTTCCTCGACGCCGTGCTTTCGATCAAGGTCGTTGAAGGCGCCGACGAGGCCATTGCGTGGATTTCTGAGCATTCCTCAGGCCACACCGATGCCGTCTTGACGCAGAATGCGGATGTCGCCCGCCGCTTCTTCACCGAAATCGACAGCGCCATTGTGATGCACAACGCCTCCACCCAATTCGCCGACGGTGGCGAGTTTGGCATGGGCGCGGAAATCGGCATCGCAACCGGCAAAATGCACGCGCGCGGGCCCGTGGGTCTCGAACAGCTGACCAGCTTCAAATATATCGTCTCGGGAGACGGTCAGACGCGTGCCTAGGAAATCGCACGACTGTTTTGTGAATCGATCGCGCGCTGTCAGGTAACGCTGGACACCAGAACCGTTACGTTGGCCCTCGAATTGCGCCTAGGCCTTCAAACTCCGTCTTCGGATGGCCGCCACGTGCCGGTCAGAAATTCGAACTCGGTCACGTTGATCGACTGCCAGACGCCGCCAAGGTAATACGGGTCCTTCTCAAAGATCGCCCGCGCGGCGGTCTCATCCTCGGCTTCGATCATCACCAAGGACCCGATCGCCTCGCCATCCTTCTTGAGCGGTCCGCCCAGGCGATAGGCGCTCACATGCGCGAAGATATGCTCAAAATGCGCCTCGCGGATTGTGGGGCGAATGCGCGGCGCGTCTTCACCATCGCGGCAGTAAAAGGCGTAAACAGGCATGACGGTCCTTGTGCAATCACGTGTCGCCCGCGCCATAGCCTGCGCAATTGCCGTTCGTAAACGCGCTTGGCCTCGCATCAGACTTTCAGAATCAGATTGGGGGCACACTTCGCTCGAAAAAAAGGCGGCGATGGTCTAAAAGCTGACGCGAACAAACCCCTTCCTGATGAACAACCAGAGAAAGAGACAGCACCAGACGTGACCCCGCCAACCCTGCCCAGCTCCGCCACCACGACCCTTGCTCGCAGCGAATTGCGCCGCGCCTATCGCCAGGACGAGGAGGCCTGCATCGCCGCCCGTCTGGAGCAAGCGGCGCCCGCCAAGCGGGTGGCAAAGGAAGCGGCTGAGTTGGCGATCCAGCTGATCGAAGGGGCGCGCGAGCACAAAGCCTCCGGGATTGACGCTTTCCTGCAGCAATACGGCCTCGACACAGAAGAAGGGATCGCGCTGATGTGTCTGGCCGAGGCGCTGCTGCGCGTGCCCGATCACGAAACCGCAGACGCGCTGATCAAAGACAAGATCGGTGCGGTCAATTGGGGCGAACATCTGGGCGAGAGCTCGTCCACCTTCGTCAACGCCGCGACCTTTTCGCTGATGCTGACGGGCGAAGTGCTCGAACAACCCGAAGAACACCAGCGCGACATGGGCTCGACCCTGAAGCGCACGATGAATCGGCTGGGCGAACCCGTCATCCGTAAGGCGACGCTGCAGGCCATGCGCATCATGGGCGGGCAGTTCGTGTTTGGCCGCGATATTGGTGAAGCGCTCAAACGCGCCGCGCCCGAACGCGCCAAGGGCCTCACCCACAGTTTCGACATGTTGGGCGAGGCTGCGATGACCTTTGCCGATGCCGAGAAATACCGTCAGGCTTACGCGGGCGCGCTCGATCGGTTGGCAAAAGAAGCCGCTGCGAATCCAGGCGCCGGCGTGGGCGGCTCTCCGAGCATTTCGGTCAAGCTCTCCGCGCTGCACCCGAAATTCGACTACCTCCATGCACAGCAAGCCCGCCGCGATATTGTGCCGATTGTGCGCGAATTGGCGATCAGGGCGCGCGATGCAGACATTCACTTCACCATCGACGCCGAAGAGGCCGAGCGGCTGGAACTGAGCCTCGACATTATTGAGGAACTTGTGGCGGCTGACGCGCTGTTTACGCGTCCCGATGGGACCTCGTGGACCGGCTTTGGCCGCGCCATTCAGGCCTATCAGAAACGCGGCGTTCCCTTGTGCGACTGGGTCGCCAAACTTGCCCGTCGCCACGGGCGCAAGCTGTTCGTGCGGCTTGTTAAAGGCGCCTATTGGGACGCCGA
>ERZ1740070.1312-NODE-1312-length-15673-cov-9.850877_pt1 | contig 15673 bp, 5 predicted proteins | sample MGYA00581734_ERZ1740070 | MGnify/ENA primary metagenome ERZ1740070 (study PRJEB43018, sample SAMN04849744) | marine metagenome | isolation source: floating plastic debris | place: Pacific Ocean | collected 2008-09-01 | study: EMG produced TPA metagenomics...
GGCACCACATTGAAATAATATTTAGCAAATTTTTTATTGGCATAACGGAAAAATTTAGATACTAATAAAAACTTTATTCCTGCATAATCGTGTATATTGCGATCCAATATTCTCTCAAGTTACTGTCATCGACTGTAGACTATTATGATAATGTATTGACAATGCACCCCATTATTTATCATTGTTGATGTGGATGTGTTTGCATCCAGGTTATGATTAGCCTAAGTAAACTTCTGTGATTGGTTAGCTGGGGGAACAATCAACTGGCTAACCAATCAATGACATCTGCCCAGGCTAGGTTATAATAGCGCAAATACACATGCTTGTAAAAATCTATTACATAGCGATTCCGATAGCAAAAGGCGATCAATTTGCACAGTCTATTATACTATGTACAATGAAACCAGATTTCATCATTGACAACACTCTTTAAGACTTTACACTGTGCAGTGGGTGTGTAGTCCTGGAATTGACCTTCGAAAATTCAGCTCAGTGAGTGTTTTTATTGATAAAAGTGTTGCAGTCAAACATTGGGCTTGGCAAGTAAGTTTATTTGTATTTTCTATCCACACTACTCCTCTTGGGTAAAAGATCATATTGCATTTGCTGGCCCCAACGAGCAGTACAAGCAAAGTGGTGGCATAGGTGTCATTACCACATGCATTTGTTGAGTTTTCAGCTAAGAATGTTGTTGGGGAGGTGTGCCCAGGATGTACAGCTACCGTTCAGCTAGCTTGTTATTTAAACACGAGGAAGAATCCATGCAGTGCTTTATTCTAGTTTCTACCCAAACGCCAAAGCAAAGTGAGGTCTATCAGAATAAGTACTGGTAGTAGCAGGACTGGTAGATGTCACTATTTTTTGTTCACATTGTATTGTATTGGTGCATTGATTGGTGCTATCTTGTTTATGTTTATCGTTGTTAAAGCAAAATGTTTTTATTGACAGGAGTCCACGATGGAAAAAGGAGATGGAACACAACCAGAGTTTATGATACCGCATCCATTCTTTGAAATGCTAGGCCCATCAAAGAGTGCTGACAATATTAGATTCAAGTGTTTGATGTGTGGGGGAGACAAGAGTATCTCGGCCAACAAGAGAAGCAAACTCAACCTAAGAAATCACATATCAAGCAAACACAGTGATATTTTAGCTACTTATGATGACTGGTGTCATGCCAATGACAGACGTCGGAAAAGAAATAGACAATCTGCAGATGTCGACAACAGCGTATATGTTCAGGTTGTCAATAAAGCTAAAAGAGACATTCAGTCGGCCAAAAGGGTGGTTCAACCTGCAAAAACAGTGGTCGAGCCGTCTACCAGTTCTTTATCGACAGGGTTGCAAGCCACCTACAATAGAAAACTCACGCAGGCAATGCTTGACAAATATGTGCTTGAATATATAACAGATAGTGTCCTGCCGTTTAGTCACGTGGAGAATACCGCATTCAAATCTTTAGTCGCAAACCTTCTTGGAGGCGCCTCTAAACAGGTACACATCAACAGTCAAGATGCGTACAGAAGTCAGATGAAAGATTTATTTCTTTATCAGAAGCAGCTAGTGATAGACAGTATGGAGAATGCGGACGTGGTATGTCTCACGGCCAATCAGTGGAGTCAGAGGGGAGATGGATTTCTAGGTATAACGGCACACTGGTTTGAAAAGGGACAGAACACAACACCTATAAGGAAATACGCCTGTATTGCATTGAAAAGGATTAGAGGAACATGTTCACCTGGCGTGCTAGGAACGCAGCTGAGGTTCGTTATGGCAGAGTATGGCCTGCAATATAAAGTCAGCCATTGTGTTACGGATTCCGGTTCTAACTTTCCAGCAGCATTTAAAGACTTTACTCAGCTTGGAAGTTCATACACAACAACAACCAATCAGGAGTCAGCTAATAATGCACCCGGAAATCAAGACCAAATGGTAGCAGAACCTGTCTTATTCTTGGATGGAGATGAAGGAGGTATGGAGAGCTTTGACTTGCCACTACATTTCAGATGCGTGGCTCGCAGGCTAAATTTGGTGGCTACAGGTCTTGCTGCTTCAGAAGCTTTGAACCATCAAAGTTGTAATACAGTTTGTAGAAGTCTGATGGCAAAAATGTCTGATGTTTGGGATAACCAAAGCTGCAATGAACTTGTGGCTGACAGAATCCAGGGAAAGCTGATTACACCGAATGCAGCCAAATGGAATTCCACCTTCAACGCTCTCTCCAGAGTGCAAGAACTCCTAAACAGTAACAGAAATGAGTTCCAGTCATTCCTAGCAAGTAAATCAATACAACCTGTGACGCAAAACGAAGAGGTATTCCTAGCCGAATTCTTGAGGATATTGAGACCGTTAGCCTCAGCATTGGAAATCATCCAAGGAAGTCCTGAAGCTGGGTATTTATTACCCACACTATATGTGGTGAAGGATGAGTGGATGGATATTGAGAACGGGGACCTGAAGTATTGCACTGAATTTCTAAGTGCCCTTCATGCTGATCTCAACATTCAATTCCAAGAGGAGTTTGAGTCTGAGTTTTTTCAGATTGCTGCTGCATTACATCCAAAATTCAAACTCAACTGGATGACTGATCCAGAAAAGAGGAGTAACATACGCCATATTGTTAGGGTTACTTTACCAGACACCGATAACGATAGCTACTCCCAAGGTTATATGAATGAAGCTCAAGCATCTAGGTCAGCTATGGAGCAATCATTCTTTAAACGGCTAAAATCTAAAAGCATGAAGAAAAATCTATTTGATCAGTGGGCCAGCTGGGCCGACAGCGATGATGAGTCTGTACCAGCATTCCTCAGGAAAGCTTTTATTGCTTACAACACAACTATGCCTTGTTCGGCATCTGTGGATCTTGATGGTCGACTGCTGACCACAACAGGGGCTCTTATGTCTGATGAAGACTTTGAGATGTGTGTTATCTTGGGTGGCAATCGCTCTCTAGGATTAGAGTGACCAAGGCTAGAACACTGATATTAGTGGGCTAGAAGTGCATAAACAGAGCTATATAGAGAGACTGGTTAATGACAAAGAGTTATGCAAATACATATTCAGTGTACATTCATTGATGTCAACCTTTCAAAAATAAATGTGTACATACATACATTTATGGCACAAGTATTTCGCGAATTAGTGTACGACAATCTTTTAGTAACACATATTTGAAAATTTGATGTTCAAAGTTGAAATAAATAATAAAACAGTCAATTCCTCACAAACATTCTGTTTGCAAGCCAGCCAAAACGATGAATAAGTGCTGAACTTTTTTTGAACTCGCGCCATACTGATGCACATCACAGCTGCCTCATCATATCACTATATTCTCACGAGTATTTGTAAGTATTGGAGTTCTCTCATTTTGTAGGTAGAGAGGACAATTACCTTTAATGCCCTAATTACTTTCAGTATGGTTATCTCGGCGCATTGCTCAGTGAGAAACAGGAGACTGAGACCCTGCCACTTACTCAACGGAAGATGGCAGAGGGAGTAGAAATTCAAACTCAAACGCTCACTCAAAAAATCAGGTTTAATACGATGATCCAGGCATAATACAGAGCGTCAAAACAGCACATACAGTATTATGACTTGCTTACATTTTATAAAACATAAAACAATACAAAAACTCTTTTTATGAGTTTCTAAATGTGTCCACAACCACCATGTTTATATATATATTGGGCTCAATTCATGTGATCTACCTTCCCATTAGACAACTAATCACAGTTCTTGGATATGGGTTCAGGGCCAGGGAAAGAGGACAATATCACTCCTTGTGAGTCACCACACCGTCCATTTTGAAAGGTATACATTGAAACCACTGATTTATAATTTGGCAACAACGAGTACATGTATATTTTAATCTGATACCTTGTTTTTTGATTTCCTGATTGCAAGCATAAGCTAATGGTAAAAGAGTCATAGATTCATAAACTTTGATTATTTCGCAAATTATGTAAACTCCTTGATGATAAGAGGGAGATTAAACTGATTATAGAGTTATCTACCACTAGTTTGAGATGGGACAAATCCATACATTTTCTTTTAACTGCCCAGGAGAGGAAATAATTATAATTGTAAGAGAAAGTATAACTTTTGGCCCATATTTATCTCATTTAATCCAGCAAGTTCCAATCCTGCCCTCCCTGCTCAAATGGCCCCAGGTAAAATTGAGATTTGTATCAGTTACTTTGCTTCAATCGTAAGTACCATGCTTGAATTGAAAAATAATGAGATAAATCTCCACAAGTGGAATGTTTTGAGACTCCTAAGTGTAATCTATCAGTTTTGAATTAGCAGATAGTATATTTATAGTGTGCAAAAGAGTGACCTTGTTTTATTTTATTATGATTTCAATCCAACAACATCACCAATCCAAATCCTGACTCTAGATATCCAATTCATTTAGACTCAAACCTAACAATGGCTCACCAGCGGGCATGTGTATGTAATATTTAGCGCACCTGTACTGTACATGTATATAAAAAACATACGCAGTCCCTAGTGACATCATATTGTGTTGCATATACAAGTAAAGAGTTACTTTTCCAGACTGAGACACTGTGCATGCACTGCACGCGCAATAGCTGCTCAAAACCTATCATATTTCTGCAGGAACTGGAATAGCAACTGAAGTTGTCTGCACCTATATGATTTCATCAGGCTACAAGCTCCACCCATATTAAACCCTGCTTCTAGCATCGAAACATGTTATTTGAGACTTGCATATTTATACTGAGAAAATCTCCTTTCATTGTGTTATAATAAAATAAGAGAATCAACAGCTAGGCAATACGCTGCATTGTTTTTAGAAAGAATTGGTTCACTCAAAGAGGGATATCAGGGCTTGTCACATTAATGTACTGCAACTGTACAAAGTAGCACAAAGCAAACGAAACCTGAATATAAGGATTAGCGCATAAAAAACTTCTTACTCTTACTGGGCAGCTGTGAACTGAAAGACGTTGACCTATTGGATTATTGCAGAGCAAACAGTATACATTGTAGGTAGCGCATTCAGATATAAGGTACTCGCATACTCAGCATATTTTGCAGAAGAAAAGTTTGACAACTTTAAGATCTCAAGCAGTCCACAAGAGGAGGGAAGCATACATCATACAAATGAAGTAAGTATGATCTAAGTGTCAGAACCATGCGGCAATTGCGTGAGGTTTTTCCCACAAGGTTTTCATATTCAAACTGCATTTTAAAACCTTAGCACATCTCATTCCATAGTTTATGATTTTTGTTTCAGTGTTTAAGCAGACTAAACTTTTTTTACATAATAGGTTATGATACATATGTATGTATGGTTGCAGGTGGATGGAGACTTTGGGCAGTATTGAGTCCCCCCATGAATTTAAACGACCCCCTGGATTTCAGATTCCTGTTATTAGCCTCACAGACACGTCTAGCAGATTGGATTCAAACACAACAGACGATAAAAAGCTTCATGACATCAAACTCGAGACAAATAACAACAATGTTGGCAAGATTACACACATGGATAGTTATGACACTGAAGCACCCACCGACTCCGGTGTAGATGACAAGTCATATTTATCTGACTCTGCAGGCGGCGATAACAGTAGTGACGTAGAAAAAGTCAAATCTCTGTGCTCAAAAACAACAACATCAGGTGCTAGTCTCTCTGAACGGATACAAAATTTATCCTTCTGCATAAGCTGGATCAAAGCCGAACTGGTAAGCAGCATTTATTATTCATATTTTGATGCATTGCAGATATGATCATCAAGGCCTCAATCCTTTGATGGGATGGGTTAGGGGATGGTTGGGCATCTGCGCAGCACCCAGTAGTCTAGTAGACAATAATGGGACTGGGGAACGTTAGGGGAGGGTTTGCATCTACTCAAACAATGCAACGTCAAGCAAGCACAACAGTCATGTAATCCACATTACTGAAGAAAAATTTCCTTTTTTGGATCCAGATAAAAACTAATTCTGAATTTTGAGGTCCATTGCAATCCGTATCAAGGTTCAGAGAATCGTGGGTTCATAATACCAGGTACTATATTATTGGTATGTATAATAATGGATTATAACGGCGTTAAATAAAACTTTTTTCAATCCAATTTAAAAATGTTTCCGCATCAGTATAGGAGATGGTGTGATATTATCGAGGTTAGGAGAAATAAGAAACTCCTTTCACCGCATGCTAGTACCACAATTATCAAGCGAATGATGAACCCTGTGACATCACAGCACTGGGCATTACAAAGATGCACCCCTGTGAAACATTAAATTAAACCATAGTTATACCACAACTTGTCCTGTATGTGGTACAAGCAGCATACCATATTCCTTTGATGTAAATCAAATTACAACTTAGATAAAAGTTAAACCCATCAGAATCTGCTACGCAAATCAATTTCATTGCTCAATCCATGCTGCACAGCGATACTGAAGATACTATGTGCCCATGTGGAATGAAGCGGCGAATTTAATACATGTATGTGTAAAACATAGCAAAATACAATCCATTTCATAGAGCCCAGTGGTGCGAGCACATGCAGCAGAACGGCTGTTGAAGCAGAAAAGACAGCAAACCTAAGGCCAGATTAAAGTCTCAGCAAAATAATGATCGCCGATTGCCTGGTTGTCAATCAGGTAAAACGCAAAATGGCATACATTTTGGAATGAGCTTAGCTGCTGGATGTTGCTGACTCATTGATGCCGTGATGTGAACTCACTGACTACAAACCTGACAGCGTCCATAAGTATCTTAAATTACCAGGTTAACCCTGATCAGGCGAATTAAAGTACCTACTTCATGCTAGTAAAACCAAGCAAAGAAGGTGAATGCTCCCTAAATATAATTAAATTGTCAAATAATATGTTAGAGAGCATTATCTAATCAATGCTGATAAACCGATAGTTGCCACAACAGTCATACATTGCTGCAATATCTAGAAACACATAAATATACTATTTCCGGCAGGCCACTTACTCAATTCAAGGAGTTCCAACTCCTTGCTCAATTTGACTGAAGCCTAGCTGTCCAATGCCCCAATCTAAAATCCATCAACGAGGATATGCCAAACAACATCAAAACTGTTGCTGTCAATATTTTTGTTAGGTTCCCTAAACACATTTGCCATTATTACTCCCATAATGAGAGAGCAACAAAACAATGTTGTTACAACCAATTTCTTTAGCTATTGGGATCCCACTTAAATTTATGAAAACCCGATAAATGAGACTATGTGGGAAGTGTCACTGTCTGCCTTGTGCCCCTGGGTCATATAGCCCCTTATATTACATTATCCCCATCAACAGCTTGGTCCCGCTCTTAAAATGGCCTAAAATACATGTACAAGCCATACATGTAGCCTACAAGCAGTTTTAGCATCCTTGGTACAAGACATGTTAGGTAGCATTGTAAGAGAGCAAAATTATAACAATGCTTGAAACGATCAAACATGAAAAAATTGCTGAAATTACTTTGTATACTGCGGCCTACTTGTTATTTGCCTCAACTGGTACCAACAGCCTAATGTCATCTGGTTGTGGGTGGACCACAGACACTAAAATATTCCTGGAATTACAAGCAACCAACAGAAAAGTTTGGTCTTCAACGCTGAATTTCAATATTACACAACCACTCGTAAAATATAGAACCAGATTGCGTGCAAATCATTCGATAAGCAAATGATTGAAAATTGTTAGTCAACACCTCATTTAAAACAGAACAAAGCAAATTTGTAAAAGGATCAATGATCAAGTATTTTATTAACAATTTAAGTTGTTCAATTGAATCAAATTTGATGCCTTGTGTGTGAAAAGTGAACACCTTTCGGCCAAAAGAGAGAAGTTGACATTCAGGTGTGAAGACACATACTAGCTAAGGTTTGTACAGGGTAGCTTTGCCGTCGGCTATGTAAACAATTCTTCTCACTTAGATCACGATTCTCCTGCAGCTTTTTTTACGGATCATCATTACAAAAATTCGGATCATCATTACGAAAATTCGTGTGATGTTTACTCCATAATTATACCGATTTAACTGCAGGCATTGGTGGGTTTGGTGTGAAAATTTCAGCAGGCACACTCATTTTTTATTACCGGTCTGTCATATTACGAGAGAACCGAAGGCATTTTGATTCATATAATGAGTGCTGGCCATTGCTCTCAAAACAATAGAAAATTTTTTAATTTGTCATCGACTGACGAAGGCAAACGAACGGGTATACACTATTGCTTCGTTTTGATACGAAATATAATAACATACAATTTCGGGAGTAATAGCAAGTTCCTTCGCAATGAGCATACTGAAACCTATCATCAATTCTTTGATGAAATGTGGCACGCCAAGGGCACCAAATAGCATTGCAATTTTGAGTTCCATCTTTGTCACAGCAATGAACTATTTGCATGGCTGCATTGTTACATGTTTAGCATCAAACAACTTGCTCAGGAAGGCAAAGACCCAGTCAATATTACGCCTGACATGATAGTTGGTACAATAACCCAAAATATAATGTAACTTTGACCTTTTTTTTATTCAATTCGCCCTTCTCTCAACATTATTTCTCGTTTCATTGAAATGTAAATGTCCATTCTTATTGCAGCAATCTCTTAAAGAACAAGATCAGTCTATAGCAAAACAGTTTCATGACATTGAAGGAGAGATACACCAAGTTCAGAACATGATGCCTTCTCCGTTCACGTCGTGCGGCAGTCTCGCTTCACTGGATGAGCGCGAGTATGACGAGTTATACCTTACAGATCAGTGTGAATATGAGTTCAGACCCAGAACTTCCAGTCTACTTCTTCCATCCCGTAACAAACTACTCAGCCCAAATCTACATAGAAAAGCTACAGCAAACCGAGCAGCTCACAATAATTTAATAAGGCCTAAATCACTGACACATCTCAATACATCAGAAGTGTGACACAAGAGAGAAAAGGATAGCTAATTATTTTTCAGTCACCAAAAGCCAATTCTGTCGGCCAGACGCAATTAGCTGTAGACAAAACATTCAATAATTATTCTGGATTACCAGTGATAGAAGATAAACATGGATCTGCTTTGTAATTGACAGAGGATTGTTTCAAACACTAATAGAGTGGCTAATGGAATCAGCACTTCAGGCCATGGCAACAAGTGATTCATTAGCATATCAACAATAGCGAACAATCAAACTAATTAAAAATGCCATCCACGGGTGTGTTCAAGGTGCAAAAATTTTATATACAAGTTTTTATGTTTTATGTTGTTCTGTTCCTTAGTTGACGATGACAATTCGGTTACAATGTTTTACAATACAGTAAAATGGTTCACAGATTCATTGTTATGCCGATGCCATTGCAAAATAATGTTCAATGCAATGTAGAGTTTGTATTTCCAGTTTTTGAGCCATGTTACCTACAAAAATATAAGCATTCATTCATCTACAACAGCTGTTATATAATACAGTACAAGTCTGGGCTGATGCAAAAGTAAAGTTATCCCGTTTTTTCAATATAGCGACTGCTGGAGTCGAGAGTTTTGACCAGATGTAGTCATTTGCACGTGCTAGGCTTGTAATAACCACACCATTCATTGTAAAAGGCCGATGAGCACTACCTGTCAAAATCTGTGGACATCCCAAACCCACAATTAATGGTAATCATCACCAACAATATGTACCTGCACTGGAAATAGCCAGCTGTGATCATTGCATAACAGACTATCACCAAAAATCTGCCTTTGTTGTATTGTTGTATATGGGAAAAGCAGTTTTGTTGTGCAACACAATGTTTGCTGTTATAATTTGAGAGCTGGCATCTACAGACTGCGGGCTGAATTAAGTTGCTGATGTTGGAAAGGGTTATACAAATCCGGCCAATGGCATTCCATTCCATTTTAAACAGCATCTCTTCAAAGTATTTTTTAATCAATATCATCTATTGTAATCTGAAACCATCACCATAAGGTTCAGGTTTGGGAACAGGATGAATTTTGAATGTCACTTTTATTCCTTCGGATAAAAGTGTTCAGGTTGAGAGAGCACATTATTTTGTACTGATAAAGTCAATTCAGTTTGAACATAAATCCCAAATGAATGATAGGACAATACCCTGCATGCCTTTTAGGGTCAGCCAGATAAAAAGCTATAGAAAACAACAAAAAGTCAATAAAAATCGATAACCTGGCAAAGAGTCAGAGAATTTTTAATGCATGGTTACACAACCGTCTGAAAGACTGCCATGTTCCAGCCCCTTTGAATACACCTCACCCACAGGTATAGCTGCACATGTAATAGGGAAGCTGTACATGTTATCATTTTGAAAAGCTGCCAGAAAATCTTCTTCCAATCTACCTGCTCAGCCAAAGAGAGTTACATACATGTCACTTATGAATGAGCCATATACATGACATATCATTTTGTTCAGTAAGAGATAGGGAATCTCTACGAATTACTCATAATATTACAGGATCTATCCTGCATTCCTCTCAATCAATTTGCACACCCAAACAAGCAAATATAACAGCCAATAGTTGATATAGGTGATGAAGAACACGGCCTGAGAATCAGATAAAAGAAAATCGACACTGTCTCATCGTAAAGGAATGTGAATACTTAGGAGCAGCAGTGCATTAGTCTGACACGTTCCACTGAAATTTGAGCGACACCTTTCCAAGCTAACTAGAATATGTCAGACACTAGCGTCAGCTATGAAAAACCTACACGGCTAATAACATGGTTGGTGACTGATGGGTTGAGACAAACCTACTCAATGATTCAAGTTTCAAACCTGCCCACCGCCATCGCACTCAGTCGGAAATATCATTCCATGAAGAGGAGAACAAATCGTGAACTGGTTTACACCTCATTATAAGTATACATTAATAGTCCTTTGAGACATATTGGATGTCATCTAAGTAAACAGTAGCTAAATTCCGACACAGGTAATGCTGTTGATATTGGATCTGAGCCCAGCACCGACTTCCTTTCACCTCTCTATGTTATTATTTATAGAGTATTAATGATTGCAAGTGAATTTTGACACATGAGAGGTAATAAATAGATATGGTTACATGAATGTCTCATAACTGCAAAACGGCAAAAAATTCTCATGGGTTTAGCACAATAAGAGTTTTCTTAAACTTGAACAAATATGTGTTATGGTGCTATGCTACCTGTTTAGGTGCAAAACATGCACCAAGGAAGACAAGCAATAGCAATTCTCAATCCCTAAAATTACCTTAGTTTACAAATGTATGAAATCACTTTATACTTAAATACCAATCACAACATTTTTGTTCAGAGCGTTGGCGTCTTGGTTATCACGCACCACTAAAGAATAAAAATAAGCTTCCAGTTAAATTTCTGTGATCAATGGAAGCAAACAGAATAAGAGCATTGAAAACAAAATAATGTTCACCATAAAATCTACCTGCAAATAAGGACTAAAATGTGGAATTATTGATAAACTATTAAAACATATTATAGTAAATTCTAATACTAAATAAAAATATATTTATGTACAAGTTGTGAATGTAGCAGATTAAGGCATGTTTGGGGGAATTATTCCTGAGAGGACGGCATTATATTATAGTAGTTACTGTGTAGCACAGTTATTAGGATCCTGTTGTTCTTTTGAAGAAACATTGATCACCTTTTTCTCGACCTGCAAGAAAGAAAAAAATTCTGTGTCCAATAACACAGAATAGCATTAGCTGTCAAAAAGGGGACAACTCCTAGTCCAGCCAAATATATTCATCTCACTGATTTATCCATTAAAGTTTTGCAATGTTTCAGACGGTTTCAGAAGGATTCAAAATACAGCCCTCCTCTCACCCACCACTCGCATCTATAAATAATAACATATCTACACTTATTATAGGCTTGCCCTGACTCAAGGCCGGGATGGGCTGCACAGCAAGGTGTATGTAATGCAAGGCGGCAGGTTTCAATAATGATATCACAGATTTTAATAGGGTTGAAGTATCAGCACCAGGCATGCAAGTCAAGTGTGTAAAGTATTAATCCAAATCACTCTCTCTTATTCCAGTGTTCCGGTAAGAATGTTTAAACATTAGCTCATAACCTTTTCAAAATCAGATCTGTAATTTATAATTCATTTGTAGAATACAATAAATAGTGATTACTGACACTAAATATAGGGAGTGGTAAAGGAAGTGATTGGTGTGGAAGCGAAACTTGGAGTGTCTGATATGACAATAATCAGCATTTGTTTGTATTAAGTCCACCTGGTGGTCATCAGCTGACCAAATCTAGCAATTAGTATAAGAGCGAAGAACAAAAACTAGCAGCATGGTCAATTTCTTAGCTTCAGAACTGAGGGTTTAATGTCAAGTAATGGTACACGCATAGTGCTCTGAAATCAAGCAAAGGCCTCATCATTCTGCTAGTTCGCAAACTGTCTAGTAAGGACTAAATATTCTAGGCATTAATGATTAACGAGCACCTATCTTGCAGGGAGAAAATACATCTAATTTTCGTTAAGGTACATCACAGCAAATTGCTAGCGTACTGAAAATCAATTGATACATCTGGCAGCCTTTATTATCTTGCAATATAAGTAGATAAGGCACGGCGAGCAAAGACTGAAACCGCCGTCTACACATAAAGCAAAATGCAGTAAATAAGAAGCAATGACCCAGCCAACTAGGAAGAAAAGACGTAACACATCAACGAGCTCCCCCACCTGGAGAGATATTTGATTATAAAACGTGATGTGAGATATGTTTTACAGATTTCTGGAAAGCTGGTTGGAGTATTATTAGGAAAGGCTTATTGGAAGACATGAAAGCGGAAGTAAAGCATTTGTTGAGATATTATCACATTCAGAGCGTGTGTATCCAATCAACACACCCTGGCAGCATTGACTTACATTCATAAATACTCACTTGCTTGCATGAATTGTCATAAGATTTGGCATTCACCTGAAACAGGCAATAGATTCCGCTGTTTGAAACTAGGATGGCCGGTAATTCATGGAAATATTTAAATAGCATGGCTTTACATTTTTGTTCTGATAAACAGGTAGTCCTTAAAATTCCATAGTTGTTTGAGAGTATTTCAAGACAAGTTTGCCAGCTCTGCAGGACTTTTTGTACTTTAAATCTACACTGCTGTATTGCAGTGTGAAAGGCTAATGACATTAATTGCTGATCTTGTTTTATTTCATAATAGCTCTAAGTTAATTTGTAAGGAATTTGAGACCTACTTCACTTCTGACTTGATCTACTTTCATCATTCAAAGAAATGTCGGGTTTTGATAGCCATTACTTAATTTTCGCATCTATATTTGAACAGCAACCTCAAGTGTTTGAGGGTGGTAATAAGGCCAAAAATATTTTCATCTTTCATCAACATGCAGATTTTATCCGCTGTCGATCTTTGCATAAGTCGAGGAAAAAGTGAAATTACATACATCCACAAGTACATTATAAGTAAAATTATGAGAAACATGTCACATGCATGCCAGCATTTTGTAACTGATAGCCCGATAATTACTGAATATTCACGTATAAATTACATGGCACAAAAATGGTCATTAGGCCAAATGTCCCCGTCACACACAATGGCTGACCATCAATTAGTCGCGTCAATGTGAGACAACTGTTCTCGCCTAGGCACTCACTCTCTCAACAAGTGACATTTGACAGTATGATAGGCACACATTAATCTGAGTCAAAATTTCACCACCCCATGTCACATTACACACCACACATGAAAAAGCAAATCACTAATTTAAATTCATAGTTTTGGTTAAACTTTGGGAGTTTTCTTCCCTGTTTTTCTTATACACGTTTTCCATTGATCTATTTATCAAGTCAACACCTTTACTGCCTTTTGATAGCTACTAACCCAGAGAGAAAAATCAAAATCACGCCGAGTAGTGACACCGCAAAAAATTTCAGCAGACCAAACGACAGCATTAAAGGGAAAGTACAGATGAATTTCAAAATTATTGACCCTGAAACTTGGACAGCATTCCTACTAGGCGGCAGCCCTGATGGCGGCGGATCTGATGTAGGACTAGGACAGGCAGGTATTACAATGAAAGGAGAAGAGATTAGTGAATGTTGACAGTCACCTGTACAGTAGCATACCTGTCCTCCATCCCACAAACTATCAGTACTGGAGAGAGGTGATCGATTCTCACTGAAGTAACGGCCTGGCGGTGACTTCTTACAAGTCGCTAAATGTTTGACAGTGATGGGTGATGATGCAGAATTCTTTGACTTTCGTTGACGGAGCATCGGCTCAACATCTTGATTTTGAATTTCTGTCAGCGATTGGTTGTCAGAGAGAGTATCCTACAATAAACAAAATCACGAGTAAATGTTGTATTTGTTTGAGTTAACCATGTAAAATCAGATATAATGTTGCATCAGTAGGATTTGGCTTTTTTTAACCACTATCAAACTACAGAACAAAGCAATAAACAGGATATTAGATCAACAAAATATGGAAAGCAACGATATCAGACTCTTGCTCATCCATTTTATCAACCCAAATCAAGATAACAGTGTACTAATAAGAAGTACACATCAGACAGTGTGGTAAGTACATAAGTTCAAGGCATTGTGTTTTTGTTTTCATTTTCATTGATGGAAGTTAGTATCACAGGGTCCTATTAAAAAGTGCTTTTTTGTTTCCTTCAGACACAGCTGCCAATACTTTATTACCTTTCAATGATGTCAACTGACATAAAGACTGTTTGATGCCAAAAATTCTTGTTCAATCAATGACTGATGTCTGCGGTGTACTGGATTTGGAATTCTGCCTGGTCTTGTTCGGTCATATCTAAAGTCTCAATTAAAATTTCTTAATTGAATGAATCCATTGTATGCTGATTGCATGGTATATGCAAATTATGGTTAGATTGGTTTGACTGATTCATAGTGATCACTGTCATCGGTTAAATCTGAACTACTTATGACCTCAGTACCCTTATCTCTATCCAGACAAGACCATAAATCAAAATAGGCACAGAAATTGTGATATTTCCACTGATTTTTACAGTAAATATTGATAAAATTCCTTCAGTGTTGTCAACCACAACAATATCTATCAGTCAAACCCCTGTATAGATAACAAGCAGTTTCACCAAACTCAGAACTCAAGAAATAGTGATATCCAGCAAAGTTATTGAAAGCGAGCCAAAAGCATGACTGGAATCGCACCATCCCACCCCATAAAACAGAACACAATCTTCACTGAAAAAGTCCAGAACACTCGAGTGCGTGAGAGATTTGCCATTGATAAGGCTGACTTTTGAAGTATTTGAAACCTTTCACTTAGCAACTCGATAACCATAATCGAGCATTGGTGCACTTGACAACATTCCACCAGAGGAACACCCAATAATTTACTATAATACCAGACTGAACTGTCACTAGTTTAGGGTTCACACTGCCATGACCGGAGCATACTGAACATGTTACCTCATGTGTACTGAGTCTGTCCTCTACCTCAGGTGGTGGCGGCGTCGCTGGCGTGGCTGATGTCTGGGTAGTTGCTGGCTCTGCAGGCATAGCCTCAGTACCTAGTAACTCTTGAGCTATCTCTCGATTGTAATCAGGGATGTCTTCCACACGCCCCCTCTCCAAGTGTGTTTCTGATTGTGGTGATTCTGATAAATGAAAACATTGTGAATGTTAGAAGCGGACAATTCCAAAGTCTAC
>ERZ1740070.1313-NODE-1313-length-15672-cov-11.777678_pt1 | contig 15672 bp, 15 predicted proteins | sample MGYA00581734_ERZ1740070 | MGnify/ENA primary metagenome ERZ1740070 (study PRJEB43018, sample SAMN04849744) | marine metagenome | isolation source: floating plastic debris | place: Pacific Ocean | collected 2008-09-01 | study: EMG produced TPA metagenomics...
CCACTACCAGACCGGGCTGGTCGAAAGTACTTCAGGGCCTCAACCTTAATCAGATCTCCAACTTTTCCTGTGGCTGGGTACTCTACGTCATTAATGTTGTATTCATCCTTGCCCATAACAACGTAGTTAGAACCATCTTCAGAGGCTTTAATATGACCTCCGTTAACAAGGGCAGTTAAGGCAAGTTGACCAGCACCACTTTCGACCTGACCAGTATTGACCAGAGCCTGAATGAAATCAGTGTCTCGCTTTTGCTCCAGCTGCTGCCTTTCTAACAGTTGCCGTCCCTGCTCAGCCGTTTCTCGTGCGGTCCTTTCAGAATCAACCAGCTTTTTTAAGGGGGTTAAGTGCTCATCTGTGAACGCCTGCAAGAGTTCTGCCTTGAATGCGTCTGGGTCAAACGAGTTATTGCCCTCTTGGCCAGTTTTTCCAGCCCCTTCACCAGTACCGGGCTCTTCGGTTAGGACTTCTTCCAAGACGCTCTTGATGGATGCCTTTAGTCCATCAGCTGTAATTTGTTCGCCACCTCCAGCGCTAGCGCTTTTCAGTTCATCCATTGACGCTTTGATTGCGGTCAATTGCTCCCCGAGTGTGCCCATGGTGTTGGCCTTTGCGCCATTCACCATGCCAACCACATCTTTCTTGAGGAATTCACCCAGTCTTTTATCCATAACCTGGGGTAACTGCTCTGTAAATGCAGTTGCGATTAGATCGCTAATTTGTTTAATGTCATTCTCGTCTAAGGCCATAGTTAACTCCTGCAATATATGCCTTGCGATTAAATCCTATCCCCTATATCGCAAAATGAGATAAAAAGGTATTGAACCAACTCACATTCATCCAACCTAAAAATGGAACTATCTAATCCGTTAGTCCTGATTGCTCTTGCTATTGTCGCAAACGCCCTGATTGCGGCGGGTAACTTCGCTTCCCTTTTAACCCTCCGCAATCAACTCGTCTCTCTGTATATGAAGGTGGCCGAGATGGACTCCGATAATCAGGTTGACCCCGAAGAAATCAAGGCCGGTGTCGATGGTGTGAAGGACATCATTGGAGAATTTCGGTCTCGGGGGGCGGCTGATTAGCTTTCATGACATCTTCATCTGAGAGGTTGTCAATATCTTCGATAAGCGTTTCTAGGGTTTCCCTAGAAACGTTCATTGTTGAAGCGTAACGAGTAACTATGTCCTTCAGTCTTTGTCGGTTGAAGGACGTAGTGGGAACCCCGCCAACAGTGTTGATACCCTCGAATATCGATAGATAAGCGGCAAGACCCTTTGTTTTGAAATTCTGGAGCCCTGATACCTCCCATTTTTCGGGAGCAAATCGGTCGTTGGCTGCGATCGCAGCTATTTGAAGTATTTTTTTGGTCACCTTGATAACTGGTGCCCCTGCCTGCATTAGTAAGGCATCCTCAGGGTCTTGATCGAGTAATCGGCTGCCCTCTGACCGGTTCAGTGCTGCTGCTTTTTGTTGTGCTGAAAAGCTGAGCTGCTGAACAAATTCATACAGGTCACGCTCAATTATATCCTCAAATTTGAAAGCTAGGTCCACACCCCGACTTGAGACCGCAATTTCACCAAAGGTTACGTCTGGGTCTTCTACACGAAGGTAAAACCCATCGCCTATCTTATTGTTAGCAAACGGATCTTCGTCGCCACCCTGGCTATAGGGCATTGAAAAGTTTGCCCGTTGCAGTCGCCATTGAGCAGCGACCCGATTATTGTAGTGCTCTTGCTGAAGGCCCAACAGCTGGTCCCCTATATTCAGCTCATGAGGCATGTTCAGGGAAATAATAGGGAAAATAGACCTCCCATCAATACTGAATACTTCGATATTCTCAAAGTTGCGCCCGTCACTGAGTGTCGGTACCGTTATGGTGTAGTCCCGCTTATTTTCATTGACTTCTTGAACGAGAGCTTCAATAAATGGCCTCGGTAAAACCTTGGTTCCTGGCTTTGCTTTTTTTCTTACCTCATATTTACTGGCCAGTATCCTGCCGTCAGACTTCCAGTAAACAACGAACTCATGCACCGGGCTGCGTTCCGATGACCAGTCCTCTCGCTCCAGCTTAAAGTTATGAATTTTGGCCATTGATAAGCCGTCTGTATCTTCTTCCCAGTCCCAGATAGACAGTCTATCCAAGAGGTTTACGAACGGATTTAATTCATCATCTGCCTGCTGGCTAAGATTTTCAGCCCCAGTCGATATACCAGTATCAACTTGTAGGTAAGATTTTCCCGTGGCAAGCGCCATGACCATTGCCTGCCGAACAACATAAGCCAATGTCTCTCCCTTATCTTCTTCTGTCCGGCCACCGCTACTCAGAAATTTCTCTAGCCAGGGCTCCTTGGAACCTTCTACCTTGATGGGATCACCAAATGTTTTACCAGTAATCCTGGCAATAATTGGGCCAATTTTATTGACCAATGGAGCTGCCTTAAGCATCTCCTTGATTATCTTCCCGCTTCTACCATCGGGATTTACCAGTAATCGTTTGGCCGCAGCTCTAGCATCAGAACCGCCCTTACAAATTGCAATCAGGGTTTGCCAGTCTATGCTTTTCTTTTCGTACTCTGGGTGCTTCCGTTTAAGAGCATCAATATCAATCACTTGCTGCCCCCAATTTGCCAATGAGATTTACTGGAATCGGTGATTCTGTACCCAAATCTTTTTTTGCCGGAGATGATTACACCCGTCTCAATGCCCTTATCTACCTGATAGTTCTGAACATCATCAACAACCATGCCAAATTCTTTTGGCAGATCTCGCATTAGATCTCTGCGGTATAAGTCAGCAAATTTAATAAGTTTTTCTAGTAATTTAGCTATTGGTTTTTTCATGTTTCCTCCGCCATCTATTGATTGCTTTTGTTAGCTTTGGAGCTGTCAACATCGTCGGAGCTACTCCTTTTAGAGGGATTGCCGACAGTCCCGGCAGAAGAGCATTGATGCCCATAGCAGAGCCATTGCCGATTAGCCACCCCAACATGTCTTCAGTAAGTTCACTTTTTAATTCATCTTCTCTGCCCTTGTACTCCTCTAAAGCTAGCTTTGCCAGTCCTTTTAGGCGGTTTACTTTTGATGCGCTCTGAAGCCTTCGCTCTCTCCTTTTTTTACCGGATGCACTGAGAGTAGCTTCGGTTACCCTGATAACTTGCCGTGCTGCTAGTGCTCCAACCGCATCGCCCGCTAGCGCCCCAGCTGGTCCCGCCAATCTTGCCCCAGCTATAGCCCCAACTGCTCCGCCTGCGTTAACAAGGGCGTCTCTCACCGTAGGACTGGACGCTGCCTTACTAGCAAAGCGCCCTAGCTCATCTCTGGGCTGCTCTTTCCATGCCTGCAAACGTTTTTTTAATTCTGCACGTCTCACGGATGACCACCAATTAATTAGCAGCATCACAGCTAGGCTGGCATCCCCACCCAGGGGGCTGCTCTATTCTAAATGCTTATCGCAAAATGCGAAAATACAGCAAATTAGTTAGGGTGAATTCCGGGCAATCCTCCGGCTTTGTGTTTTGGAATTCGATTTCGTCCTCCATATGGCCAGCACCAATGAGTGCCGTAGGTCATGGCGTCTATGCAGTGGGTTCGGAGGATGTCAGATTTATCCATCTCATCGCCTGCATAGGTCATCGTCTCGATGTCCTTCACTGTTTCTGGTGCGTCATCAATGGAGATAAAGAATTTTTCATTCCGGCATAGCCAGTTAAAGCTATCAATTCGATTGCTAACCGGTGGGTTGGCGTTCGGGAATTTCCTCTTCATCTCAATGCCAGCTTCTTTTAGAGTATTCCAGACGATATCCCAAGCACTCAGTTTGCTGGTGGCCGAACGATTCTTGCCCGATGCATCCCCATGCAGCCATATTTCTTGGGTCTGTTTGACCTTTACCAACCAGTCTCGGATCATCTCAGATAGTTCATATATATCTGAGTCCAGAACGTAGAACTCTTTGAAGACGTGGCATTCATCCATTCGCACCTGGAACATGACCGCTACGCACGGAGTAGCGTTGAAGTCCAGGCAAATGTGCAGCCGCTCATCTGGCCTATGCTGCAAAACCTGGGCATCTTCACCGGTAAGGCTGTGGTCATTGCGATTGAAGTACTTGAATATCAGGCCAATGTTGGTATTGAGGAATTCACCGCCCAATTCCTGCTGGCCTAGCTCACCGTCAAAATCGCCCTTCAACGAATCAACGTATTCATCACCCAAGTGCTCCTGGTTTTCCCATGTCGGGCAGCTGGTGTACCAGAACGTCTTTTTCCAGGCATCCGACCGTGATGGATCGGCTAGTCGGTAATAAAGCCAGTTAAAACCCCTGGGCGTAGTTGTCAAACAGATTTGTCCGATCATCGGTTTACCCGGTCCACGTCCAATACGACCATTGAGCGTGTTATAAGCGTCCTCTGAGCTGTAGGCGCACTCATCAAACCAGCCCCATCTAGCCTGCAAACCCCGGTTCGTCTGCTTCTTTCCCTCAAAAGCAGCAGCGGTCAGAACGTACACATAGGCTCTACCTGGCCCAAGCAGGCAGTGAGCCGGTCGGCGATTAGCGATCGCAAGCGCAGTTTCCTCTGGCGTCTCCCTGATTGGGTCCAGCGGTATGTTGTACTGCATGCACACCTCAGCCAAGGTGGTCAGCGTCGCCTGACTCAGCTGACTGAAGGAGTTCGCAGTGATAACCCCCCTGGCCCGAGGATACTTGATTGCTCTGTCACAGGCCCACACAGCACCTGTATAGGATTTTCCTGAGCCGATCCCCCCGATTAGGGCTGTCGCTCGGTAAGATGGCTTACTGTAGTTATCCTCGGAGAAGCCGCCAAATACAGAGTTCCAATACCTAGTCTGTCCACCTGGATTTGGTTTGTAGCCAAACTCAGAATCATATAGAAGAATTCGTTCTTCTTCTATGTCAAGAGATTCCCTGAGGCTGATGTCAAGGGGTGCTATTTTCGCCCAATTCAGCACAATATTGCTATAATTAAAATCAAAGCGATGCCCTTTACCAGAGAATTAATAGTAAGCGCAGTGTATTCAGGATACTCCCCAGGAGCAATTCTGAATAAAGGAGTTGATTTTGAACTGCTTTTCGAAGTTTTAGAAGAGTTAGATCGGGTCAAACCTGGAGATTATTACTATAAATTTTACCTGGAAGGGCAGCCGCTCGATGAGATAGACGACAGCGAGGTTAGTGCAGTGATTGCGGCGATCAAGGGCAGGGGATATCCTGTGCCCGTCGAGTATCAGAATTTAAGTGTTGAGGTTCCTGAGCGCATATATAAAGCTTGGGAATCTCTTGAAAATCCATACACGCTCTTCCGTCAACTGATTGAAGAGATAAAAGATGAAGATAAGCCATTGGAGCGGACTTACCTTGGGAAAACCCAGGGAGAGTTTGAAAGCTCAATGGACCTATTGCTACCCGATTTGTCGCCAAAAGACATCGATGATATTGAGGCCATTCCCTCAGTAAAAGGGGAAAGAGGGGACGCAGACTGGGGCACATTCAAACCTAAAGTGAGAGCCATCCTTGAACGAATGGTGGCTCAAGTCCCAGAACTTGAGCCGTTTCGACGACCTGATGACTGGACCGAGAGGGGTCATAAGGCAGATGAAGATCTGTGGCCGACCACCTTTAGTGCGCCATATTATGTGGGTCGATTGGCGGATGAAATTCGAATTGCCAGGGGCACTGCTCATAGCGGTGGCCCTAATTTCTCGGTACAAATGAGAGAATGGCTGGATGAATTCACAGCCAAAGATATCGACGATCTTCAAGCACCCAGGGCTTTTAGAGGAGCAAGTTCTTGGTACACTGCCCTGCCAGGTGGCAAAGAGTCAGTTTCGTTTATCACTAAGCCTGTGATAAGCCTGACTCTGGCCGAACGCCAGCGCAGCAAACTAGCAGAGCTTGTCACCAAAGGCGACAGAGTTGGATCAACGGGCATGAAGCATGGTCAATTCTTGTCTGCCCTTTTGATGTGGGGCCTCAAGATAGATCAGACCAAGCTCCCGCACTGGAAGGAATGGGAAGAGTTCTGTGAGAAGCGAGGCAATGTGGATGACATCCCAGCTGCTCTGAAATCCCTTGAAGAAAAGGGATACATGGAAATATTGTCTTAGATTATTATCGCATTATGCCTATAAATTTGCTATAATTATAATGACAGCAGATTAATAGGCATAATCGCTATGACAGTAGATACAAGCGGAGTAGAAAAAGACCTGCCCGCAGACTATAAAGACTGGACTCCATTGCAAATAAAAGATGCGGCTATAAGCCAAATGCCAAAAACCCTAGAGGTAGGGGAGTGGAATATAAAGCAAATTTGTGCTGCATTATCGAGGGAGCTTCCACCAACATTGCTCAGCAAAAAAAAGAAAGGCGGCGCAGAGCTTTCTTTTATCCCTTGGTATGCAGCTTGCAATGTCCTAGATAAGTACGCTCCAGGCTGGGAATATGAAATCGATATCTTCCCGATGAATGAACGCATCATCGTGAAGGCCAGCATAACCATTCATGCTAGTGATGGAGAATTCACCCGATCATCGACTGGCGAAGAAACTCTTAAACAAATGACAACCAAGGGAGTTCCTGTCCTTGACTCAGAGGGCAACACAAAAGAACATGCTTACGGATCTCCAGCGACCAATGCTGAAGGCCAAGCTTTACGCAGGGCAGCCTCAAAATTTGGCTTGGGCCGTTACCTTTACTACAAGTAATTCAACCCAATGCAGACGATTTATCGACTGAACACCTAGAAATATATAATGCATAGTGTCTGGCCTCAGTGGTTTGATAGATAAAAATCAGTCAAAGATTAGTCCACCTCAGAATCAACTGATTTTAAGCCTTTGGTATACAAGAGTTATGACCAATTGACTAGCTGCTTGTACGGCAACTAATCAGAAAAATAAATTATTTGACTTACGCTAAAACTTACACAAAGCTTGGATAGTGAAAATTTTGGCAACTAAACTATGATTGTTCTAGTTGCGGAACCAAGCTTATGCGTTGCGATCGCTGCCAGCACCTTCAGACTACTAGCCAGGACAATGGGTATTTTCATTCCTGCGGTTACGGCCCAACTCAGATTAATGCGGGCAACGTTGTCGTCCTAGAGGTTGATAGACGTAATCGGCCACTAATCAGCCCTCATTGCGCCCTAGAGAAAAGTTCACGGAGCGGCTTCGATTGGGGGCGGTTGTTTCGGTGTCTGTGCGAATGGATTTAAGCCAAAGTAGCTGAGTATCCATATCGCTACAATCACAGAAAAGCCAAACATGGCCGCAGAAAGCAGGGTTAGAATCGTTTGCCATCTTGTTTCAGGATTTGCGAGGCCATGGCCTGTTGCCCTGGAGACAGCAACAAAGCTCCTTAGTCTAGGGTCCTCGATAGAGTCAATATTTAGCCCAACCGTTGGCGCATTAGCAGAAGGCTTGACCAATCCCGAGTCTGCCTCTTTTGGCTTTTCAACTTTCTCCCATAACCCATCGCCCCATAAGCCATCGTCAAATGGGTCAACCTCGTTATTTAAGGTTGCCTCGCATTCTGGGAGCACCAGAATCTTTAGGTTGGGGTCACCACCTATCAAGATTCTTTTATTGAATTCTGAATCGATTGGGTGGGGGTCAGGAATACCTCTGCCGTTCCTGGCTACAAAGGTCCCGTTTACCTGGCAACCGTTTTTGAAAGGGACAAGTTTACCTGCCTGGTCTATCCCTGCATCCGAAAGCATCCACGATCTGGTGAATGCATCGTAATTAAAGGTCAATGTGGCCTGAGACCGACTAAACGTCTGAACCTGCACATCAATGTCATAGGTAAACTCATCGGAAGCTCTCCCTAGCGTGTAGGTTCCGATGTCTCGCCGGAGAACATAGCACTGGCCAGCAACAGTCTTGTCCGGGAAATTCTCCGAAAATAAAAGAGCGATATCCATTGGTGTCGATTGTAACCAATTAATCGTAGCGGAGTATATCGTATTTTGCGATTAAAACCTCTAAGCCAAGTGACGTAGATGAACATGTCAGCCACCTGGCTAAACATATTCTCTTAACATTTCGAGACAATAGGGGTAGTTACGAAAGGTTGAGGAGGGGGCATGAGTTGGATTGTTGCTCCGAAGAATGTTCAGCTTAGCGGTAAGGCTATGCTGACTCAGAAGTTAGCAGCCGTTCTAGGGCGTTTGAGCGGCTGTAGAAAAATGCATGACATGTGGAGATCTGACGCGCTTATTTGTAAGAGTGAGCTTGAGAATATCTCTGTCGATTTTAGGTTTGAATTGGGTTCGCCTGGTGTTTCCAAGATTGCGGCCTCTTGTACTGCAATTAGAACTGCTGTAGACATCGCACCATCCAATTTCCCAAGAGCTTCTAGATTTGTTAAGGCTGCCATGGACAATATCTCCAAGGTATCCACGGCAGTCTCTGGAGTCGATCCATCTGAAGCTAGTACTTTGGAAATTGGGATGGAAAGCTGGGCTGAGCAATTGGCTGAGGCTAGGTCTCAGATGCCAGACGGAATAGACTGGAACTTGGACTAAGGATTGGTGCCATGGGCTCCTGCTCAATAGCAGGTCCCTGGGCCGCCCATACGTTTGCCGTGCTGAGTCTGGTTAGTGTTTGAGCATCAGTTACCCCAGACACTATGAGCTTGAATTTGTACATCTCTGCCATTGAGCAGAAAAGCCTTAGGCGACGTTCGTCTGAGGCTGTTTCTATTTCTTCGGTTACTAAGCTATCAAGCATGATCGCATCTGGCTCCAGCGTGGCAACCTCGTAAATACTTGCAGATGGTCCCCCTACCCCTGCAATGCAGATGGAGAAACCCATATGCTTCAACACCCGCACAGTTTCCTTCAGCCGTCTATCCAGATTTCTATCGAGAGAGATAAGCAGAATGTACTTCTTAGGGTCTGCTCCGCCCGCTTCAACGATCTTCTTTAACTTGAGGAGACCCCCAGGATTCTCTGTGTCACTAAAAAACTGCCACCCCACAGGGATAATCCATCGCCCCTCATGAGACAAGCCATAGACAATGGCCTGGAGGGACAAATCGGCTATGCAGGTATGGTACTTAAGCTGCTTATGATCGTCTGCGAATCCAATTAACCTATGGGCGGCTCCCTTAAACCAATGAAGTTTCTCAGTGGTGAATTTTACCGATTGAGTTTCGATTGCACGGACCAGGGTACCTCTTAGCTCTGCATCATCTTCTGAGCGTTGAACGCTTGCAAATACGACCGATTCACCCGCCCAAAGGACCGGGAAGATGAGCATCAGAATTTTGTGAATGCCACCGGCAGAGTCTTGATTGACAAGCTCGGCAGTGACTGATTTTTTCTGGGAGATGGCGATCTTTATTCTGTTTCTGACTATGCAGCTGGTGTCATCTGTCTGGAAGAGTCTGGGTGTATGTCCATAAACCTCCGAGCCAAAGCCGGTTGCAGCTACAAACGCTCGATTAACGTAGAGAATAACAGGGCAATCAGCATCCGCACTGGTGACCAGCATCGGGAGATCAGTTGCTCTGGCTAGGCTGTAGATGAAGCTTTCAACTTCGTTTTTGTTCACTCTTTTTGACCGCTACAGCAGCGGCTAATCCTATGGTTGTCCTGGCACCCGTTTTCTGTTTCCCATTGTAGATGTGCTGTTTCACCGTGCTTGGGGTGATGTACAGCCGTTTAGCTACTTCATCTGGGGATAAATCTTGGGAAAGAAGATCATAAACCTCTGTTTCTCTTGGACTTAGCCAATCTAGGCCTATGTTTGACTCTTCTTCCATGAGTCCATACTAACCTTCTTCTGATGCCCCGGACTCTTGAGACAGTAATCTTGTTAATTCGTCGGCCTTGGCCTGAAGGGCTACGATTTGTTCAACTCCAGCCTGCATTTGCTGCATAATGACAGCCGCCGCTGCTTCCATTTGGCCCATCTTCTCTACACCCTGGGCCACTGCGGCAAAGATCTGCTGTGCACCTTGTTCTAATGCAGCAACCTTGCCAACGGCATCGGCCAGCCCCTGGCCCACTGCTTCGCGGATCACATTGGCATCTGCCGAGGTTTGCACTCCACTGATAGCGGTGTCTAAAAGCTCAGGTAATGCTTCCAGAATAATCTCAGCAGCCCGCTCACCAGCCAGGGTGGCCAAAGTGGTCATAGCTTCGTCGTCCTTGATGGCAACCTCTCGAACAGCTTCCAGGAGTTCGGTGTTGTCCTTCTCCAGCGCATCGGTCAGCGCCAGCTTGATCGACTCTATCTCTGTGACTACTGTTTCTAGATTGGTTTCTGCCATGGGGAACTCCTTAAATTCTGTTCAAGCTGATGAGGTACGGCTGGCTGGTCAACCTTTGGATTGGCAGCTTAATTCGTTTATTTGCTGCATCAAGCACCCCAGTAGGATGCAGCCCATTGACCCTCCAGCCGCTGGGTATTTCGTCTGGCTGCCCTTCGGCATTAGCCATGGTTAAATCCACCCACACCCATGGCTGGTTACGGGCCACATCGTTCTCATTGCCAGACCCCATACCCTCTGGAACTGGTAACAGGCTGAGTTTGTGGCTGCTGTAGTCCGCTATGACGAGAAATTTCCTATCTTCGATCTCGATCTCTATGGCGTCCATCGGTTGCTTAAACCTGATCGCATCTAGCCAAACATCACTAGACATTGCGTCTACGCCGAGAAAATAGGTAAAGCCATCCGCGTCCACCGCAACGACCCCAATGGCATCCCCAGCGATCTGGGTATACAGACTCACTTCAGCGGTATGAACTTGGCCATAGGGTCTCCACTTCTCAAGTGGGTAACCTACTGGGGGTTCTCTTAGGGTGGTTAGTCCGCCGCTGTCCGGGTCTGCGGTATCTACCTGATATATCCCGTACTTCCCGCTGGATGTTGCTGACGTTGGGATGTTGACCTTGCTTGACCCATGCACCATCCGCATTTTCCCGTATGGATTGCGAAAGCTACTGGTGACCAGTGTATTTTGGTTTTTGAACGTGCCCACCCGAGAGACCACAATGCTGTCGAAAGTGGCCTTCTCCCTGGTGAGATTGAACGCCGATACAAAACCCTCGTTAGACGAAGTTTTGCTAGCCCTCCCGTATTGAGAGGCAACCAGTAGCGCTCCCGCTGGGTCTAGACAAACAGATACAGCATTATAAAAGCAACCAGATTCCCCGTTATTTTTGGAATCATCAGCCCGCTGCCATCCAGAGCGATTTGGGGTGCCAATATCGAACAGGTGCCCTCCTGTTTTTGGTTTCCCTTTGACAAAGTTTCCAGCCAGCATCACGTCCAGGTCGTAGACCCGAACCACGTTATAACCATGGCAGGCTACGATCAGCAGTCGTTTATCCTCATCAACACAGGCATCCCAGCACCGGAACTGATTGTTGTCAGTCCTGGGGGTAGCGTAAGTGTTCATGGAGCTAACCAGCTCTAAGCTTGGGTTGTAAACCAGCAAATTCTGCTTGTAGCCTAGCGACCAAATGCCCTGGCCACCTAGCTTGTATGCATCGATTAGTGTGGTTGGATTCCCAGGGAAAATATAACCATTACCCCCATTACCCTTTGCCTCTTTGGCCCTGGCGATAAATCGAACAGAGTCTTCTGTAGGGTGAGCTTCAACCCATCCTCTGTTGGCCATGGGTTGAGTCATCTCATTTACCTTTCTTGATAGCTGCGCGATTGATTCGGCAAGGACCGAGTTGTCCTGCCCTTCGTAGACTTCTGTCTCTTCCTCTTTTTGTTCATAGGTGACGGTCGCTGTTTCTAGCTCCGCAACCGTTGGCTTTTCTGGGTGGACCTCTGACGACCACTCCCCAACAATTAGTCTGTTGCCCTCCCGCACCGCTGTGTAGATAGCGGCTGGATCGATGATCTTGATTGCACCGTGGAGATCGTATGGCATTACCCAACCCTCGCTATTTCAATTTGGGAGCTGACCCGGACCCAGTTTCCGGTAGTGGAGCCGACAATATTTGCCGAGAGCAGATCGCCAGCGGCGTAGGTTAAGCTAAGCACTCCAGAATCCCACTGATTAGCGCCTGAGACCGATATTGAGCTTTCTGTCGCTCCATTTTTGTAGAGCGTTGGCGTACCTGTTTCAGTTTGGTTTTGACGGCTGTTGCCAAACCACCTAAGAACCATGACGGCATATGGCCAAACAACTCCATCCCGAGAGACGTTTGTGAATGTCGAATTACCATTTCTAACCAGGTCATTGTCCGACCCGACAGTTAGCTGAATCGCTGGCTTTGGGGCTAACCACAAAGAGCGACCGCTGTCGTAGTAGAACCGTTCCCCAAGGTCAGTCCTATAAAATGGCTTGCCTGGGTAGGTTTCAGCAGGAAAAACTTCGCCCCAGTCCACCCCTTCGGAGGGTCCCTGACTGGAGCTGCCCAGCTGGGATGAGTTGTATGCGAATCCTTGGGGCATCTGAGGAGGCAAAATAAACGACTGTTGCAAACGCTTAAGCTACGTGGGTCCATCCCTTGCCGGTGGCAATTGCAGGGGTATCTGCTCCCGAACCAGGATTACCGGTGACCGTAATTGTCTGACCTGCTACCGTAGCCAGATTGTTATAGATGATGTCCAGCGCTGGCCCAGGTAATACTGCGTTTTGAACGCTCATAGTGACAGCCATTCCGGTGGCCTCAAAACTGCTGAGCGCAAACATATTATTGAATGCGTCTGTCAGATCTGTTGCGGACCCTAGGTCTAGCGCTGGAATGGTTGGAAGATTGTTGCAGTTTTCCCAGCACTGAACGAATGTTAATCCTGATGACGTGTCGATCAACGGGAATGTTGTCAGCCCAGAGCATCCGGCCCAGGTCGTGTTAAAGGCAGTAACGTTAGACGTATCGATCAACGGGAACGAGGTTAGCCCCGAGCAGCCATCCCATGTAGTGGAGAGGTTAAGCGCAGCTGATGTATCGATCAACGGAAACGAAGTCAGACCAGAGCAAGCATCCCATGCGTTGCTAAAGTCTGTAACGTTAGATGTATTGATTAACGGAAACGCTGTTAGGCCAGAGCAGCCATCCCAAGTAGTCGTCAATGTTGTGGCAGAGACGGTATTTATCAGAGGGAACGCTGTCAATCCTGAGCATGAAGCCCAAGTCAAGTTAAATGTCTGGCCAGAAGAGGTGTCAATTAGCGGGAAGCTGGTTAGAGTGAGGCAATTTCGCCATGTTGCATTAAACGTAGTAACGCTGGATGTATCAATCAACGGGAAGCTGGTTAAGGCAGTGCAGTTCTCCCATGTCCCGTCTAGGTTGGTTACTGAACTCGTATCAATGAGCGGGAAGGACGTCAGCCCAGTGCAGTTCTTCCACCAGCCTTGCATCCCCGTGATCTGAGATGTGCCAGTGAGCAACGGGAAGGACGTTAATCCAGTGCAGTTGTTCCATACGTCGAATGCCGCATTCTCCGACGACATGTCAATGACAGGGAAGCTGGTCAGGCTGGTGCAGCTCACCCAGGCCAGGGTGAAGTTGTTAACGTTGCTGGTGTCAATGGCTGCGACCGATGCCAAGGCAGTACATGACCGACAGAACGAATTCATGTTGGTAACTGCGCTGGTGTCAATCAGCGGGATTGCCAACAGGGAAACGCAATCTCTGAAGCAGCTGTTTAGGTTTGTCGGCTTGTCACTATCGAACAGATTTGCCGGTATCGATACGAGGTTAGAGCAGCCTCGCATATTGAAGTTATTGATACCGACTCCGCCGTTGGAGTCGATACTGATCACCTTGTCCTTGTCTCCGGCATCATCAAACCGGAAGTAAGTCATGGTCCCAGATACCTGAATCTGGTAGTCGCCTGCTGTGGCGTAGGTGTGGACATTCAACGGGTCAGCATCTGAAGTGATGCCTGTATTGCTGGAGCCATCGCCCCAGTCAACATCGAAATTGAATGTACCTGAGCCAGTCCCCAAAGGTAGGGTGAATGTCTCCCCCGGTGCCGTGGTCCTGACTGTGAATGCAAAAACAGGGATTGCCGTGAAGGAGGAAACGCCAGCCGCAGCAGGTAGGGTGTTGCCGCTGGTATCAGCTACCGTGTTGGCTAGGTCAATCGTGTATGCCCCCGCAGTCGCCGGAGTGAACTGATAGGTTACATCTAGTGGAGAGGCGCTAGCAGTTGGAGGCGAAGGCACCGTGACTGTGACAGGATTTCCGCCAGGGTCCGTCACAACAATGTTGTCTGACCCGATGCTTTGGAAATTAACCAGGCTGGTCACGTCTTCGTAGCGCACCGTGAAGCTCACTACCGAGCCTGTAGGTACATTGCCGGTGAATGTGGTCTGAATCGATGACGTGGGATTCTCTGGGTCTGGTTGAGCGGTAAACGAAGATGCCCCGATAGTCGAGTTCACCGGATTGCCTGACGTATCCTTGACCGATGGGTTGATATCAATTGTGTAAGTATCGTTGGTCGTAGGCGTGAATTCGTATGTCACATCCAGTGGTGAAGCGTTTGCCCCTGGAGGCGCTGGGACTGTAACGGCGATCTCATTACCGCCGCTGTCTTTAACTGTCAGGTTACCGCTACCGACAGTCAAGATATCTATGGGATTAGATGCATCCTCGTACCTGACGGTGAAGTTTACTGGTGCTCCTGCGGTCACGTTACCAGTAAATGTGGTCTGCGGCGTTGCGGTGGGGACGTCGCTGTCAGGGATAATCGCATTCCCCGACGTGAGGATAATACCTGCTTCTAGTGAGCTGCTGTTACCCAGCTCTAACGATGCCAGTGGTGCTGGGCCACTGAAAAATGAAGCGGTTGCGATCACCCGTGGTTGCTCTGCTGATCCAGAGCCATTAGAACTATTGGAAAGCGCTTTCAGCTTCAGAATTGTCTCAATTGGGCCAGTGAATGTGGCCTGATGATTGAAGGACAACCCATTACTTCCTGCTGTCGGGGAGTAGGTAGCGTCATTGCCATCAACCCTGAGTCCCCCAAGGTCCGAAACCAAGAGACTGTTATTAGGATTATTTAGGTTGCCTAGGACAGAGGGCGGTGCCTGGAATTGAACAACCCCCCAGGTTGCCGCAGTGGGGACCCCGTTTTCGTCAGCCGAATTGGAGCTGAAAAGAAATGCATTAGCACCGGACTCTGCCGGTCGGTAGAGTCCGGTATCGGTGTTTGCCGTAGAGGCTACTGAATTAGAACCATCACCAGTACGAGGTAGTTCGATATGGCGGCTTGGCGTCAAAACAACGCTTGGTCGTATTAAATCGGCAAGTTTTACCATTTTTGTCTACTTCGTACTGGTGTTACTAGGGCTTAACTGCTGTAGCGTCTGTGCTGGGCCTATGCGTCAATCACGGTGTAGTACTGGATCGTTAGGCTTGCGTCTACCGCAGCAGTACGGATGGCCTTGAACTGAGTAAGCTCTAGCTCAGATTCCAGCTCGAATGTGCTGCCCGCTTGCTGCTCAAAGCCAACAGTCGCAGTGGGGGCGGTGTTGTCTACGCGGATGCGAATATCCGCATTAGCGATCTGAATAGTTGCATAGTTGGCATCAGCAGGCTTAGCTGCAAACCCAACACCAGCAACAGTGTTGTCCACTGTCAGAATTTCCTGAGCCAGCGGAATCTTGGTACCGATGGTGGCAGGAAGAACGTTGGTGCCTGGTGCAGGGACAGTGGTTGCGATTGC
>ERZ1740070.1314-NODE-1314-length-15663-cov-6.174718_pt1 | contig 15663 bp, 12 predicted proteins | sample MGYA00581734_ERZ1740070 | MGnify/ENA primary metagenome ERZ1740070 (study PRJEB43018, sample SAMN04849744) | marine metagenome | isolation source: floating plastic debris | place: Pacific Ocean | collected 2008-09-01 | study: EMG produced TPA metagenomics...
TCCTGCGGGCCGCGCCCCTGATGCTGACGGCTTTGTGTACCGCACTGCCGGCCCGTTTGGGGCTGGTGATTATTGGCAACGAAGGCGCTCTGGTGATGGGAGGGTTAGCCGCTGTTGTTGTCGGCCTGGGGGTGGGGACATCTTTGCCCCCGTTGCTCGCTCAGATGGCCATGGCCCTGGCGGGCATGGTGGCCGGTGGGCTATGGATCATGCTGGCTGGGGCATTGCGTCACTATCGCGGTGTGAATGAAACGATCAGCAGTTTGTTGTTGAACTATATTGCGATCGCACTCATAAACCATCTGGTGGAAGGCCCCATGCGCGATGTCAGTTTTGTCACCAAACCATCGTCCGCTCAGCTTGACCCAAGTATTTGGCTAGGCACCATTCCCGGCACCCGCATTCACTTTGGATTGTTCTACGGCCTGATAGTTTGTATTCTCGCCTATGTGCTGATCCAGCGCACCACCTTTGGCTTTGCCGCTCGCACGGCTGGCGGCAATGTGCGGGCCGCCAAAATTGCTGGTTTACCCGTCGGTAAGCTGACTTTGGCCATTTGTTTTTTAGGTGGGTCTGCGGCTGGTCTAGCCGGCATGGTGGAGGTGGCCGCTGTGCAAAAGAGAATTAACGAATCGCTGGTTTCTAACTACGGCTATGCCGGTATTTTAGTGGCCTTTGTCTCTCGCCATAATCCTCTAGCCACAGTTCTAGTAGCGATTTTGCTAGGGGGCATTCTCGCCAGTGGTGGCATTCTGCAGCGGGCTCACAATTTACCCGATGCCACAGTACTCGTGTTTCAAGGAATTGTCTTTTTATGCGTGTTATTTAGCGACTCGCTCTATGGCAAATTACCCTGGTTTAGAGAAGTAGGGGAGAGTTAAACATGGCAGGCAATCGCCGTAACACATCGGCTTTCCAGCAGTTATTGAGGTGATTAGATGGCGGCTGAGTCTCTTGGTTTGTGGGGAATTCCTCTAGGAATAGTAGCTGGAACACTGCGGGGAAGTGCCCCATTTTTGTTTGTCAGCCTGGGGGAATGTCTGACCGAAAAAAGTGGCAAGATCAATCTGGGTTTAGAAGGCACGTTGCTGATGGGGGCCATGAGCGCCTACGGGGTTTCTTTTTTATCTCAGGATATGGTCGGTCCCTTTTGGGCACCGTGGCTGGGAGTCATGGCCGCCGGTCTATTCGGTATGGTGTTAGGCATTATCCACGGTTGGCTATCGCAGCAGCCTCGGGTCAATGATGTCGCGACCGGCATCGCCATGATTGTTTTTGGTAGTGGTCTGGCCTTTTTTCTAGGGAAACCCTAAATTCCACCCCAGGCACAGCAAATGTTTACCTTTGACTGGGGTAGCTGGAGTAATATTCCTCAGATACAGGCGGCATTAAAGATCAGCCCGTTGTTTTTATTGGGAGTTGCGATCGCGCCTCTCCTTCACTGGTTCTTTCGCTATACCCGCTGGGGGTTATACATTCGAGCCGTCGGCGATAGCCCGCAGTCAGCCCGTGCCATGGGCATTTCCACCTTTAAGGTACGCATGTTGAGCATTGTTGCCGGAAGTTTTTTAGCCGGCATCGGTGGAGCCTGTCTGTCGCTTTACTATCCGGGGGTGTGGACCGAGCGGATCTCTAGCGGTCAGGGACTAATGGCGGTAGCCCTGGTGATTTTTGCCCGGTGGAACCCAATTCAGTGTTTGTGGGCCTCAATGTTGTTTGGCGGAGCCCAGGCGATTGGGCCGGCGTTTCAATCGGTGGGTGTGGACTCTTACTATTATTTGTTTAATGCCGCTCCTTATATTTTGACTCTGTTGATTATGGTGATAACTTGTTCGCCCCAGCGCACCTTAGTGGGGCTACCAGGTGCGTTGGGAAAAGAGGATTAAGGCGAAACAATGCAAGACTGTCGCCAAGATCGACAATCTCTCCCCTCCTGGGAGTGGCTCCGGGGTGGGTTGGCCGATAGCACAATTAGTCGAGACCCACCCCGCCTGACCGGCACCCCTTTCGGGAGGGGAGTTTTTATGCCTTAGGCATTTATTCCCTTAGTAACTTCTTCTCTGCAATGTATGATCAAAACCATAAAGCTTGCCGTCAACGGCACCCTGATGCAAGGGCTTGAGCTTAACCCCAACCTTCTCAACGTCAACGCTACATTTGAACGGGAAGCCCAAACTGAACCCAGCTATCGTCTCTGGACGATAGACGACAACTATCCCGCTATGATTAAGGTGAGTTCAGGCGGTGTTGCTGTGGCTGTTGAAGTATGGCAGGTTCCCCTGGCAGGTCTGGGCATTATTCTTTCTCAAGAGCCGCCTGGTTTAGCCATTGGCAAGGTCATGCTCCACGATGGGGAAGAGGTTCTAGGCGTTATTGGGGAGCCCCTAACCGTTGAAGGGAAAAAAGAAATTACTGAGTATGGTGGCTGGCGTGCCTATATAGGGGCAGTTTAATCGCGTCTTATCTAGGTTCAGTCTTGCCGATTCACTACGCTATCGAGACTTTAGACTCAACAACGCAACACCTACTGTGACCAAGCCGATGCCAATAATCTGCTGCTCTTGCAGAGCTTCTTGCAATATTCCCCAGGCAAATAACGCCGTTAACGCTGGCGCACTGGCGCTGAGCAACGCTGTTAAAGAAGCCCCAATTAGCCCAATGCCAAAGTTATTTAGAACATAGGCAATCAGTGTGAGAGTGGCTGAGAACATAGTCATAGCCAGGACTGGTGGCCAGGCTGTTGGGGCTATTGTTATTTGCTGATGAACGAGTAACATTACACTGGCTAGCGTTGCCACTACGACAAACGTATATAAAGAAAACGGAACTGGATGCAGCCCTGGATGCCCAGGTTGAGCCTTGAGCGATAGTTCAGCAACAATGCCATAGAAACCAAAACTGAGCCCGGCCCCAAGCGCACAGACGCTGCCCAATACAGGATTGGATGCCAGTTCAGAGGACGATGTTAGGGTGGTGAGTACGACACCGAGAGAAATAATCCCCATTAGCCAAAGCTGATAGGGGTGCGGAGATTGCTTGAACAACTGCCACGCTAGCAAAATAGTAATGGCGGGATAGACAAAAAAGATTGCGATCGCAACTCCAGCTGCAATCTGACTCAGTGCTGTATACAGTAGCGTCAAGCCTAAAAACAAACAAACCCCGCTGGCAGTAACAGCCCCCCAAAGCCTAGGAACCGTTGGCAGTGCCCGCAACACCGTAAATGTGCTGGGATATAGCCAGGGGATCAGCCCTACCAGCAACAGTGCCATAATTGCCATACGCAGCGCCAGCAGCAGAACAACGTTACTCAGCTGTGGTGTGACAAATCCACCAAAGGGAATCTGCCCAAACAACCGGCTGGATGTAAAAAACAACCGTAAAACGACATTCTGAACAGACAGACCTAGGGCACTTAGCAACACTAAGCCAATCCCTAGAAGTTTAGTAGATCGCGGTGGCGTCATTGAGGTGAGTCAGGATAATGACAGGACACCTGATGATAGTCGTTAACCGGCTGTAGTGTAGGAGCCGTTTGTATACAGCGCTCATCGCCCTTAGGGCAGCGGCCATACAGACGACAGATATGTGGCGATGGATTGATCGGGCTACGCGGTTCTCCCGTCAGAGGAATTCGATGGGGATTTGCCTCAAATGCAGGAATTGCCGAAATCAACGCCTGGGTGTAAGGATGTCTGGGGTGATTAAAAACATCATCCGTGGGACCTGTTTCCACCAGTTTGCCAAGGTACATGACCAAAATGCGATCGCACAGCAACCGCACCACATTCAAATCATGGGAAATAAACAGATAGCTCATATTCAGCCGCTGTCTTAGATCCGCCAGCAAATGCAAAATCACCGCCTGCACTGACACATCCAGCGCCGACGGCGGCTCATCCAAAATCAGTAGTGCCGGCTTGAGCGCAATCGCCCGAGCAATTCCTACCCGTGCCTTTTGCCCGCCCGATAGCTGATGAGGAAACCGACTGAGCAATTCCTCAGGCAACCCCACCTGTTGCGCCAGTTCCGCCGCCCGTTGTTTTAACCTTTGACGATCTTGTTGTGATCCCAACCGCCGAATCGGTTCAGTAATCGTATCAAACGCCGTAAACCGCGGATTCAAACTATCGCTTGGGTCCTGAAACACCATCTGCAGTTTCGCCCGATAAGGACTGTGAGCAAACTCTCCCACCGATACTCGGCTGATATCAGTCCCCTCAAACATAATACTCCCAGCCGTCGGCTCCAACAAACGCGACACCAACCGAATCAGCGTAGATTTACCACAGCCAGACTCACCCACAAGCCCCACACTTTCTCCTGGATGAATGGTGAGATCCAGACCATCAACAGCATGTAGATATTGTGCCGGAGAACTGCCAGGAAGCCAGCGAGGCGTTTTGGAAGCTATGGGAAAGTGTTTAGTGAGGTTGGTAACTTGAAGCATGATAGAGAAGAGAAAGAGAGCTAAACACAGAGAGAGAGGTTCCGAGATGGGTTGACCGTTAGCGCAAGTTATCGAGACCCACCCCACCCGGAGGGCACCCCTCCCAGGAGAGGATTTAAATCATTAGCCAGTAAAAATAATTTCATCATTGCTCTGAGAAACCTTTTCTCCTAACCTCGCCGTAACTCCACCCTTGCCTGAATATTAGCTATAGCCGACAACCTACTTTCGGGGGGTGTGGGGGAGTTTAGGCCCCCACGTACAGGAGGGTAAACCCCAGTATGCCTAGTTGGAATAGCTTGGATACTTCCGAAAAGGAGGAAAGCCCTGAGCAGCCCTCATTGCTATGTTCCAATTTCTTGTAATCATACTGAGAGCATAATAATCACAACTAATTTTCCAACGGATGCCAACACCCCACCCAATGCTCTTCACCAACCTGCTGATAAGTAAGTTCTTCTCCTTGACATCGTTCAGTTGCCCGATCACACCGACCAATAAACCGACAGGGCGGCAAATCCTCCCGACGTAAATCCGGCAAACTCCCCAAAATCGGAATCAAATCATCAAACCCCTTATGGGGTTCAGGTGTCGCTGCAATCAGCTTCGCCGTATAGGGATGACGCGGCTGGCTGAATAGTGGATGGGTAGCTGCACTTTCTACCACATGACCCGCATGCATAACGACAATGCGATCGCAATATTCCGAAGCCAGTGCCAGATCATGGGTAATCACCACCGTCGCCATCTGTTGTTCTGTTGCCAGCTCCTTTAACAAATTCATCACCGTCGCCTGCGTCGTCACATCCAACCCGGTTGTCGGCTCATCCGCAATCAACAAGTTAGGAGAACACGCCAACGCTAGGGCTATCATAATTCGCTGACATAAACCGCCCGACAGCTCATAAGGATACGCATTATACCGCTGCTGCGGATCAGGAATTTTAACACTGGCCAACAGTTCTAAAGCACGCTTTTTTAACTGAGCACGAGGCAAATCCGAATGACAGCGCAGCACATCCACCAGCTGTTTACCCACCTTACGAATCGGATTTAGCGCCACCCGAGGATTCTGAAAAATCATCGACAGTTCTTTACCCCGCAGCTGTCGTAATTTATTTTCCGGCAGCTTGAGGAGGTTGCAAGTTTCCGAATTTTGACTCCAGAGAACGTCTCCTTTAGTGACATGTCCGGCTCGGTCAAGGATACCTAGGATGGCTAGGGCTAGGACGGATTTACCTGAGCCACTTTCGCCAACGATACCGATGGTTTCTCCTTTATTGATATGGAAGCTGATATTTTCTAGAGCTTTGACAATGCCGGTGCGGGTGCGAAACTCGACTGAGAGATCTCGCACCGACAACACAGATGTTTGGATTGGTGTAGAAGCAAGAGAGGGAAGCATGGACAATTCTCATAAATGTATTTTTTAGGGTTATTTATTTCTAATCACAAAGAGATAACTGATCTTTTACGATGTGGTGCGTATGCGGAGCAGCGTAACCACATCACCAAAACCCCATTCTCTAACTGCCACAACGAAACTTCCGATATATTTTCGAGGGGTGTGGGGGAGTTAGGTCCCCACGAACAAGGAGGTTTCAGGGGGGCAAGCCCTGGGCAACCCACATCGCTATCAATCAGCCACTACAGCTAAGTTCTCATCCTAGGATCAATCAAATCCCTTAAACCATCGCCTAGCAAATTAAAACAAAATACGGCTAACATCAGCACTGCGCCTGGAAAAATTGCTAGCCACCATTCCCCCGAGATAATATAGGTCGCGCCTTCTGCTACCATAATCCCCCACTCTGGTGTCGGTGGTCGTACCCCCAACCCAATAAACGACAGTCCTGCTGCATTTAAAATGGCCCAACCCATATTTAACGAAATATGCACCATCATCACCGGCAACACATTTGGAAATAGATGGGCTGCCATGATTCGCAGATGGCCATTGCCGGCTAGTCTCGCCGCCTCTACATAGCCCGCATCGCGTCTTACCAAGATCTCGGCCCGCACCACACGGGTGTAAAGGGGAAGATTAATAACAGCGGTGGCATAAATGATGTTCTCTACCGTGTTGCCCAGTGCAGCAACTAACCCCATGGCCAAAATAAATAACGGAAACGCCATAAGAGTATCAATAACGCGGCTAATGATGAGATCGCACCATCCTCCAAAATAGCCTGCACAGGTGCCTAAAATACTGCCCAACGCAAAAGATAACACGACAGCTACCACAGCAATTCCCAGGTCTAAGCGAGTTGCCACAAGTACCCGACTGAGAACGTCACGCCCAAGATCGTCAGTACCAAACCAGTGGGCTATGGATGGAGGCGATAGGGCAACGGTGGCATTGCTAGCGGTGGGGTCATAGGGTGCGATCGCAGTGCCAAATAGTGCGAATAACACAAACCCAAAAAACAACAAAAATGCTCCAAACGTGACCACATTTTCGCTAATTATGTAGCGAGCCTGAGCAAGTGGCGACATCGGCTGATATAAAGTCATGACTCTACTCCCGCACGAGGATCAATCACGGTATACAGCAAATCAATCAGCAAGTTGAGCACCACATAGAGCAATGCCATTGTCAGCACAAACCCCTGCACGGCTGCATAATCTGAAGCAATCAAAGCAGACACCGCATAGGAGCCAATTCCTGGCCAGGCAAAGACTTTTTCGACGAGCACGTTGGCCCCCAACAAGAACGAAAACACTACGCCTAGGGTGGTCACGATAGGCAACATAGCATTGCGAAAAGCATAGCCAAACAAAATGGTACGAGGTGCCAGCCCGCTAGCCCGAGCAGTCCGAATAAAGTCACTAGACAGCACACTCAACATTGATGCCCGTGTCACCCGAGCCAGCGGAGCCAGGGCAAACAAACCTAATGTAACGGCAGGCAATACCAGCTGCCCAAGAGCCGCCCAAAATGTTTCAAACTCTCCAATCAACAAACTATCTATCAAAAACAATCCAGTCACCTGTTCAGGCGAAGAATATAAAATAGCCAGTCGTCCTAACGGTGCTGGTGCCACACCCAGACGAAAATAAAACACATAAATCAGCAGCAGCCCTGTAAAAAAGGTGGGTAGAGAAACCCCTGCTGTCGCTAGCACCCTTACCCCATGATCAATCCAAGAGCCAGGACGAGTTGCTGCCAGAATACCCAGGGGTAAGGCCAACGTAAGCGAGAACATCAATCCTGCCAGGGTTAGTTCCAAAGAAGCAGGCAGTCGCGTGAGTAAATCAGAAACAACGGTCTGCCCCGTAGTGAGAGAGTTCCCCAAGTCTCCCCGCAGCAGCTCCCCGACATAGATCAAAAACTGCTCAGGCAGACTGCGATTTAGACCTAAGCTTTCTCGGATTTGCTCAATAGCCTCTTGCGTAGCGGCAGGACCAGCAAAGTAGGCAGCCGGATCGCCGGGGAGTGCCCGAGTCAGCACAAACGTGACGATGATGACACCGAGGATACTAGGAACTGCAGCAATAATGCGGCGGAGAATGACAGAGAGTGTAGAAGGGCGAGACATAAAGGCAAGAAATAAAAACCAGACCCTGCAGAATTCTTCTAACTGGAAAGAATTCTGAGTGAAACTTCCCCTCCTGGGAGGGGCGCAGGGGTGGGTTGACCATTTACGCAAGTTCCCGAGACCCACCCCGCCTACGGCACCCCTCCCAGGAGGGGAGTTCAGGCAAATAGCTCAAGATTTTGCGTCTAAGCCTTCTTCAACTGCCGATAATCCAACTGTCGATGGAACCAATACTGATACCCACTCACCCCAGGCTGCATTGCCACCGACAAATACGGCTGCGCCACCACAATTCGCGGCATCTCCTCAAAAGCAATTTTCAAAAAGCCTTTAACGCTCTCCTCATACTCCGGGTCTCCTGGCTCTGTTGCCAAGGCCTGATCCACCAGCTGGTCCAGCTCTGGATTCTGATAGGCACTACCATTAAATGTGGCATTTTGACCATGGTAAGAATAGAAAAAGAAATAGTCAGGATAGTTGAGCCAGCCGCCAAAGTTGTTAACAATCATCGGGCGATTCTTTTCCACCAATACCGCCCGGAAGTTAGAGCCTGGAACTTTCTCTAGCGTGACAGTAATACCAATCTCCGCCAGAGACTCCTGCACTAGCACACAGAGCGGCTCTGCCCACTCTTGCGTACCCAGGTTAAAGGCCAGCGTCGTCTCAAACCCTTCAGGGTAGCCAGACTCTGCCATCAGTGCCTGAGCCTGAGCTATATCAGTGTTGTAAGGGTAAGGCTGAGGCCAGTCAATCGTTTTTGGCTCAAAGCTTTCTCCACCATACATTTTGACACACTCACCATAGAGCGCTGTTTCCACAATAGCGTCGTAGGGCATGGCATAGGCCACCGCCTGACGCACCTTAACATCACTAAAGGGGTTGGGTGTTCCCCCCAGCTCTGGCTGTGAGTTTAGGTCAATCGTATAGAGACAGTTCTCAATGGGTGTAGAAACAACCGTGTACTGACCAGCTGCCTTTAGCTCACTAATATCTTTTTCAGAGACCTCATAGTTAATGTCCACATCTCCCTTTTCAAGCAGAGCGCGACGGTTGCCAGATTCAGGTACATTTAGCCAAATAATCTTTTCAATGGCAGGGGCCGGTCCAGAGTTCCAATCCTCATTGCGCACCAACACCACCCGCTCCTCTGGGGCAAAGGTATCCAGCCTATAAGCACCGCCGCCAGACGGGTTAGCATTCGCCCACTCTAATCCCCATGGGTCTGCGTCAGTGACATTGGGTTCAATCAGAGCAGAGTTCATAATGGCAGGAATCGGCACTGCCATATCCATTAGAGTTAACTTATCTTGTCTAAGGAAGTTAACCTGGAAGGTGTGGTCATCAACAACAACAAACTGCTCAGGATTTTCCAAAGCCCCAGCTTTCATCTGAAATGAGGGAAAGCCCCCTACGGATACAGCCCGGTCGTATGACCACTTCACATCCTTGGCAGTAACGGGCGTGCCATCATGGAAGACAGCATCTTGTCGTAGATTAAAAGTAACGGACATGCCATCGTCGGCGACGGTCCAAGATTCAGCCAGCTCTGGCTCGATAACGGTGTAATCGTAAGACAGAGAGCCGTCATCTAATGTTTTGGTACCAAAGGTGACAAGACGGTCATAGAGACACCAGGAGATGCCATAGGCAGGGCGGTTGGTACCAACCTGATGAAGGTCGAGACCGTTGGGGAAGCCGCCACCTTGAACGACAGTGAGCACAGCAGGTTCGGTACTTTTCGCAACCTCAGCAGAGTCTGCACCCTCAGACGACTCAGTCGCTGGGTTGGTTCCACCACCACAAGCATTGATCAAAGCCGCCAGGGATACGCCTCCGGTAAATGCTGTACCGTGCTTTAGTAAGTCTCGTCGCCGCATTGCCTGACTCCTTCGCTACAGAGATGTGTGGTTGGCTGTAGGCTAGGGCAGACAGGTGAATTTTTTTAGGAAAATTTCGGGAAGAAATCGGGAAGATTATATTTGCATGCGTTATGTAATTGAATTCCTAAGATAGGAGCAGAAATTTATCAGGAATAGATTGAAGCACATCCAATCTTTTGGAATGTAATATCCTTTGAGTTATCTAGTTCGTACAATAGTTTATTTGGAGTGATCATCTAAGTATGTAAACTCGAAAAAATCATTCTGTAAGTCTAGCTGAGGAGAATATCACGTGTTTCGTCCATTCGAATTGTTAAAGCTTATCCGTGATGGAGTAATTACAAACCTAAATCAGCCACGTGCCTCGATGGGTTCACGAGATTACATGCAGTATGCTCGCTTTATTAGAGGACTCGAAAAGCTTGGCCTTATTAAGCTTTTGGAAGACAACCGTGTAGAATCAACTGAAAAATTGACATTGCTACAATCAACAATGGATTTAAGCTTAACTCAGCTTTCTAATGTAACTTCAAACTCAATTATTTGTACACCTACGTTTGGATATCCCGCAAAACCAGCAAAACATGCAGATGTTTTTGTAGTAATGCCTTTTCTTAAAGAGCTTCAGACAGTTTACAGCGATCATATCATGCATGTAGCGCAGCAACTAGCAGTGACTATTGCTCGTGGAGATGATTTTTTTACTGCTGACTCGATAATCTCAGATATTTGGGATGCTATCAATGCAGCGAAGGTAATTATTGCCGACTGTACAGGCAGAAATCCTAATGTCTTCTACGAAATTGGTATTGCTCATACTCTTGGAAAGCCTGTTATCTTAACCGCACAGAGTGTAAACGATATACCATTTGATATTCAACATATTCGTACAGTGCTATATGAATTTACTCCAAGAGGTATGCGAGAGTATGAGAAGGTGCTAAGCATCACACTTCTAAATGAGTTAAATCTTTCGCGTTCTCATGAAGAATGCCTAAAGCAGAATAGACCCTAGCAGCAATGCGGTTCTTCCTTTATTAGGAAATCCCGCTAAGATTCAAGAAAGTTTAAGCTGACCTTGTGTCAAGCCTTTGAGGCCTTCATCTTTGATATCTTCAATTTTTATCTAAACAACCGGGCAGAGATTAACAAATATATCGAGCGTAATCGTATTCCAGAGAATTTTATCCATTCTGCTGTCCATGAAATACCTAAATATGTATAGCTTCGATAGCACTGTTTTTGAGGTTATGGTAGCCTACACCAGCTAATCAACGGAACCTACCATGGCAATATTTGCTGCTATCTTTAGTATCGCTGTTGCCATCACTATCGGAGCCATGAGCCCTGGCCCTAGCTTTGTTATGGTGGCCCGTACGGCTCTAGCAGACTCTCGCAAAGACGGTCTTGCTGCCGCGTTGGGCATGGGGGGTGGCGGAGTGATTTTCGCCACGATTGCTTTACTCGGCCTCCTTGCTCTCCTCACAGCCGTTCCAGTTCTCTACACTTCCCTAAAAGTCTTAGGTGGAGCTTACTTGATTTACCTGGGCTATAAAATCTGGCAGGGGTCTGCCCATCCGATCACCTTAAGTGCTACCCAGCAGCCAACGCTGGCTACCCAGCAATCATTCTTTTTAGGGCTAACTACTCAAATCAGCAACCCCAAAACCGCAGTTGTCTATACCAGTGTCTTTGCCTCACTCCTACCCAGCGAAGTCCCTGCCTTTGCAGTGATTGCTCTGCCATTAGTTGTGTTTATGATTGAAGTGGGCTGGTATTCTTTAGTTGCCTTAGTGCTTTCTTCAACCGTACCCCGTGCTCGCTATCTCGCATCAAAAAAATGGCTGGATCGTACAGCAGGCACAATATCGTCATTGTTGGGTGCTAAGCTCATCTTTGAAGCTAACAACCCATAAGCGGGTTGGTATAACCTGATTGTGCGAATTCGTCGCCCTACGCTACCCATTGTTCTCACACTATTGTTGGGGACTGGTCTGTCTCTTTTAGCCACCCTTGCCGTTGCCCGCTGGGAGCGTGCCAACTATCGGCTTCAGTTTCAACGACAAACCGACGGTCTTACCACCGCTCTCCAGCGCAGCATCAACCGTTATACCGATTTACTGTTAGCCCTGGGAGACTTCTACACTGTTTCAGAACAAACCGTCTCCCGCACCGAGTTCAGTCGCTTTGTTCAACGATCACTCGCTACCTATCCGGGCATTCAGGCTCTGGAATGGGCTCCGGTGGTATCTGAGCAAAATCGTGATGCGTTTGAGACTGGTATTCAGACCGAGGGCTACCCTACATTTCAAATTACTGAGCGAGAAAGTCGCGGTGGGCTTATCCGTGCCGCATCTCGATCCTATTATATTCCGGTTACCTATGTGCAGCCGTTAACTGGTAACGAACTTGCTTTTGGATACGACCTCACCTCGGACCCGACTCGTCGCACTGCCCTTGAAATTGCTCGAGATACTGGAGAAACTGCAGTGTCCGGTCGTATTCGGCTAGTGCAAGAAAACAACAATCAGTTTGGGTTTCTTGTCTTTTTGCCTCTGTACAGTGGCTCTAAAGTGCCTGGGACTCAGACGGCCCGTCGCGATCAGCTAAATGGTTATTTACTGGGAGTTTTTCGGGTTGCGGATGTTGTAGAAGAGTCTTTAGAAACCTTTAATTACAACATTGATTTTAGTTTGAGCGATCAGAGTGCGATCGCATCCACTCAGTTTCTAGGTAGCTATGACGCCGCTACTCAAACCGTCATCACTGAAGAACCGCAGACTATAGCAAGACGACCCTGTTTTTCACCCACTGACTGTACCCACAGCCTCACCACCGGAGGGCGTCAGTGGGCGGTTACGTTTACCCCTGCCGCTGACTATCCGGTCCTAACTCCGTGGGGTACCTTGTCTACTTTTGTGATTGGGCTGTTGCTAACTACCATTGTTGCCCGCTATCTTTCCCAAGCTCAGGCAGAGGTTGCCCGCACCCGAGAGCTTAGCGACGCTAAGATTCGTCTCTTTTCTATGGCGTCCCATGAGCTACGGACGCCTCTTAGCACCATTTTGCTCTCGGCTCAGACGTTAGAAATCGATACTTACAACAATCATCAACGTATCTATGGCCGCATCCGGGCTACGGCTAAGCGAATGAATCAGCTGCTAAATGATTTGTTGACCCTATCGAGGGCTGAATCTGGCAAGCTGCAGTTTGTGCCTGAGTTGCTCAATTTACAGCAGTATTGTCAACAGCTAATAGAAGAGGTTCAGTTTAGTTTTGAGGCTACGCCAGCAATCGACTTTACAACGTCTGGCGATTGTCAGAAAGCCTATGTTGATCCTCAGCTATTGCGGGCAATTTTGACTAATTTACTTTCTAATGCAGTGAAGTATTCTGGCCCTGTTCCTGTGGTTAGCTTAGGTCTGTTTTGTCGCGAGCACGAGATTGTTTTTTGGGTAAAAGACCGGGGGATTGGTATTTCTCAGGCGGATAAAACTCGTTTGTATGAGGCGTTTTATCGAGGTGCTAATGTTGGTGAGATTGGTGGAACTGGTCTAGGGTTATCGGTTGTGAATGCTTGTTTGCAGCTGCATCAGGGGACTCTTGTTTGTGAGAGTGAGTTGGGGCAAGGGACGACGTTTGAGGTGACTTTGCCGCGAGTTGATTAAGGGGTTCTAAAATAATTTTGGTGAAGTGTTTAAGAATGTTGTTTGGGGTCCCTCCGAGTTCCCCAAACCCCCTGGGCAGGGCCGGGACGCCGCCCTACAACCCAACGTATGAGGTTATTCTTGATGGCATTAAGTTGGGGGTTACGGCGGGGTCGATTATCTATATTTTGAACTGAGTTTTACAGAAAATTTTGGATGTAAGATTTGAATAGAAAACTCAAATAGAATGTTCAGCGATTCTTTCTATCTCTAATTGCCCTGTAGTCGATATCCTATGCCGTGTACTGTTTCAATTAGTGTCTTTGGTGCTCCAACGGCTTTGAGTTTATTTCGTAGGCCTTTTATGTGGGCTTTGACTGTTTCTTCATCGGGTGGGCTTTTCATAGACCAGAGGGATTCTAGAATAAATGCTCGGCTCAACACTCGTCGTCCGTTGCGCATGAGTAGTTCTAAAATTGAGAATTCTTTTGGTGTTAACCTCAGGGGTTGCCGGTCGTAGCTAACGTCATAGGTGTGTGGATCTAAGCTTAGCTTTTCCCATCCTAGAGCGGTGTTAGACTGGGCACTGCCGCGACGCAACAAGGCACGAATTTGGGCCAATAGCTCAGAGAGGTTAAATGGTTTTACCATATAGGCGTCGGCACCAGAGTCTAACCCGCGTACTTTGTCTTGGCTAGTGTCTCGTGCGGTTAGCATTAACACTGGTAGTTTATATCCGTGGCTGCGTAGCCGCTGGCATAGCTGGATTCCATCTAAATAGGGCAGTGTCACGTCCATCAGTGTCAGGTCGTAGTCCATTAGCTGCATCTGACTCCAGCCCGATTCGCCATCTTTAACGATGTCCACCACATAGCGCTGGGCCTCTAACACCTCTGTTAAAGACTCTGCAAGCTGACTATCATCCTCAACTAACAGAAGACGCATTACTCATCCCTCGTTCAATAGTAGGAATTCTCCTAATATAAAAATGCCTAGAGAATCAGTATTATGCTGTGTAATTGATTACATGCGCTGTCGTAGTGCTGCTGTAGCTGCTTCATCTATTTTCAATGTGACTGGGTCGATTTCTACACCATAGTCCTGCTGCGCAGATCCTACCGTCAAAAACTCATCTAAAACATCTTCCAATACCGACACTGGGTCGCGTTCTAATGGATTGCCATAGCCACCACCGCAGGGGCTGATAGTGCGTAATGTGTCACCGGGTTTGGTTTTGCGACAGGGAAATTTAGACGGTAAAATTTGTACCTTGTTCTCATCTGGATTAAGAATTTGCACACCGCCAGGTGTACCATCTTCGCCACCAAAGATACCCCAAGGTGCATACTTGTTGCCTTCTCCTTCTAGAGACATTTGTCCGGGTGAGAGAAACTGCATATCTCGAATCGAACCCAGACCACCGCGCCATTTACCCGCACCGCTAGCATCTTCGATTAGTTCATAGCGGGTTACCCGCAGAGGCAAATGGGCTTCAATGTCTTCAATCGGGTTGTTACGGGTGTTGGCATAAAGTGTGTCCACTCCATCCATTCCATCCTTGCCATAGCGTCCCCCATAACTGCCTTCGGTGATATCCATGTAAACCCAGTAGTCTTCATCCACAGCTCCACTGTAGGAGACTACTTTGATATTGCCGATGCCGCCACTGACATTCTGGGGAGCTACCTGAGCCAGAGCTTTCATTAGGGTGTCAGCAACAATATTACCTGGACAACAACGAGCAATGACTGGGGCTGGATAAATGGGATTCGCTAAACACCCTTTGGGAGCAACAATATGGATAGGACGAGTCAGGCCAGAGTTCTGGGGCACATATTCCATCAATGCCGTATCTAGTAAAACAGAACGTAGGGTCACAAAAATAGCGATGTCCACAGTGCCGACAAAGGGCATATTGATGGGGCGATCGTCCACCTGAGGGGCTGTGCCAGTCAGATCAATGGTCATGTCGCTGCCATCAATGGTGACGGTGACGGCAATTATTAAGTCTTTTTTACTGGGGTCTGGGTCATCCAAAAAACCATCGATAAAACCTTCCGCTGAGTAGGTGCCATCGGGTAGCTTGCCAATGGCCTGACGAATCATCCGTTCGGAATAGTTCATCAAGACCTCACTGGCCGCCAACA
>ERZ1740070.1316-NODE-1316-length-15646-cov-7.805208_pt1 | contig 15646 bp, 10 predicted proteins | sample MGYA00581734_ERZ1740070 | MGnify/ENA primary metagenome ERZ1740070 (study PRJEB43018, sample SAMN04849744) | marine metagenome | isolation source: floating plastic debris | place: Pacific Ocean | collected 2008-09-01 | study: EMG produced TPA metagenomics...
CGTTGGTAGATCTGGACGCAGCGGGCGGCGGCGCCGTCCCAGGTGAGGCCTCGGAGTTCGAGAGGGGCGTGCTCTCTTAGGGTTGCTCGGAGGGGTGGGTACTTGAGGACGGCGACGATCTTGTTTGCCATCTCGTCGGTGTCCCAGAAGTCGACCTTGAGGGCGTGGGTGAGGACCTCCGCGACGCCGCTGGTCTTGGAGATGATGACCGGCACGTCGTGGGCGAGGGCCTCGAGGGCGGCGATGCCAAAGGGCTCGCTCACGGATGGCATGACATCGCAGTCGGCCATCTTAAAGATGCGCTGGACGTCGTTGCCTCTTAGGAAGCCGGTGAAGAGGAGGCGGTGGCCGATGCCCATCTCGGCGGCGAGGTCGATCATGCGGAGGGCCATGTCGCCCGAGCCGGCGACGACGAACTTGGCTTCGGGGACCTTCTCGAGGACGCGCTTGGCGGCGGCGACGAAGTACTCGGGGCCCTTTTGCATCGTGATGCGGCCCAGGAAGAGGATGATCTTGTCGCGGGCTTCGATCTTGTCGCCGGGGCGGGGTTGGTAGGAGTCTTCGACGCCGTTGTAGACGACGGCGATGCGGTCGGGGTGGACGCCGTAGCGGGAAACGCAGATGTTTTTGGTGAGCTGGCTGACGGCGACGACGGCGTCGGCGGCGTGGAGGCCTGCGCGCTCGGTGTCGTAGAGGGGCTGGTTGACGTTCTCGCCGGAGCGATCGAACTCGGTGGAGTGGATGTGGGCGACCATGGGCTTGCGGGTGGCGTGCTTGAGGGCGATGGCTGCGGGGTAGGTCATCCAGTCGTGGGCGTGGATGACGTCGAAGCGTTCGCGGGCGGCGAGGGCGAGGGCGAGGTGCGCGTAGCGGTGGGCCTTGGTGACCATGTCGCCGCCGTAGTCGCCGGACGGCGGGCCGACGGCGATGCCCATGGACTCGAATGCTTCGAGGACCTTGGTTTGGTGCTCGTCGACGTCGGCGTATTGGTCGGCCTCGGTGAGGAGGCGCTGGAGGGCGGCGAAGCGTTTGGGATCGGCGGCGCCGGCGAAGTCGGGGTAGGGGCTTTGGAAGTCGGCGGGGATGCGCTTGAAGGTGGTGGGTGTTGCGCCGATGGGTGCGTCGCTCGGGACTTCGTCGGGCGCGAGGCCGGGCGGGGCGGTGGGTGTTGCTGCGAGGGGGTCTGCGGAGGTGCGGATGAGGCGGTCGATGACAGTCGCGGGCTCTTCGAGGGTTGCTCTGTCGCTTGGGGGTCGCTCGGCGATGGAGGCGGGGGTGAGGAGTCGGACGTGGCTTGCGGCGGAGTCGTCGTGGATGGGATCGGGGAGGACGAAGAGGACGTCTTGGCCTGCGCGTGAGAGTGCCTTGGTGAGGCCGTGGCAGGCGGTGCCGAGGCCGCCGGCGATGAAGGGCGGGAATTCCCAGCCGAGCATGAGGATGCGCATACCGAGCTTCCTTGTTTCCGCGTATGACCGGATGTGGCTTGTCTCTGGCCGCGGGTGGAGTGTGAGAAAGACAGGGTATGTCGGTGGGACGATTTGAGCGCGGTCAGGTGATGCGCGGATCGACCCAGCGGTAGAGGACGTCGACGACGAGGTTCAGGAGGACGAGGAGTGTCGCGAAGATGAGGACGACGCCCATGATGAGGAAGAGGTCTTTGTTCTGGACGCCGTTGACGAAGTGCTGGCCGATGCCGGGGACGTTGAAGACGCGTTCGACGACGAACGAGCCGGTCATTGCCAGGGCGCTTGCAGGGCCGAGGAACGAGAGGACGGGGAGGAAGGCGTTTTTGAGGGCGTGCTTGAGGATGACGGTGCGTTCGGTGGCGCCCTTGGCGCGTGCGGTGCGGATGTAATCGCTTCCGAGCTGCTCGATCATGCCCATGCGTGTGAGGCGGGCGATGTATGCGGCGAAGGGGAGGCTGAGCGTGACGGCGGGCATGATCATGCGGTCGATGCCGCCCCAGCCGCCGATGGGTAGGACCTGGAGCCAGACGCCGAAGATCAGGAGCATGACGGTGCCGATGACGAAGTTCGGCAGGCTGATGCCGACGAGTGCGATGGCGAGTGTTGAGAGGTCGGCGAATGAGTTTGGTTTGACCGCGCCGACGACGCCGGCGAGCGTGCCGACGATCGTTGCGATGATGATCGCGGCGGCGCCGAGCGCGACGGATACGGGCAGTGAGCCGGCGACGATCTCGTTGACGCGCCAGTCGTCGTACTGAAGAGACGGCCCGAGGTCGAAGACGAAGCGGGGCTCGGGGCTGAGGCCTGCTTCGGCGGCGACTTGGGCGCGCTGGGCGGCGTCGCCGCTAATGGTGTCGCGGAGATAGCGGACGCCGGTGGCGCTGTCGAGGTATGAGCCGTAGAAGCGCCAGAAGGAATCGAGGTTGTACTGGCGGAGCATCTGCTCTTGGACCTCGGGGGGCGGGCGGCGGCCGTCGGGGTTTTCGAGCGGGTTGCCGGGGACGGCCCAGGCGAGGGTGAGCGTGAGGGTGTAGATGACCAGGAGGATGAGGGGGAGCTGGGCGAGGCGGCGGAGGATGAGACCTGTCATTGGACGGAACCCTCCGAGGGCGTTGGCGCGGTGAGCGATCGGCCTTCGGCGCTGCGGGGCTTCATGGGCATGCGCTTGGGTTCGTCGGGGCCGATGCCGTCGGTGAGGATGTCGGTGAGGTAGAGGTTTTGCTTGGAGCGGGCGTGGGTGGAGATGCCGCTCATGCGGAAGGGGTCGGAGAGGTAGACGCTCGAGTAGTGGAAGATGGGGACGAGGGGGAAGTCTTCCTCGATGAGGATGCGCTCGGCTTCGGTGAGGATCTGCATGCGCTTGACGGGGTCGCGCTCGTTGCCGGCGTCCAGCAGGAGTTGGTCGTAGGCGGGGTTGGAGTAGGCGCGGTCGTTGTTGCCGTCGCCGGTTTTGTTGATGCCGAGGAACGTGGTTGGGTCGCCGTAGTCGCCGTACCAGCCGGCGCGGGCGACCATGTAGTTTCGGTTTTTGAGGTCGTCGCGGTAGACCTTGACCTCTTTGGTGACGAGGCGGACCTCGATGCCGAGGTAGCGTTCCCAGTTTTTCGCGACGGCCTGGGCGATGAGGTCGTGCCCGGCGTCTTTGTTGAAGAGGATCTCGATGATGGGCATGCGATCGGCCCAGCCGGCGTCTTCGATGAGTGCGCGGGCCTCGGCGGCGATGGCGGCGCGTTCGGCGTCGCCGGCGACGGCGCCGATGTGGACCGTGCCCTCGGGCGATGTGTAGCCGCCGATGGAGTCGGGGGGGATGAGTGTGCGTGCGACGGGCTCGCCGATGCGGCGGACCTCGTCGGTGACGGATTTTTTGTCGATGGTCATGGCGAACGCGCGGCGGATGCGGCGGTCGGCGAAGGGGTTTTCGCGGCCGTCGGGCAGGGTGGGTAGGCAGTTGAAGTTGTAGAAGTAGGTGCCGAAGACGGGCCAGACCTGGAGCATGTTGCGCGGGTCGCGGGGGAGGCGGCGGTCGATCTCGACCGCGTCCCAGCCCTCGGCGAGGAGGCGGTCGTACTCGTCGCGGTGCTCGTCGTAGAAGGCTTGTTTTTGTGCGTAGATCTCGGCGCGGTAGGCGGCGGTGACGTCGCTGACCCAGTCGACCGCGCCGGGCTGGAACGCGAGGACCTGGGCGTTGGAGTCTTCCATCGAGGGGATCTCGATGGTGCGGATGGCGAGGGAGTCTTGGTTCCACCAGTGCGGGTTCTGCTCGAACCACATGCGGCGTTTGAACTTCCAGTCGGTGAGGACGAAGGGGCCGTTGGAGATGAGGGTGCCGGCCTTGGTCCAGCCGCGCTGGCTGTCGACGCGGCCGGTGCCGGGATTGATGCGTTCGTACTGTGCGAGCAGCGGCGGGTAGACGGGGTAGAAGACGGCGAAGGCGCAGATGTCGAGCCAGTAGGGCGTGGGGCGGACGAGGCGCATCCAGAGCGTGCGGTCGTCGCGGGCTTCGAGCTTGACGGTGTCGGCGAACTTTGCTTCGGTCGCCTGCCAGAGGTCGGCGCCGGAGTCGTAGGTGCTTGTGCCGGTGGCGATCGCGGAGAGCTCGGCGGTGCGCCAGTCGTAGAACTCTTGGACGCCTTCGATGAGGGCGAAGAGTTTGTAGTAATCGGCGGCGGTGTCGGGGAGCATGGCGCGGCGCCATGAGTAGACGAAGTCGGAGGCGCGGACGGGCGAGCCGTTGGACCACTTTGCATCTTCACGGATGGTGAAGGTGTACTCGGTGCCGCCGTCGGAGATTTCCCAGGACTCGGCGACGGCGGGGACGACGCGGAAGTCTTCGCTGAAGACGTCGTTTTGGACGAGGCCCTCGAAGAGGAGGCGGCCGACGCGGAGGTCCTGGAGGTAGGACATGCGTTGGAGGTCGAGGGTGTTGACGTCGCCTCGGTTGATGAAGGTGAAGTCGGCGCGTTCGGATCGGCCGCCGGACCAGACGACGGCGCCGAGGAGGCCGAGGGCGATGATGACGAGCGTGATCGCTTTCCACATGCCGCGAGGGTAGCCGCATTTCGCACCGACCTGCGAGCAGGTCGGTGGGTGGCGTTGTCCAAGTTTGTAGGGCGGGGCGCGGGCGTTACCAGGCGAGGTCGTTGGCGTCGAGGCCGAACTCGGTGGTGACGGGGCCGCCGGCGGCGAGCATGGCGTCGACGGCTGCGATGAAGTCGCGGGTTCGGCCTCGCTGGGCGAGCTGGCTCAGCGTGGGGTCTGGCTGGGCGTCGGGGTGCATGAGGAGGATGGTGCTCTCGGCGGCGGCGACGAGTTGGGTGAGCAGGGTTGCTTCGGGGGTGTCGTCGCCGAGTTGGTCGGCGTGGATCGCGGCGTGGCGGAGGATGACGCTGCTGAGCAGCGCGGCGGCGGGGCGTGCTTCGCCCGGGAGGCCTCGCTGATCGAGCATGGCGTTGCGGCAGGACTCGGCGGCGCGGAGCCAGACGGCGTGCTCGGTGGCGCTGGCGTCGGAGTCGGCGTTGGCGCCGGCGGCTTTGACGCGGGCGGCTGCGGAGGTGGCGAGTGCGGTGAACGCGGGCTCGCGCAGGGCGGCGAAGTTCTCGCGGGTCATCTCGCCGGCGGTGTTGAGATCGCGCACCGCGGCGTCGGCGACGAGGGAGGTGTCGTCGGACTCGATGATGCCCGAGAGGGCGGCGATGGTTTCGCGGACGCGGGGAGCGCCGACGGCCGGTGCGCTGCGGGTGACGGCGGCGATGGATCGGCCGATGCCGTAGACCGCGGCGTAGCGGACGCTCGGGTCGCTCGAGCTCAGCGCGGCTTCGACGGTGTCGAGCGTGGTGCGCGTTGAGATGTTGCCGGCGAGGATGATCGCGTTGGCGGCGGCGTGCGTGTCGTCGCTTGCGGCCATGGAGGCGAGGGTGTCGCCGAGCGAGCGGGTGAGCAGGTTGCGATAGCCGACGGAGACGTCGGTGGACTCTAGTGTTTCGAGGACGCGGTCGCGGGCGCGCTCGCGGAGGGCGGAGTCGTCGGCGGCGAGGTCTTCGCGGACGGCGGCGATGAAGGCGTCGAACTGCTCGCCGACTTGGCCCGCGGGGGTGCCGGCGCCGGTGATGATGGATTGGTCGACGAAACCGCCGGAGACCTGGGCGCTCGCCGGGGTGAGCCCGGCAGTGAGCGCGAGTGTTGCGGCGAGTGCGAGGTGGAGGCGCGTGGTTGGGTGCCGCATGTTGGTGGTCTTTCGCTTGCGTGCTGGTGTGTTGGCACGCGGATGGTCGGTGGGGTTGCTTGGGAACCGTACTGGGCTGCGGAAGGGGCGGTCAAGAGGACACGCGACGGACGCGGGTCAATAGACCTCGAGGAAGACGCGGCGGGTGGTTTTGAGCCGCTTGTGGAGCATCTTGCGGGTCCAGCTATGGACGTCGCTGGCGACCTCGGGGTCGATCTGCAGGTACTGGCCGAGTTGGTCGGCGGGGAGGACTTGGGCGAGGCGTTGGAGGATGCCCATTTCCATGCCGGCGATGCCGCAGACGTAGACGAGGCCTCGCTCGGAGGAGAGGGCGGCCACGAGTTGGTCGCGGTGGGTTTGGAGGCGGTCCTGGACGTACATGGGATCGCTGCCGTCCTCTTGGCGTTCGCGGCTGATGGCGGTGGTGTAGTGGAAGAAATCGTGCTCGCTCGCGAGGCGGAGGAGCTCTTCGTGGTAGAGCAGGTCGGTGGCGTAGGGGGAGCCCATGATGAGGTGGCAGGTGCCGGTGTAGCCCGCGGCGGCGAGGTCGAGGATCATGCCTCGGAAGGGGGCGATGCCGGTGCCGGTGGCGAAGAAGACGTAATCGTGGGCGTGTGGGTCTTCGGGGAGCAGGAAGCGCTTGCCGTTGGGCCCGGTGACGGTGAGCTCGTCGCCGACCTGGAGGTTGCAGAGGTAGTTGGACGCGACGCCGAGGAAGAGTGAGTGGTCGTCCCAATGCTCGTCGATGGTGCGCTTGACGGTGGTGGCGAGGATGTTGCCGGTGCCGTCTTCGCCGGCGGTGGGCGATGCGATGGAGTAGAGACGGAGGCGGTGGGGCTTGCCCTTGGGGTCGGTGCCCGGGGGGATGACGCCGAAGGATTGGCCTGCGCGGAACCGGCCGGCGAGGTCGGTGCCTGAGACGTCGATGGCGACGTGGCGGACGAAGCCGGCGGCCTTGCGATCGGTGCAGCTGTCGGTGGAGCCGACGCGTCCGATGCCGGGGTTGCCGGGCGGGTGGAGGTGCATCTCGACCGCGGGAAGGGCGGGGCCTTCGATCTTCTTGGGCTCAGCGGGCGGGCGCTCGGTCGGGGCAACATCTGGACCGGTGTCGGGCATGTGGGGCGTGTTCCTTCGGGAGTGCCGAGGCGGGAGTGGCGGGCTGTTTCGGTTAGCCGTCGCCGGGCTGCATGATGGTGCCCATGGCCTGGAAGACGATGGGCTGGATGCGGAGTTGGAGGGAGTTCATGGCGATGCGTGGGTCGTCGTAGTTGCCGGCTTCGACGGCGGCGCGTTCTTCGTTGATGACGGTTGTGATCTGGCCGACGACGGGGCTTGCCATGAGGATCTGGTCGACGGGGATCGCCATGAGGAAGCCCGAGACGTCGGCTTTCCATTCGCCGGCGTCGTTGATGAGGGGCATCGTGAAGTCGGCCTCGCCGAGGCCCATTTGCGCGACGGGAATGGTCATGGTGCCGACGTCGCCCTCGGTGGTGATCGTGAGGTCGCTCGCGTTGAAGTCTTGGAGCGCGGCGAGGTCGAGGCCTGCCGTCGCGGCGGCGGCGGTGTCATCTTGGGCGGTGAACTCGGCGGTGGTCATGCCGAAGCGGTCGGCGAAGGCGGCGTCGTAGGCGACGTTGGCGGCGAGGACGGTGTTGAGGTCGGTCATCATCGCGTCGAGGCGCGGGTCGCCGGTGAAGACGAGCGTGGCGAGGTCGACGGGCTGGGCGTTGGTGGCGGCGTCGACAAGTCGTTGGATCTTGGCGCGGATGGCGTCGGCGTCTGATCCGAACTCGGATCCGAAGTTGTTGCCGGCGTCGAACGCGTTTGGATCGGCGGCGGGGGTGATCGGCTGGCCGAGTGCGTTGACGTCCATCTCGGCGCCGCGGGTGCCTTCGGCGAGCATGGCGAGTGCGTTTTGGATGCGCTCGATGGCGGCTGCGTCATCGCCGCGTGCGGCGGTGCCGTCGTAGGCATTGCTGGCGGCTTGGTAGGCGTCGCCGGCGGTTGCGAGTGCGGCGGCTTCGGCTTCGCGGGCTTGTGCGGCGCGTTGGGCGTAGTCGGCACGCTGTGAGAGAGCGGGCTCGACGCTGGCGGCGTCTTCGTAGCCGGCGGCGAGGGCGCTGAAGCCTCGGGCGCGAGTCCAGTTGAGATCGCCGAGGGCGCGCTGGGCGCGGGCGAGGGCGAGGGAGGCGTTGGCGCGGTCGGCCGAGCGGGCGCGGCCTGCGGAGGAGACGGCGTTGCGGATGTTGCGCTCGGCGGCGTCGAAGGCTTGGGTAACCGTGCTCTCGGAGAGGTCGGCGGCGCTGGCGAGGACTTGCTCAAGTTGGCTCGCGTGCTCACCGGCTTCGGCGCGGGCGGCGTCGGACTCGATCTGGGCTTCGTCTGCGCGCTCGATCAGGCGCTGGCGGGAGTCGCCGATGAGGCGGAGTTGGTTCTCGAGACGCTGGACGTCGAGGTTGGCTTCGGCGAGGCGCGGGCGGAGGACGCTTGCGGTTGCTTCGAAGCCGCCGGCTTCGACGTCGAGGGCGTCGGCCTGGCGGGAGATCGTGCGGGCACGCTGGGCGAGGGTGACGCCCTCGGTGGCGCTGACCGAGGACATCTGGAAGCGGGTCTCGGCGGCTTGCGTGCGGAGGGTGCGGGCCTGGTTGCGGACGGTCTCGGCTTGCAGGTCGACCGCGGCGAGCTCGTCGGCGAGGGCCTCGGCGGCTTGGCGGGACATGGCGAGCTCGGACTCGAGGCGGGCGATGTCGTTGCCGAGCGCGTCGAGCTCGTCGGAGGGATCGAAGGTGGCGGCGGACTCGGCGCGGGCGGAGGCGCGAGACCAGCCGCGGACGTGGCCGCGGGCGCTGGTGAGGATGTTGCGGAGGTCGGCTTCGGCTTGCTCGTGCTCGACGCCTCGGAACTGGGCGAGGCCGAGCAGTGCGCGGGCTTCGAGGACGGCGGCGGCGGCTTCGCTTGATTCGTCGCCCTCGACACCTTGGAGGAGGTCGGCGATGGCGCGGAAGCGTGCTTCGGCGTTGGGATCGACCGAGGCGGAGACGCCGCCGGTGATGGCAGCGAACTCTTGGCGGGCCTCGCGGACTGCTTGTGAGGCGGCGTCGCCGCGATCGCAGGCGGCGGCCGAGCCGGCGATGAGGGCGAGCAGCCCGGCGCGCGCGGCGAGCGAGAGAGAGGATGACATACCACGCATACGACCCATCGCAAGCACCTCGCGCTCAGCTTCGTTCCACGGCCCACGGGCTTTGCCGGACAAACCCACAACAGGGGGTTTCGTCTCGGGCCCGTTGGCGGCCCTCACTTTAGCACGGCTGGCGGGCGGGAGGGGTTCGGCTAGCGCGCGATCGGCTCGGGCGTCACGGGCTCGGACGCGCCGGGGAGCTCGTAGTTCACGGGGTAGTCGGGGCGGGGGCGGTACATGGACTCCAGCCACGCGACGGCGTCGCGGAAGGGGGCGTCGGTGGTGGAGCGGAAGACGGGGCGGAATCGCTGGGCGTCGCGGCCGATCAGGGAAGGGTGCGGGTACAGGGAGATTTCGCCGGGCAGGCCCATTTGCAGGAGGGGGCTTCGCGACGGGTTGTCGTAGTTGATGAGGGGGACGCCCTCGGGGGCGGCGCCTTCGGGGTCGGGGACGCGGAAGCGTTCGAGGATGAGGAAGTTGGTGTAGACGGTGCGGTCGGCGTTGGTGCGTTCGGTGGCGAGTTGGAGGCGGCCTGCTTCGGCGCCGCCGTGGCAGCGGCTGGTGGCGCAGGAGTTCATGAGCCATGTCCGGTGGACGGTGTCGCGGAAGAGGCTCATTGCTTCGGGCTGACCCAGCACGCGGACGCGGGGGTAGAGCTCGCGGGCGCGGAGTTGGAAGAGCAGGTTGACGATCTCGGCGGGGGGCGCGTCGTAGAGGGCGCGTCGGCCTTCGCGGCTGAGCGGGATGAGGTCGTGGACCTTGTAGCGTTCGAGCAGCTCGTCGATGAACTCGCGGGGGATGAGCAGGCGGGGTGGGTCTTCGAGGTCGAGCTCGTAGACCTTGATGAGGTTGAGCTGGTCTTCGGTGAGCAGGGGGATGCCGGGCTGATCGCGAGTGGGCGCAGCGGCGGCAGTTGGGTCGTCGCGCGTGGTGCCGGGGCTTTGGGAGTCGTCGGTTGGTGCTTTGGCGCGGAGGAGGATGAGTTGTTCGAGGAGGCGGGCCATGCGGCGTGCGCGGCCGTTGACCGGCTCGCGGTCGAGGACGCCTTCGACTTCGAAGAGTGCCATGCCGAACTCATCGCGGGCGCGGAGCCATTCGGCGAGGTCGAGTCGGCGTGCGGCGTCGTCGTCGCGGATGGCGGCGCGCATGGCGCGGTAGCGATCGAGGACGGGGGGGAGCAGGTCGAGGCGGGCGATGTCGAGGCGGGGGATGCGTGACTCGATGCCTTCGACGCGGATGACGAGGGCTTCGGCGGTCTCGCCGACGAGGAGGCCTGTGACTTGCCGGCCGTCGATGAGCTCGATGATCACCTCGTCGGGGGCGAGGGGCGGACTTGGTTCGTCGACAGGCGCGGGCGGCGGGTCGGCGGGCTGCAATTGGCCAACGCCCAGCAGGACCGCGGCGAGCGCGAGGGCGCAGGCGGCGGCTGGGATGGATCGGAGGGAGGGGCGGCGTGTGGTGGAGGGGGGCACGTGTGCATTCTGGCCTCGGACGGCTCGTGAATCCACAGTTGGGGTGGGGAGTTGGGGTGGGTTGTTGGTATGAACGTCGGCGAGGCGGTGCGATCAGGCGGCGATTTTCGCGCCCGCGTCGCCGCAGATGACCTTGCCGGCCTTGGCCCGCTCTGCCTCGACGCGCTCGGCGAGCCCTGGGCTGAGCTCGTCGACGGCGGCGCGGACGGCTGCGAGATCGACCGAGCCTTCGAGGGCCCCCACTTCTGCGACGGAGGAGAGCTCGACGGCGCTGCCGGTGCGTTGGTCGCGGACCAAGGCGGTGCCTTGCTCATCGGCGGCGACGGTGATGGGGCCTTCGAGCGATCGCTTGATGATCGCCTCGACGCCGGCGACGGAGACCTTGGAGCCGGCGTGGATGGTGCCCTGGACGATGACGCCCGCGCGTCGGCAGGACTCGAGGACCTCGCCGGCGCGGAGCATCGCGCGGGCGATGGGTTCCATGCGGCCCTGGCCCGATGCGACGGCGAACTCGAGCTCGGTCAGCTCTTCGGCTTGGGCGGGCGACATCTTGCCGCCGATGCTTCGGAGGGTTTTGAGGCGCTCTTGGGCGGCGGCGACATCGGCGAGGACGCGGGGTGCGAGGGCGAGCAGCGAGCGGGCGGTCTGTTCGACCTTGGGCGAGGTGCCGGCGAGGACGCCGGCTTGGGCGCGGGCGGCGCTGCCGACCTCGGCGAGCTCCACCGAGTCGGCGGCTCGGATAAGGCCCGAGACCATGGTTGCCTTTGGGGAGATGACGCGGCGGGCGACGCCGATGTCGCAGCCGGTGATTTCGTTTTCGACGATGAGGTCTCGGCCGACGGTGCCGATGACGCTGTCGAGGTAGCGGGCGGTGAGGTCTCGGCCGGCGTCGATGCGGCCCTTGTTGCGCCCGGCCATGCCGCGTTCGAGGACGAGGTCTGCGCCGGACTTGAGTGTCGCGGCTTCGACGAGGTTGCGGACGGTGAGCGTGCCGCCGACCTCGACGCGGAAGTTGTCGCGGACGCCGTCGGCGATCTCGGCGTCGCCGGGGAAGCGGACGTGGCCGGTGGTGAAGTCGACCGCGCCGGGGAGGCGGAGCTCTTTGGAGACGGTGACGTGTGTGGGGTCGATGAGCAGGAGGCCGGCGTGCTTGGCGGTGATGACGCCTGCGCCGTCGCGGGCGGCGCCGTCGAGCTTGAGCGCGATGTCTCGGCCTTCGCGCGCGCCGATGACTTTGCCGAAGATATCGAGGCCGTCGTTGCCGGGCTCGGCGTCGAGCTCGCGTCCGATGCGCTGGCCGGGCGCAACGACGCAGAGCGCGTTGACTTCATAGTGGGAGACGTCGGCGTTGTCGCAGACTTTGGCGCGTTCGGCGTCGCCGGCGGTTTTGCTCAGGACGGCGCGTTGGCGGTCGAGCTGCTCGGCGAGGGCGGGCTCGATGTCGACGCGGGCGTCACGGCCGTGGTGCACGGGGGTGCCTTGGGCGACGACGGCTTCCGATGCTTCGCCGGCGCGGGCCTTGGCGACCGCGCCTGCGATCTCGTCCTCGTCGAGCGAGGTGCGGGCGATGCCTTCGCCTTCGAGGGCGGCGACGATGGTTGCGGCGTCGACGCCTTCGATGTTGGCAACGAGGGCGATGCGCGCGGCGAGGCGGTCGGTGTCGATGTCGAGGGTGAGTCCTGGTATGAGCTCGCGCATGGCGTAATCTCTGTTGCCGCGACGCCCCTCATGCGCCGGGCTGGTTAGGCGGCCTTGGCACCCATCTTGTCGAGCGTCTCGCGGATGCGCTGGCCGAGCAGGTCGGGGGTGAAGGGCTTGACGACGTAGTTGTTCACGCCGGCCTTGATCGCCTCGATGACTCGGGCCTTCTCGGCTTCGGTGGTGACCATGATGATGGGGGTGGTTTTGTCGGTTTTGCGGTAGGTCTTGACGAAGGTCAGGCCGTCCATGTTGGGCATGTTCCAGTCGACGAGCAGGAGCTCGGGGGCGTATGCGCCGACCTTGCTGAGGGCGTCTTGCCCGTCGCAGGCTTCCTCGATGTCGGTGTAGCCGAGCTGGCTGAGCACGCTCTTCTGGATGTTCCGCATCGTCTTCGAATCGTCTACGAGCAGGATTCGCATGGCATTTCCTCTGTGTCGTTCGGCCTTGTTGTGTTGTGGGCCGCGTGTGGTCGTGTGCGTGTTGTTGCTTTGTGCGTTGCTTGGCTGCTTGGTCAGGCGGCTTGTGCCGCGGCGGCGACCTGCTTGATGGCGACCTCGATGACGACTTCGCCGCAATCGGTCTGGCAGGGGATCATGACGCAGGGGGTGTCGCTCTGGCCGGCGATGCGGTGGCCCTTGCCGATGACGACGCTTGGGCAGGAGATGGAGACGCGCTTGTTGTCGGGGAAGGCTGCTTTCGCGCCGCCCGAGACCATGTTGACCAGCTCGCCGATGGCGTCGGCGAAGTCGTCGCTCTCGGCGTCGATCTCCATGCCGGTGAAGAGCTGGACGATGGAGACGGCGGTCTCGGTGGGGAAGCTCAGCACGACCGAGCCGACGACGTCGCCGGACATGCCGATGATGCCGGAGATGTCGAACTCGGGGTGCGGGTTGCTCTTGATGGTGGGCTCGCCGATCTCGACGGGGAGTTGGAGCATCGTGGAGAAGACGTTCTGGATGCTCGCGACGAATGGCGTGATGTAGCTGGCGTCCATGGATCGGGTCCTTTGCGTGTCGTGCGTGTCGGGCGGGGGTGTGCGTTGATTAAGCGGGAACGGGTGCGGCGGAAGCTCGGGCCGACGAGCGACGCATGAGCTCGCCGATGTCGACGATGAGGCTCACGCCACCATCGTCTCGAACGGTGGTGCCGCTGAAGGGTCCGGACTTGTCTCCGACCTCCAAGGGTTTGATAACGATCTCTTGCTGCCCGATCAGGCCGGACACCATGAGGCCGATCGTCCGCTCCTGGAGGGACAGGACGACGGCGAAGGGGCCTTCTTGGCGATCTTCGTCGGCGACGTCGAACTCTTCGGCGGCGTTCAAGATCGGGATGACCTCATCGCGCAGTCGCATGACAGGGCCGGTGCCGATGGAGAAGAGGTCCTCCTGCGAGGGGCGGACGATCTCGAGGATGCTGCCGAGGGGGACGGCGTAGATCTCGCTGGAGACATCGACCATCATGGCGGGCATGATCGCGACGGTGAGCGGGATGGTGAAGGTGATGCGCGTCCACTTGCCCGCTTCGCTGTCGACATCGACGGAGCCCTTGAGCTTTTCGATGTTGGTGCGGACGACGTCCATGCCGACGCCGCGGCCCGAGAGATCGCTCACGGCGGCTGCGGTGGAGAAGCCTGCGGCGAAGATGAAGCGCATGACCTCGCGGTCGCTCATGGTTGCGAGCTCGGTCTCGGTGACGATGCCGCGCTCGAGGGCTTTGGCGCCGATCTTGTCGCGGGAGAGACCTTTGCCGTCGTCTTCGATGGTGACCTTGACGACGCCGCCCTCGTTTGCGGCAGAGAGCTTGATGGTGCCGAGGGCTTCCTTGCCGGACTCGGTGCGCTCTTCGGGGCCCTCGACGCCGTGGTCGGCGGAGTTTCGGAGGACGTGGACGAGCGGATCGCCGAGCTCTTCGATGACGGACTTGTCGACCTCGGTCTCGGCGCCCTCGATGACGAGCTCGATCTTCTTGCCGGTCTTTTGGGCGAGGTCGCGGATGAGGCGGGGGTACTTGCCGAAGAGCTTCTCGAGCGGCTGCATGCGGGTGCGCATGACGGCGAGCTGGATGTCGCCGGTGACGCGGTCGAGCTCGCTCGCGGCGGCGGCGAAGGCTTCGCGTTCTTCGCTTGTGCCGGTGGTGGCGAGCTTGCGACTCATGGCGCTGACGCGGTTTTTCTGGAGGACGAGCTCGCCGACGAGATTCATGAGCGACTCGAGCCGGCCGACCTCGACGCGGATGGTCTGCTCGATGGCGGAGGCGGCGGCGCGCTTGGGCTCGGGCTTGGAACCCGCCGGCTGACCGTCGGCGGGCTTGGCCTCGGCGATGACTGGCGTGGCGGGCGTGGCGGGTGCGGACTCGGCGCTGGGCGCGGGTGCTGGGGCGGCGCTATCGGTAGACCAGACGCCTTGGGTTTCGAGGACGTCTTGGGGCGTGGCGTTGTCGGGGATGGTTGCGTCGGAGCCGCCGTCGCGGATGACGGCTTCGATCTGGTCGACGAAGGTGTCGATGGGCCACTCCCAGACGGCCTGGGCGTGGAGGCCCTTGGTCTGCTCGGCGATGAGGCAGTGCGCGGCGGCGAGCAGCGGGAGGAGCTGGTTGACGGCGTCGGACTCGAGGTCTTCGACGGCCTTGCTCGCGTCGTTGAGGACCGTGACGAGGCGGGCCATGGAATCGAACTCGAAGAACTCGACGCTTCGTGCGAGGGCCTCGCAGAGGTCGCCCAGCTCGGCCGAGGCGGCATGGCGTGCTGCCTCGTCGGCGAGGGCTTTGAGCTGCTCGTCGATACGCTCGAGCGTGTCGTCGACGTCGGCGACGAGGAACTCGAAGAGGTCGGCCTTGGACGGGCCGAGCTCGAGGGGGGTGGACGATGCGCCGTAGGGGCCGGCGGGTGCGGCGGTTTCGTCGGGCGTTTGATCGCCCGCGTCGGACGTTCCCGCAGCCGTTGCGGCTGCTGGTGCGGTGGTCTGGCGACCCTCGCCGATCGCGGTGAGTGTCTCGACGAGGTTGGCGTCGGGGGCTTCCATCTCGTCGCCGGCTTGGAGCTGCTCGAACTGGCGTTTGACGGTGTCGACGGCTGCGAGGAGCAGGTCCATGAGGGGCGCGTCGACGACGATGGTGCCGTTGCGTGCGGCGTTGAGCGCGGTCTCGGCGGCGTGTGCGATCGCGACGAGGTTGGTCATCGCGAGGAAGGACGCGCTGCCCTTGATGGTGTGCAGTGCGCGGAAGACTTGGTTGACCAGGTCGAGGTCGTTGGGCGAGGACTCGAGGGCGACGAGATCGCCTTCGAGCTCTTCGAGGAGCTCGCCGCACTCGGTGAGGAAGTCTTGCAAGATTTCTGGATCGAAGCCGCCGAATGACACGTTGGATTACCTCACTGGAGTCGTTGCCTGAAGGGCGTGTTGAGCGCGCGGGCGGGTTAGGCCTTGCGGTAGCAGAATCCCTGCGGAATCGTGAGCCCTTCGAAGGGGACGTTGAGCCCGCGGATGGATTCGGAGTGGCCGATGAAGAGCGTGCCGTCGGCGGCGATCTGGTCGCCGAAGGTTGAGAGCACGCGGGTCTTCATGTCGTCGTCGAAGTAGATCATGACGTTGCGGCAGAAGATCACGTCCCA
>ERZ1740070.1318-NODE-1318-length-15643-cov-6.263151_pt1 | contig 15643 bp, 8 predicted proteins | sample MGYA00581734_ERZ1740070 | MGnify/ENA primary metagenome ERZ1740070 (study PRJEB43018, sample SAMN04849744) | marine metagenome | isolation source: floating plastic debris | place: Pacific Ocean | collected 2008-09-01 | study: EMG produced TPA metagenomics...
AAAACATGAATTAATTCCTGCAGTAACCCATGTAGATGGCACAGGAAGACTTCAAAGTGTGGATAAGTCTGTTTCACCTCGCTACTACGAATTGATTGATACCTTCAGAAGCAAAACAGATGTTCCTATTTTGTTGAATACCTCTTTCAATGAAAACGAACCTATAGTAAACACTCCAGAAGAAGCATATGCCTGTTTTGAGCGTACCCAAATGGACGTTCTGGTCATGGAAAACATTGTCGTAGAACGCTAGTATTCAATACCTTCACGGCACTAGGGATAACATTCCTGAACTTTACCGAAAAAGAATGGTGTTACGCCTTCATCTTTGTACCATTGCGTTGTCTCGAGAACGCATTGATACAGGCTAATGAAAAAAATACATTTTCATAAGGTTAAGACAACCTTTTTTAAAGTCCAAGCTAAGGTTTGCGGCCGTAAGTAATATAAGTACTTTTTTATGGCCGCCCTGAACCATCCCCACATAGTACGCTGCTTTATTCTATTTCTATTTTTGGGATTCCAAATCAATGCCCAAGTAGAATACACTTCAGCGTATCCGGATATTTCTTTTTCCTTTCCTGTTGAAATTCAACCGTCAGTAGATGGCTCCAACCGCATGTTTGTTGTTGAACAATCAGGCACCATCAAGGTATTTGATAACACTCCAGATGTTCAGCCGAGTGACGTATCTGTTTTTTTGGATATTTCGGACAGAATCGTGTACAGTGACGGTCAGGAAATAGGGCTGTTAGGGCTTGCTTTTCATCCTAATTTCAATCAAAACGGCTATTTCTACGTCTATTTTACGGATAGGCCCTCCAATTACCGCATCAATATTGCCCGGTATCAGGTCAGCAATGGCAATCCTAACCAAGCCGATGCCAGTACCGAAACCCTGATAGCAAGTTTTGAAAAGAACCAACCTGAATCCAATCACAACGGTGGGAAAATTGCTTTTGGACCCGATGGCTATCTCTATGCCTCTATAGGAGATGGCGGTGGTGGCGGTGACCCGGAAGGGAACGCACAAGATTTGGAAACCATCTTTGGTAGTATTATCCGAATTGATATTGATTTGGATGGTAACAATCCAGTGGAAAGTAATCCAGAGCTTCCCAATGGCAACTATGAGATTCCGTCTGACAATCCTCGAGTAGGATTATCAGGTTTGGATGAACTCTACGCTTGGGGAATCAGAAATACTTGGAAATTCTCCTTCTCCCTTTCCGGTCAACTTTGGGGCGCTGATGTTGGGCAGGGTAATTTTGAGGAGGTAAATATCATTACCCTAGGCGGTAATTACGGTTGGAATAAATTCGAGGCCTTGGATGAGCCCAGTTACGGAAACAATACGGATTTGGCCAGCACACCTGACATAAAACCCATCCACTTTTACAATCATAACAACGGAGATGTATCCATTACCGGAGGGTATTTTTATCAAGGCAGCCTAACCAGTAGTTTGTTACAAGACAAATATATTTTTGGGGACTATGTTTCGGGTAGAGTTTGGGCCTTGGACCATGACCCCAATAACGGACAAACTCAGGTGACCGAACTCTTTAAAACGAATGGAAACTTTGTTTCTTCCTTTGGTTTGGATGAAGCTGGAGAATTATATTTCTCCGATTATGGACCAAATGCCCAGATTTACAAATTATCACTGGAAAACAACGGTCCACAAACCAGAATTGTTGAAGGGGTTGGCAATTGGAACAATTTGGATAACGGCACAAATGGTCCAGTACAAAGCATTACGCCTTTGGGTACAGATACTTTTGTTGTTGGAGGTGAATTCACCAACGCAGGGAATGTATCGGTCAATAATTTGACTCAGAACACCAACTTTTCGCTTTGGGAAGCCTTGGGGACAGGGACCAACGGTCCTGTAAACGCACTGCTAACGCTCGAGAATGGAAATGTAGTTGCCGCTGGAGACTTTACCGAAATTGATGGGGTTACCGCAAATCGAATTGCCCTCTGGAACGGACAAACCTGGAATACCCTAGGCACTGGAACCAATGGTCCTATTGCCGCATTGGAAGTTGGGGCCCAAAATGAAATTTATGTTGGCGGGGTTTTTACCCAAGCCGGCGGACAAACTGTAAACAATATCGCGATGTGGTCCAACGGAATATGGACAGGTATGGCAGATTTGGATACCGGCGTCACCGGTACCAATAATGAAATCCGAGCGTTAAAGCTCGATGCCGACGGATGGCTCTATGTAGGTGGCAATTTTGATGCGGCAGGTGGTAAAAACACACCGCGTATCGCCCGCTGGAATGGCCAAATCTGGGAAGCGCTTGGCGTGGGCACCAGTGGTTTTGTGCAAGCGCTTAGTATTCAAGGAAATGATGTTTTTGTTGGAGGTAATTTTGTACTAGCAGGCGGACAAACGGTTAACCGTATTGCGCGATGGGAAAAAGATTCCAAAAATTGGTTTCCCTTGAATAATGGTGTAAGCGGAAATGTCAATGCTTTGGAACACGATGGAGACTATCTCTATGTTGGTGGTGCTTTTGAAACTGCTAACCAAGATAATTCCATAAATGACCAAGTCGCCAACATAGCGCGTTGGAATATTGCTCAAGGCTGGCAAGCCATGGGCACCGAAACCAATGTTGGCGTTGATAATATTGTACGTAGTTTGGCTTTCAATGCTACCCGCGATACCCTCATGGTCGGTGGAAGCTTTCAAAACGCGGGAACCGTAACCGCAGCTAACATCGCCTATTGGAGTAATGATAGTTGTACTGCCAATCCTATTATTCCTGAATATCAAATTAACGGTGTTTGGCAAAGTGGAGAAGAAAGTTTGGTTTTGGATGAAGGAACCACATTGGTTCTAAGTATTTTACCCAATACAGATGATTTTAATATTACCGCGCCAGACGGAACCACATCAAACGGTGATTTGAATTTGGGTGAACTAGTGCCCAATCAGGCAGGTGTATATCGTTTTATTACTGCTGAGGGCTGTAGAACACAATTGGACTTATCCATAACTCCGGCAAATCCTGATGATGCGGATGCAGACGGTGTACCAGACGCCATTGACAATTGTCCTAATACACCGCAAGGAGAAACGGTAGACGCGAATGGCTGTGCATCATCCCAATTGGATGATGACAACGACGGAGTTAATAATGCACAAGACGAATGTCCAAACACTCCGCAAGGTAGAATTGTGGATTCACAAGGTTGCATTTTGGCCGTTTTACCTGCTGAGACTTACATTATTAGGGCAACATCGACCAGCTGCATCGGTGCAGAACAGGGTGCTATAAGAGTTGAAAGTCAGCAACCCTATGTTCATCCCTATACATTAACTTCATCTAGCGATAGCAGTACCGGAACGTTTGAAGGTGAAATGCAATTTGAAAATTTGGCGCCGGGTACTTATGAACTTTGCATATCGGTTCAAGACAATCCACAATTGGAACAGTGTTCAACAATTGTAGTTTCTGAACCAGACCCAATTGGTGTAACGGTAGACCTAAACGACATCGATAATTCAGTTACCCTAAAGTTATCAGGAAGTAATCGATACTATATTCGCCTCAACGCGACTGAATTCATAACAGAAAGCAATCAAATCACCCTTCCATTAGCAACTGAAAACAATCAGCTTGAAGTAAGGAGCGATAAGAGCTGTCAGGGATTATTCTCCCAAAACTTGAGCACTCAATTATCACAACTTATCCTGTATCCCAATCCAGCTTCTGAATATCTTGAACTGGAACAGACGGGACTCAATCGATTTGTTCAGCCCACAGTTCGCATCTATTCTCTAGAAGGAAAACTGTTATTCGAACAAACCATGGAACTCAATGGTGGAGAAAGTCCACGAGTTCCAGTTGACCACTTGAATCCTGGAATGTATTTTCTTCAGATTCAAGAGTCGAACGTGAATCAAGTACACAAATTCATCAAATCATGAAAAGACCATTCCTTTCTCTTTCCGTATTATTTTTCTTGGTCGCCTGCCAAGCAGATACTGATTTGCCATCTTTGGTTTTGAATCCAACCGAAGTAAGCTTGGTTTTTCCTGAAAATAACTCCATTTGTACCGAAGGCAGTGTGCTCTCAGATACCGAAAGTGAAGTAACCTTCGAATGGTCAAAAGCGGTTACAGGTGACTCATATTTAGTTCGGTTAACCGATTTGAGCACGGGAACAACCGAAAACATCCAAAGCGATGCACTTCAAATGCCCATCGTTCTAAAACGTGGTAATCCTTATAGTTGGCGCGTAGTCACTTTGATGAATGCTTCCGGAAATTCCGCTGAAAGTGAAACAGGAAGTTTCTATAATGCAGGTCCTGGAGTAGATTCGTACGTGCCTTTCCCCGCGACCATACTTTCTCCAGAAATGGCTGAAACCTTTCCTGCGAATACGAGTTCAGTCAACTTAAGCTGGACTGGTGCTGATTTGGATAATGACATCCTTAACTATGACGTGTATTTCGGAACGGTTTCTCCTCCCAACCTCTTTTTGGAAAATTATGTAGAAAACCGTTTGGAAGATATCTCCGTGCAAAGTGGAAATACCTATTATTGGCGCATTTTGACGCGTGATACCCAAGGAAATGCTTCCAAAACCGTGATTTTCACTTTTGAAGTGGAATAAACCCTATTGTTTTAAAACTTCGGTAACCTTACCGCAAATCAGCATTTTATCCCCGAAGTAAGGGTTTCGGATTTCTTCTTGAAGGCTTAGCCAAAAACCACCGCGGTTGTTATCCGCCATGGGACAATATTGTACATAAAGGGTCTCTTCTAGCCCATTATGTTGTTTTACAAAAGCCAAAAAGTCTTTTGAAAAGGGTTTAAAAGCCTTTCGTTGCGCTTCTAAATCCTTGGCCTCAACCAAATTTTGAATAAGTGAAGGTAACTTAGTATGGTTAATATGTTTTACTGCTTTAATACTTTCGCCAAGCGCTTTTACTTTTCCTTGCGCTATTTTAAAATCACTAGCGACCAAAGCATCTTTCAATCCAAAATAGTGATTTAGAACAGTGGAAATATCGCTATCTGATTCTATTTGTAATGGCACCGGACTAGACAAATCCTTGTCCGTTTTAGGTGCTTCAGGCTTTGCTTTTGGCAAGGATGTCATAGAAAGTTTGCCTTGTAACTGAGCAGCCGCGTCCAAGGTAAAAGTGCCATTCGTTACAATTTCATCGCCTAAATTAAGTCCATCCAAAATCTCATATTCGTTGCCATACGATTGTCCAAGTTCCACCTCTAAAGCTTCAAAAACAGTTTGGTCATTATGAACCTTCTTATACACCAGCGAACGCTTGCCGGTCCACAACACCGAAGATTTGGGCAACAAAATGGCATTGTTCTGGGAATTCCCTTTTACAGTGGCTTCTACGAACATACCAGGTTTCAATCGATAGCTATTGGGTATCACCACGCGAACTTTGGCTACCCGTTGATGGGTTTGCAGTATGGGTTCGATTAAAGCAACTTTACCTGTTATTCGAGTTCCTGGTAAAGCACTAGTCTGCAACTCCACGCTTTGCCCTACTGCTAGATTGGCCAAATGATTTTCGTGTGCCTCTAACTCTGCCCAAACGGTAGATAGGTCTGCAATCCGATATAAAGCATCGCCTTGTTTGTAAAACTGCCCTTTGGCTCCCAAAACCTCCACAATGGTTCCCGAAACGTCTGCATATAGCGGAAAGTTATCCATTGGTTTACCGCTTTTAAGCATCTCTTCAATCTGGGCGTCAGTAACCTTCCACAAGCCAAGGGTATTTCTTGCGGCATCATATAGCTTCTGATGACTATCTCTATACGAAACGGAAGTCAAGAGTTTATCTTGAGCCAAATACAATTCCGGAGAATATACTTTTCCAATAGTTTGGCCTTTTCTGACCTTTTTCCCTACGGTATTGGCATAAAATTCATCGATTCTACCATCATATAATATGGTTTGGACAGCATCTGTATTTTTATTCGTGGTGATTTTGCCTGAAAGGGGTATGCTAATTTCTTTTCCAGAAGATTCTCCTACGGTTAAGGTTTGAACATTTGCCAAGGCTAAGGCTTGATCCGTCATTTCAAAATGATTGGGCGAACCCTCATCATGGGAATGAGGCATAAAAACTAAATCCATACCACAAATGGGGCACGTTCCATTTTCCTCGCCATCAATTTCGGGGTGCATGGAGCAAGTCCACCGTCCTTCAACCGTTTCGATTTCAGGCTCTTTTTCAGAATTGGAATCATCTCCGCCAAACCAAAAATACCCCACACCTAGACTAATAAGTGCGGTCAAAACTAGAGGTGCAAGTTGTTTGGCGTCAAACTTCATCCGTAGCAATCATTTTGTATTCAAAGTTAGCTCTTTGTCCCAACAATACAGCAAGGGCACGACAAACAGTGATATTAATGCCATAAACATCCCTCCCAAACAGGGTATGGCCATGGCTAGCATAATGTTGCTACCCTTTCCGGTCGCCATCAGCAAGGGAATCAGCGCAAAAAGGGTAGTCGCCGTCGTCATCAGGCAGGGTCTTATCCGTTTGAGACCCGCGGCAATAACTTTTTCCCGAATTTCATTCTTATCGCTAAGGGTAACTCCTGAAAAGGCATTCTTGAGATAGGTCCCCATTACCACGCCATCATCTGTCGCGATTCCAAAAAGCGCAATAAAACCCACCCAAACTGCAACACTTAAATAGACCTTATCGGCTTGAAAAAGGGTTTTGAAATCAAGACTTCCCCATTGGATATCCATAAACCAAGGTTGTCCATACAGCCAGAGCAAGATAAATCCTCCAGAAAAGGCTACAGCAACCGCAGAAAAGACCATTAAAGACAATTTTGTGGACTTGAATTGGAGGTACAACAATAGAAAAATAAGCGCTATAGTCAGTGGTAAAATGAACGATAAGGTTCGTTGGGAGCGCAGGTGATTCACATAAGACCCACTAAATTCATAATTCACTTGAGAAGGTACTACTAGCGTTCCATCGGTGATTTGCTTTGTTATTGCATTCTGGGCAGCTTCAACGGCACTAACCTCTGAAACCCCCTTATTTCTGTCAAAAGTGAGGTAGCTGGTCAAAAAACCATCCTCTCCCCGAATCGCTTGAGGGCCAAGTTCGTAGTTAAGGGCAGCTAATTCAGAGAGCGGAACTGTAGCACCTTCTCCCAAATGAACCTGTACTTCTTCCAGTGCTTCCGGACTTCCTCGTAATTCTCTTGGGTATTTGACCTTTATCCCGTAGCGTTCTCTACCTTCAATTGTTTCTCCCACAATTTTACCACCGATAGCCACGGCAATAGTCTGCTGAACTTCCTCTACGGACAAACCATATTGTGCAATTCTATCTCTCTTTAATTCCAGTATTACATAGGGTTTTCCAAGGAGTCTTTCCGCAAAAACCGTGGGGGTAGCTATTTCGTCAACCGTTTTTAACACATTTTCCAAACGTGCGGCAAAAGCTGCAATGGTATCAAGATTTTGTCCTTTGATTTTAATTCCGAGGTTGGCCCGCATTCCCGTTTGCAACATCACTTGTCGCGTTTCAATAGGTTGTAAGAAGGGTGCGCCAGTAACGCCTGGCAGGTAAGTAGCTTTTTCAATTTCCTTCCAGATATCCGAAGGCGAATGGATATGGTCCCGCCAGTTTCTAAAAAATGTTCCGTTGTCGTCAGGAACCAATGATTTTGCAGATACACCACTACCTGCAGTAACCGTATTGCCCGAAGCCGTTTTGAAATTCCCTTCACCATCGGTCTCAAAACGGATCGGTTCTCCAGAAGCGTCTAAAATATATTCTGATTTATAGGAAATCAGGTTCTCGTACATGGAAAGTGGAGCTGGGTCTAAAGCGGATTCAACTCGGCCAGCCTTACCCACAACATAGTCTATCTCTGGAATGTTACTGACCGCCATATCCAGCTTTTTCAGGGTTTGGTTTACTTCTGTAACCCCTGCATGCGGCATGGAAGTGGGCATCAATAAAAAATCTCCTTCTTCCAACGAAGGCATAAATTCTCTTTCAGTATTAACAAAGATGAACATGCCTGCCAACACTAAAAGTGAGGGGATACTAATGGCAATTCCCTTATTATCCAGAATCCAGCGCAATAGTCTTTCATAATAGCGATAGAATAGGTACAAACCGCCAAGAATCGTAAATGCCAAAAGAAATACCATAAATCCATTGGATAACCAGCCGTATCCAATACCCAATGGCCTCCAATACCAGGTCAACACTCCAAATAGAATAACCAAAGATGTCCAACGTCGTATTGTTTTGATGGACTGCTCTTCCAATTTCTTCCAAAACAAGAAAAACTCCATCAGTGCATAAAGAACTAACGCCCACCCCAAGTCAAACTCAAAAACCAAGGCCAAAACGCCTAAAAGTAGCGCTAGTATACCTGCTGTTGGGATATTACTCTGATGTTGTTTTGGTTTCGCGAAAAGCAAATAAAAGGAAGGGATAAGCACTATGGATAGCCCTATGGCCGCCAATAGCACAAACGTTTTGGTGAAGGCCAACGGCTGAAACAATTGCCCTTCGACCTCAGTAAGTGTGAACACAGGCAAAAAACTCACCACTGTGGTCAACCCTGCTGTGGCAATAGCACCCGATACTTCTCGTGTTGCCTGAATTACAAGCTCCTTTTTGTTTCCTTCCGGATTTTCATCCAGGTGTCGGGAAATGTTCTCGGCAAGGATAATGCCCATATCCACCACGGTGCCTATTGCTATGGCAATTCCTGCTAAAGCGACAATATTGGCTTCTATATTGAAAATGCGCATAGCGATAAAAGCAAAAAGAATCGCCAAAGGAACCAAAGCAGATACCAAGAAAGATAGTTTCAGGTTGCGCATCATGAAGAAGACCACAAAAATGGCAATGAGTGTTTCAAAGAACAATGCACTACCCAGGGTTTGCAGAGTTTCTTCTATCAACACTGAGCGATTATAAAAGGGAACCAAAGTCAATTTGGAGATGGTTCCATCCGCTAGCGTTTTTTGAGGCAATCCTTTATCAAGTCGTTTGATACTTTCCTGTAATCTTTCTGTAACGACCAAGGTATTCTCACCGTATTCAGCCGAGACTACGCCCCCAACAACCTCTGCGCCTCCTTAATCCAAACTCCCTCTTCATTCTGCCGGACCCAAGCCTACTCGCGCCACATCTTTCACAAAAATAGTGGTGAAATCATTAGAGGCAACTATGGCATTCTCAAGGTCTTGGAGGGTTTCAACCTGCCCTAGGCCACGAACAAAGTACTCAGCTCGATTGATTTCCAACGTCCGGGCACCCATGTCTTGATTTGCACTCTGTACTGCTTGCACTACTTGGTTTAAGGCAACCTTATGAAAGCGCATGCGCTCAGGGTCGACTTCAACATGATATTCCTTTAAAAAGCCGCCTACGGAGGCTACCTCAGCCACACCTTTTGTCGAAGCCAGCGTATTTTTTACGTAAAAGTCTTGTATGGTACGGACTTCTTGCAAATCCCATCCCCCGGTAACATTTCCGGCTGCATCGCGACCTTCGAGGGTATACCAAAAAATTTGACCTAAAGCTGTGGCTTCAGGACCAAGTCTAGGTTTCACTCCATTAGGGAAGGTATTTTCAGGAAGAGCATTGAGCTTTTCGGTAATTCGTGACCTAGCCCAATAAAAATCGATGTCCTCTTCAAAAATGACATATACATTGCAAAAACCAAACATGGAACTGCTCCGTACAGACTTGACCCCACTTATTCCCAAAAGACTGGATGTCAAGGGGTAGGTGATTTGGTCCTCAATGTCTTGTGGGGACTGGCCTTCCCAACTGACATGGACAATCTGCTGGTTTTCACCCAAGTCAGGAAGCGCGTCTACTTTTACTTTGAAGGAAGGAAACAGTGTATTTTGATGGGAAAGCGGTAGGGTAAAAAATCCAATTAAGGTCAACCCAATGACCAGAATAACTGGAATCAGTTTATGGTTTACCAGAAATCGTGTTATCCTTTCCAACATCTTTGTGAACGTGAACGATGTTTATCACATTTTGGTATACTACAAAAATACGGCATCGCCTTGTTGGTCAAAAAAATAAGAACCATGACCGATAAGGGTCATGGTTCAAATGTTCACCCGCCGTACTGGCTAAATCTTGATTACCTTGAACTCAGACCGTCTGTTCTGGCTGTGTTTTTCTTCGGTACAATACGTATTATTATCACACTCGTTCACCAAGCTCTTTTCACCAAAGGCCTCAATCTGTATTCTCGTTTCTGAAATGCCTTTGCCAATTAGATAATCCCTGGTTCGGTTAACCCTTCTTTCGGACAACCAAAGGTTGTATTTATCCGTGCCCCTCGAATCCGTATGCGAATTGACTTCGATAATTACGGTTTCGTTTTCTTCAAGAATTACGGTAAGCTTGTCCAAAAGAGCTTTGTCATTACTGTTCAAATAAGAGGAATTCAAGTCGAAATAGACATTCCCCAAAGCACGAATTGCGTTTTCGATACTATCCCTTTTGCGTTTTGCGGCTTCAGCAAGGGCTTCTTCTGAGTTTTTCTCCTCTTCCAAGCGCTTACGCTCCAATTCTTCTGCTAAGCGCTTCGCCTCTTCTTCTGCCTTACGGGCAGCATCAATAGAATCTTGAACCCGTTGACGTTCTTTTTCTAGTTCCTGTAGGCGTCTCAATTTTTCCTCGCCTTTTCGGGTTAACCCTCTTTCTACCTCAATTTGATACACCACACCTGCAGCGTGCTGTATGTGGTTAGAAGAGTTATCCGCATTCATCGTCCATTTACCAGTGGAGTTGATATCGATACCCCATTTGTCGGACAACCAAGTTCTAAAACCTACCGCGGCATTGTAGGTTCCTCTACCCTGATTGTTGGCATCGGTATATCCTACTCCAATTCCCACATAAGGGTCGAACCATCCCGTATGCCCTAAAATTTGATTTAGGTCATAGCTAACACGAAAATCCGCAGCGTAGTAATCGATGTCCTCGTTGATTACGATTTGATCTACGGTTTTTCCTGATTTGTATCGGTTGTATGTACCGATAATTTCCAATCCAACTCCATTTTTGAAGTATTTTCCGGCACTGATTCGTGAAGGCAAGGAAACGATATGAAGGTTGTCATCAAAATTGAAGAAGTTGCTGAATTCGGAACCAGCATCATCCACAACATTCAATCCTAGACCAAAAATCCAAGAACTTACGATAACGCTATCCTTAGCCGTAAGCATCAGGTCTTCTTCTTGGGCCTTAAGGTTGAAACTACCAAAAAGTATTACAGTCAAGCATAATACTGCAGAATGTCTCATAACTAACATTTGGGTTGAAGGGCAAAAGTAGAGTAATATTGTGTTTCTGAAGAAAAACACCCTCTAAACAGTAAGATTACCTCGATTAATTGTTGATTTTCGCTGGATTTAGCTCCCAAACGAATTCAAATTTATCTTCGGTTCGTGGCACTTTATACACCATCAAAGGGTAAGAAATAGCTGTACTTTCTTGATTATCTGGTGTTTGAGTTCCTACAATATGATACACACCATCGTTTTTGGGCTGCATGAGTTTCGGATAACCCTCAGATTGGTAAGCGCCCACACAAACTACTAGCGCGATTTCTTTGGTGAAATCTATTTGAGGTATCGGCAAACCAGGTTTGCGCGAACGATTTACTTTACTGAAGAACGATTTGAGTGATTTCTCGTTTTCGATGACCAAGGCTTGCTTTTCTTCTACCGGGTAATATCCATCTTCCAAAATTGCCTCCATTCCAATTGCATCATTGGTGGCCACTGCCTTGTCTTGACTTTTGCAAGAAGCCAAAAACAGCAAGTTGCACATCAAGGCTAAGGTTAAAAACCTAATAGGTATTCTTGAAACGGGCTTTATAGGCTTTTTCATATACTTCTTCATATAGGGGTAGTATGTTCGAAATATCAAATTTTGAAGCGACTTCAAACGCTTGGTTCTTGAATTTATCTAATCGGTCTTGGTCTTCCAGAATATAAATGGCCTTTTCTGCCATGCCCTCAACGTCCCCAATATCGGTCAAAAATCCTGATACACCTTGCTTATTGACTTCGGGAACCCCGCCTGCGTTACTGGAAACTACCGCTGTTCGGTTAATCATGGCTTCCAGGGCAGCTAAACCAAAACTCTCAGATTCGGAAGGTAACAAAAACAAATCCGAAAAGCATAAAATTCGGTCAATCTCGGTACTATTCCCCAAAAACATGACTTTATCCGCTATTCCCAGCTTTTCACACAATACTTCTGCCTGTACTTTTTCGGGGCCTTCACCCACCATTACCAATTTAGAAGGTATAGTTTGCTGAACCTTGTAGAATACTTGTACCACGTCTGGAATACGCTTGACTTTTCGAAAGTTACTGATATGGGTCAGAATTTTTTCATCTTCATTCGCCATGAGCGAACGCTGGCAATCCGTATAATCCAATTTATACTTTGACGAGTCAATAAAGTTCGGAATGACTTCAATATCCTTATGGATATCAAAAATATTCATCGTGCTCTGTTTCAAATCCTCCGAAACCGAGGTTACCACATCCGACTTATTGATGCTAAAGGTTACAGCAGGTTTATAATAAGGGTGTTTCCCTACCAAGGTGATGTCCGTACCGTGCAACGTAGTAATCATTGGAATATAAATGCCTTCTTCCAACAGCATCTTTTTGGCCATGTATCCTGCATAGGCATGCGGAATGGCATAATGCACATGCAATAGTTCAATACCGTATAGTTTGATGGTATCTACCAACTTACTAGAAAGCGCCAATTCATAAGGCTGATAGCGGAACAAAGGATATTCCGGAACGTGTACTTCGTGAAAATGAACATTATTGTTGAGAAGCCCCAAACGTACGGGTTGTTTGTACGTAATGAAATGAACTTCGTGTCCTCTGGTGGCCAATGCCGTGCCCAGTTCCGTGGCTACTACCCCACTTCCACCGAAGGTAGGATAGCAAACTATTGCAATCTTCATGAACACAAATCTAATGGAATTCTTTAGGTTTATTCTATAATGGAATCATAAATAGCTTGCTGTATTCGCGTACGCAAACCTGATTCCACCAGCAGGCGATTGCTCGCACTGGGATAGGTACGGTTGGAAAGAAAAACATATACTAACTCCTCTTCGGGGTCAGCCCAAGTGTAGGTTCCCGTGAAGCCACTATGCCCAAAACTCTTTCGGGAAACACAACCACAGGTAGGCCCAGAGTCTTTCAATTGGGGTTTATCGAAACCAACTCCTCGCCGTACTTCTTTATGACAAAAGTAACAGGTGTTGAATTTTTTGATGGTCCTTTCTTGTAAAAACCGTTTTCCACCGTAAGTCCCACCTTGGAGGTACATCTGCATGATTTTGGCAACATCCTGGGCATTGCTGAACAAGCCTGCATGCCCTCCAACACCGCCTTGCATGGCCGCTCCCATATCATGCACGTAGCCTTGTACGGTTTGATAGCGAAAGTATTGGTCTTCTTCAGTGGGCACAATATATTCCTTATCAAATTTTTGCAACGGATTGAAAGCGGTACTCTGTAAACCCATGGGTTCATAGAAGAAATCTTCAACCAACTCATCCAACCGTTTGCTATAATGCTCTTCTATGTATTTTTTGAAGACATAATAGGCAACATCACTATAGCGATAACGATTCGATTTTAAGGACTGGCGTCCAATTCGGTTGTAAATGGAGTCACGATAGGCATCTGTGATATAAAGGTAGTCCGACACCTTATTGGTAAACCCTTGAGTGGGTTCAAACCGATAAAATTCCCTTGAAGGTTTTCGGTCCTTATTGAGCGTGCTGAGATAAAACGCAATCCACGCTGGAAGGCGCCCATAATGTGAAAGCGCTTTTAAAACCGTTACGTCCTTTAATTCCGAATCTGCGTATTCCGGGAGGAGTTGTTCAAATGTATTGTTCAACGCTATGGTACCCTCCTCTTCCATTTTCATAATCATTGGAAGGGTAGACAAAATTTTAGTTAGGGATGCCAAATCATACATATGCATCCCGTTTACTTTAGCCGTGCCTGCATAAGTTGGTGAACCAAAGTTCTTCTGGTAGACGATATTTCCTCTTTTCGCGACCAAAACTTGAGCGCCAGGAAACATTAGCGAGTCCAATCCGACTTGAACCAAACTATCTACATACGAAAGCCCGGTTCCACTTAAGCCAACACGCTCCGGCAGGGTAAAGCCCAATCGACCCAATGTTTTGGTTTTGATACCAGTACCTTCCAAAAACACATCTTGGATACTCACGGGCAACTTTCCTTTAACGGAAATAGCACCAAAAATAGCTTGAGCTGTCTTTTGCTGGGCTATGCTATCATTTTGATAGGAAACCAACATGGCGTCAATACTTTTGAAGTTCTTCACGCTTTTGAGCGCATACGGATTGGCAAAACAGGCGAAGATGGTATTGCTCGTACGCAAACCTGCGATTTGTTCCAACCAAGAAAGTTCTTCATCTGAAAATTTATAGGACTTCCAAGGCGTTTTCGAATTCTTGTGATAACCGACTATAACCAAATTGAATTGGGAAAGCTTCTCTTTGTATTCCGCTATGCTGTTGGCCGACACCTGGGTAACCTTGGCATAGTTTTTCAACATGTTGTAGAAAGGTGAGTGCGCCCCATCCCCCAATGCTACGTAAGCGATTTTCTTATTCTCCAGTTTTCGGATAGGTACCAAGGATATATTGTTCTTAGCCAGCGTCAAAGCATTTTCATAAACATCCTCAGCGAGGATTTTATCTTGAAGCGTATTCAAATCTTCAACGACATTCTCGATTGTTGAAGGTTGGTATTCGTGTAGACCGGCCTTGAATTTGGCCATCAGAATCTTCTTGACAGAACGTGCCAATCGGGTTTCAGTTAGTCTTCCTGATTCATAGTCAGATTTGATCGCATCGAAAGCGGAAGGCAGGTCTTTGGGCATTAAAACCACATCACTTCCCGCCATAAAAGCTTTTAAGGATATGTTTCCCTCGGAGGCAGCGGCCGTCAAAGCCCCCATGTTCAAAGCATCTGTAAAAATCAATCCTTCAAATCCAATTTCTTTGATGAGTAGATTGGTCACCGTAGCTTTTGACAAGGAAGAAGGCAAGCCTGGAGTGGTTTCAATTGAGGGCACTTCCAAATGCGCTACCATCATTGCATCAATATGTTGGTCGGATAGTTTTTGAAATGGAATCAATTCAATGGAATCCATTTTGGCTTTGGAAGCCATAATTTGAGGCAACTCAGCATGGGAATCTTTATCTGTATCCCCATGACCAGGAAAGTGTTTACCGCAAGCTAAGATGCCTTCTTTTTGCATCCCTCGTGCCAGCGCTGCTCCCTTTAAGCCCACATTGATTGGGGATTCCCCAAACGAACGGCTCCCGATAATGGGGTTATCTGGATTGCTGTTTACATCCAAAACCGGGGCAAAATTAATATGTGCCCCAACCCTTTTGACCTGTTTTGCGATGTGACGCCCTACGCTTTCTATCAAATTGGTGTCTTGTACTGCTCCCAAAGTCATATTAAAGGGATACGCAAAAGTTGAATCCAAGCGCATGGCCAAACCCCATTCGGCATCCGTCCCAATCAAAAGAGG
>ERZ1740070.1319-NODE-1319-length-15632-cov-9.164409_pt1 | contig 15632 bp, 10 predicted proteins | sample MGYA00581734_ERZ1740070 | MGnify/ENA primary metagenome ERZ1740070 (study PRJEB43018, sample SAMN04849744) | marine metagenome | isolation source: floating plastic debris | place: Pacific Ocean | collected 2008-09-01 | study: EMG produced TPA metagenomics...
TGCTCATCCCCATGTCTCCTCTCCTCAGTTATCTTCTGATGTGAGACAGCTCCGAAGAGCAGGCAGCGAGCGGCGATGTGACAGACAGCCAAGCATCTCACATCATTAATCCGGGTAGCACATTCTATTCTCTGACAAAATAGAGGCCCCCAGAACTTTATAGACCTCCCATAACCATCAATTGTTGATTTTTGACTAGCCCAAAATACTTGTTTTATGAAAGAAATCAACAAAAAAGTTAAATACTGTTGATGGAAGACTATGGCAATCATTCAATTCAAGTCAACGTCATTTAATTAAGACCCCAGATTGCCCCTTGTTTTGGTCCGTGGAAAAATAGTAAATGACAAGTTATTTCCTTTTATTCAGTCAATTCAATTAACCAGAGACACATGAGGTTTTGGAAATGGTTTTGGTGGATTTACAATTTTCTGGTCTAAGAAAAAAAGTAAATAACATCTGATTTCCAGTTTGCGATACACAATGCCGTTTCAAGTTCCTTAAATCAGGGCACCAGTACTCTTGTCTGAAATGATTCTACTGGATGAACTTTAATATTATGTCCAACAGGAGGAAGGAAAAAAGTCCCGCTCTTTATTGTACAACCAGAACATTTCAAGTTTGTGGAAGTCCCAAATTAAATGAAAGGGAGATGACCTAAAATAAGGCTGTTAAAACCTAAATTAGTCTTGCAGTCTGCAGTATTAAGATATTTGCTGTAATAGAGATCTAGCTTCCGATGTAGATTTTATTATATAAAAGACATTCCCAACCCAGTTCAATTCTTCCTTAAAAAATTCTTAGAAATGACAATGGAGGGTTTCATGAACTATTCTCGGCAAATACCATGGAAGTGGTTTGATGCCACTATATATGTAATTTTTGAAGTAGGTCGCAGCAATGTCCGAAAAAAGTTCACTTGCCCTAATCCCAAACTGTTTTCATTCTTGTGGAACATTGTAAAAGAATTTTAATTGTCCAGGTAAATATCTAGCCTATCATCCTCAAAATGATGACGTGTGCTATGGTCTGAGTGCGTTGTCAACGTGTCACAGAGTCTACCCTCCACAGACACAGTCTTGTCAGGCAGCGTTTGGAAACTCAAAGGCGTTATCAATATGTTTGATGCCGCCGCTTACTGAGGCAGCAGGTGATAACAATAACACTGCTGACAACTGTTCTAATCCTTCATATTATTACACCAATGATAAGAATGTGTAATTTAATACAACTTATCGGCCACATTAATCTGTGATTGTTTCTTTACTGTGTCCTTTGAATATGGATTTTGATCAATTTTCACCTGCCTCAAATCAAAATATTGTGCACTCATAGCATAACACGAGATAATCTTTGACTTTTGTAGCCACAAGAAACTGCTCAGACCTGCCAAGCAGATGTGTCCTGAGTTGCTAAGTTGTGAGTACCATTATTTGTCCTGTATTGACATTAGGCCTAGATTAGCCTGTGTTATATGGCAGGTGTGTTGGTAAGTAAACACAACTCCTCACAGAATCACTGATATGACGGACTCATGCCTTGTATTACATTACTGCCTATGTAATAAACAATACCATTACAGCTTATTCTGTGACATCACATACTTAGCAGTCAGCCTACAGCACTGATTTATGTATATGACGTGTTTTTATCAGGTGTGTGTATCGAGTGCGGAGTACTTGGACAGAGACAGCAGAAGCCGAGCTCAGATAGCGCGTATAAGCATTGCTGCTGCTCGTTGTCGTCGTCGAGTGTTCGAGGAGTGTAGAGGAGAAGTACTAGTGTAGGAGTAGCTGTGATCAGCAGGTCATACTGTGGTGAAGAGGACAGGCACTTGAAGTGAAGATATTCTCTCATCATGTAAGTGTGACAATCTACATGCAACTCAAGTATAGATAGAACTACTCCTAACTGTAGTTATAACATTACTACTCACTGTATCTATCGTACACAGCCAGCTGGCCACTGCCTTCTCCCACTAGTGTACCTAACGGTTCTGCACTTGACATACTTTAGAATTATCACACTTAACATAGATATCCCCTCTATTCCTCCTTCCTCCCATCTCATGATATTGTTATTATTACTGTACGCAGTGAGTAGGAATTTATAAGGGTCTGAACTTGAGCACCAAATTGAATTGTTAAGATTCATTAAGGTATTTACTTAACACTTTCAAAACGAATTGTAGTGCTGCAGGACTATAATTTTATGAATTGCTGTATTTGCTAACACACTTTTGGTTTGAAGAGGGGCAATTGTTGTCAACATTTTTTATAACCGTTAATTTCAGGTAACCCTCTTGAAACTGAAAAAGCAGTCACGTGCCAATAATTTATTTTTGAGATCCTATTCCTTATTATTATTCTTTTAGAAAGGTAATGGTGCGAAAAAATCTAAGCATAGATTTGACCCGATAAGCAATGTTCTGCTGTGAAGTTATTTCCTTTCCGACTTGTTTTATTTTTTTTTGTAGAAAAAATATCTGTAAAGACAAACACTGAAACATCTATTGCAACATTCTTGGTGTCTGCCACCCTGCATTACCATAGGTAAGGTGTGGAATATCTCTGTCTCACTCCCGTCATGAATAACATTGTCTAGGTTTGAGTTGGTCAAATATTTTCAAATATAGCTTGGAGCAAAATTTGCCAAATCAAGGTTGTAAATTCTGCCATTATCTGATAAGGTGGTCATATATATGCTTTCATCTCGCGCCCATAGCATTTCCTTATCTCCCATAAAGACACAGTATAATGTGATACGTTTGTGTCTCATGGCCTTCTCTAACCTTATTCTGATTTTATGGAGCCAACTTTAACATTTTCGCGGAGAATCAGACCCCAATAATATAGATATGAAGTTGGCCCATGGTTTAAATTTTACACTGACTGATTGGTTGAAAATTTCGGTCACATAGTATCTAACTCAAGTGCTGGAAGTCCAGTAGTGTGTGTAAATTGTAAGAATAAATAGCTGACAAAAGTATTGCTGTCTCCATTTTATAGTTCTAGAAAATGTTTAATTAGAAATGATGAAAGCATTGCTGTGATATTTTTATTTTTTTTACTGACAACCTGCGCCATTCGTAAATGGATTAGAAAGTGCCTTTCTCTCCGTTCAAAGTGAAGAATAAGATGTACTGCATTTTGCAAGTCAAGAAATCTTTAGGTGTAATTGTGAGGAGGAAGTTTAACTTAAATTGGAGGGTTTGTCAGCCATTACACTTGTATCTAATGATGTGACAATCAAGGCGAATCGGACAGTTAAGATGTTATCACACAAGAAACTGTCTTATATCAAATTATCGATAGTCATATTATTCTGCTATTTCATGGGTTGATCACATTTTGCCGTCGCTGATTGTAGTGGGCATTTTTGATGAAAGTAAAAATATTGACTGTAATTATACAAAAAAATTAGTGTGACTCTTACTCCAAAAAGCGGTGACCCTGGGCCTAGAATTTAAAGTAATTAATTAATTTCTGAATTACGAGGAATTTAAATTTGAAAAGAACATGGTTGAGTTCCATGTAGCTGAGTGGGAAAATTCTTGACAGATTTGGTTTGATATGTGTGTCTAGAGTGAATATTGTTGTTTTGAGTCTGTTAATATTGTGCCAGAAATCAAACATCCTGATTTTATACATCAGAGAACTTTTCATTTGCACATTGTTCCGTCAACGATTATATAACTCCATTTGCTGAACAAATTTGTGTGAATTGTTAGGTCTCGTGCCATTGGCAAGCTGTGTTATATACCAAACTATCGACTTTGAGCAGGTAGTTCAAGTATTTCCTTCCTCAAACTTTCATTGATTGAGTTGGCCATTGTCAACACAAATAAAAGGTGCTCGAAACTTGTGAAATCTACTCTTTGAGAACACCTAACAATCTGTTAATGGATGTTTAATTTGTTACACTCAATAACACAGTGATGAAGATTAATTAGGTCCACTAGAAGCAAGAGAAGAGATCATGCAGGTTTACCAACAGCTCATCACAATCCATCAATAATACTTCTTACCGTTAGACATGTAAAATCACAGGTCTGTGGTATTGTGTTCAGTGAAAAATGAGAACTTTCATTCCATTATGCAACAAGTTTAATTTATGACTTTGTGAATTATTCTGTTACAGCCATACAGTTGTAATTATTTGTGATGGATAATCTATTACAGTATTTGCTTATTTTGTGGAAGTGGTTGGGAATATAAGCTGCAGACTTGCAGGTGGCATTAGCAACTCAGTAAATTCAATTTGATTAACACAATGTGGTTATGATTTGCCATCTAAGAAACCCTATTTTAAATCTGAATCATAACTTTTTTGTTTTAGTTTCTTGCAAATTTAACTTTTGTGACAACAACAATTTTTCCTTAAAAATAATTGTTGTTTTTGTGCTTTGAGCCGAGGTTGGGTCCATGACCTTCCGTCAGAATTCACTTGACAATGGTCGTTAAAACAATAGAACATGGTAGATATTGGTACTTGATGGTTTAAGGACACAATACCTTGGTTACTTTTTACCGCTCACTCAGTAACCAATGATATGAAGTTAGAGCGAAGGAAACCGACATCTTAAAGTGTTATGAACTGGAAACAATCGGCTGTAAAATCAAAAGATATTTCTCATGAACATCCATCCGATGCCATGAATTTATAAATGTGCTCAAAAATATGGTCAATGTAGTTCACTATTCACCTTATGCCTTGATAATCAGGAGTAGTGATATGTTAGTGTGGGGTCTGATGGTATATGAGATTCCTTGTCATATACACATCATCATTCTAGACTGCCATAGACAGTTACTTAATCCACCTAATGAAACCGATGACAATGACAATAGCTATGTACGAAAATCAATCAGAGGCAGGTGCTCAATTCCTAAAACAGAGAAGTCAAAGCACATCACAGATAAAACAAAAACAATATTATTGTTATTACTTAAAATTCAGTTAAAATATTGAACATTTTCTATGTACAAGGTTATCAGATGGCACACAGCCACAATGAATAAAGTAGTACGCCGCTAGAATTGAGATCTATGATTATTAGCCACAATGCTACTCAAATAGCTAGAACCCAAAACATGGTAAAGCCAAACGCTCTGTAGATTGGACTACATGTGGGTTGTGATTTGCATGTAATATTGTGTATATAACGATTACTATGAAAAGAATTGGGGCGGTGGTCAAGCCACGCATTTCGCAGATGCAAATATACCTGCAACATTTTGTGGTAAATGATATAACTCAAGTAGGGGACAAGGGTGCCATTATGGCTTGCCTAAAATCCATTGGCATCTGCAATGCACACAAAATTCTATGCACATTCATTTTTTACACTAAGCTAAGCTGATAGTAATATATGCTAAAAGTATTTCTAGAATAGGAGTCCGTTTTTTGTCAACATGTAGAAATGTTTTAAAATGCGTGCCTTTCAACAAGAGTGTGAGCATAACCTCATAATACAAACAGTCAGTGTCTAAAAGCCTCGCCACTCTCAATTTTCAATACAAGTTATTTTTTAACTGTTTAAAAATATAAGCAGACATTTGGAAAAATTGGTATGAATCCATAAAATTTTTTAGGGAAGTTCGGTTATGTTTTTTGGTTTCCACTGGAAAAATGAAATTTCATTCGAGTGGTTTTGATTTAAAAGTAAACCAGCATGATGCAAAAAGGCATCGGCAGAATCAAAGGGTTTTCAAGTTTTGAAACGAGATTTCCAGTATATATTCTAGGAACTGGGAATTATTGTGCCTTTGTGTGTTATGAGCCTATAAGAGAAATGTCACCGAAATGACACAGGTTGTTTGGCTTGTTTCAATGATGTACATTTGTCACCAATAATCATTCATTTGTAAGATTGTCTGAAACTAAATTATAAGCGCCTGATCAGCGAAGCAAGTTTACCCTCTAATATAAATACTATGCATGTAATTGTACGTCTTTTGCCAGTGCATTGTCCACGGTGGGTTTCCTTGTGAGCTAAACACCAGCACGCACTGTACTTGTTATGGTTCTGCCTGGCAGTTGGTCTGCTGTTAAACACACAACTATCTAATAAGTGCTTTTGTTTTTCTCCAGCAAATTGTAAAAGCTGAAATCCGTGACAATCTTACAATAGACAGACAAAGATCAGCAAGAAACTCAGTGGAATGGTGATGAGAGGAAATATGGCTGCCGTGGAGAATTCTTCTACTACACATATTGGACTGAATATGACTGCAGACGCGGTAGGTATTACTCTGAGATGTGGGTTAGGGAATGGTACACCGTGAACCTGCGATGTTGCTTCACGTCTGTTCATTTATCTTTTCTCACATGGCCTGATTTTCCTGTCTCTTTGTCTGAGATGGTGCAGGGACTGGTGCTTAGCAATCAATCAAACCAGTCTGTCTTCCTGCCTGCTGTAAATCTCTGGTGGGGATGGATAATTTTCTTCAGCAAATTGGTATAATATTTGTGTGAATAGTTCTTTACTCCCTTGCCTGGATGAGACACGGAAAATGCAAGGTGTGAGAGATATTATAGAATTAAATGCATAGGACCCAAGGAAATTCAGGGTTATTATGTATTATAAAATTTTAATTACTGTGGTTGTAATTGGCACTATTGTCTTCAACTTGTAATGTAGCCAACTGAATAATTAATGAAGAAAATTACTTTGATATTTCACCATTTTCAAAGATATTTGAAGTTCCTTTTGTAATGCTAATTTTCCTCTATGTTACTCCAGTTAACGTCAGAGGATGTAAGCTGTTCCTCTGGCATTTTGACACATTAAAATTCATCAGTGCTGCCTGTTAAATTCAAATATTTGAATAGTGAATAAGGTGGGGTGTGGTGGGAAAAGCCTATTTCATGCTTGATTACAGATTACAGATTGTATAAACCTCTCATCTGCTAGTGGATGTGAAATAGACATGTATGGGCTCGGCTTTACCACCTGTTCTCTCCTGCAGCTCTTGACAGACATAAATCGGCCCAGACTCTCCTGCCAACTTTATGTCAGTCGGGCAATGAACCAGCTATGCTGACATCTTTGGGCTGACTAATAAAAATCGCTGGCCACTCACACCTTTCTAAAGTACTCCAGAACTTTAGCTGTTTCACCCTAAAATCATGCAGACATTTTGGCACCAAACTGAAATCCAAACCACCTTTTCTTCCTCGCACATGTATTGGATGACTAATAATTGTCACGGCCAAATCTTTGCCTATTGTTTGGATACAGAATTGCAATGTTGGCAGAGCTCAAAGGGTTTTTCTGTCAACCCAGTGGCACAAATTGAATTTTGTTGTGGTTTAAGTAATTTTGATGGTTCCGGCCAATGGTGTGAAGAAAAACAACTTTGCCTTGTTAACTTTGACATGAATTAATTAATTATAAAGATCTATGTAATTATTTATTCACTTTTTGGTAAATAATTTGACTTGATTTCATTCATGATTTTTGATGGTGACTATTTCTGTGAGTTCTGTGGTTGGATTGGATGACAGGGGCTATAAAACCTACAGGGAATTGATATATGACAAGAGCTAACTTTTACTTTCTTTAGATGTCCTTCTGTTAAGATATCAAAATACTGATTTTGCCTATCTTTCCAGTTTGTTTTGCAATCCTCTGATTGAGTCGTCTATCAAATTCAAGCCACAACGGTTTATCAATTGCATTTCGTCTTGACCACAACTGGTTGGAACATGCAAATCTAGGAAAGGGAGTTTTTATCGATTATTTTAATCCCTTAGGTATGATAATTATGAAACTGATTTTCAAAACCAAATCCTGAAATTACATGGATATGATCTGCCAATTTCTCTGCAAGTCATAATATTTGAATTAAAACATAATTTTACTTTACGTCAAAATCAAATTTTCCAAACCTAGAAATCCCTATTTTGTGGGTAGCGTACAGAAGCTGGCCACTCCTGTGGTAGGCTTTATCTGTAGTGAGTCATGTAGGCTCTTCAACCACTACAACTACATGCCTCCTGGGATACATGTAATAATTCTAGCAGATTAACAGAAGTAGTGCATGTTCATTTATTATACTGATATGTATATATTGGTATGACTGTCGAATAAAAAATGAGAACATTTAATTTTGATATTAATTGGACCTAGGTAGTCTGTGTTTTGCGTTGACTATGTCCGTCTTCTTGGTAGATGAAGCAGGCGGCAGCTACAGACACGGACATACAGAGTTTGATGCAGCAGGCAGTACCTACTGCTGCCGGGGGAGTCAGCATGTCGGGTCATGTGACCTCCGCTGGAGGTCATATGGCGTCTTCATATCTTGATATGCCAGCTTCTTACACACAGTGGATGGGATCGGGTACTGCTGACCCTACTACTGGCTATTCTCGTAAGTAAATGTGTAGATAAAATCTAACATGATATTTTGCACTAAAAACCATACGATGGTGGAAGTAAAAGCTTTATAAAAACCTCTGTAAGGATGTACATTATTTGGAGTTAGCGAACTAGAGAAGACTACAAATAGATTATCCTTCAGGTTGGAAATATATCCAGAGAGAAATTCAGCGACCAGGCTCAGATTGGTCGACGAGAACCTCATAATCAACACAATCTAGATGAGAAAAATTTGTCTTAAGTGAAATAAGAAAGCTAAATTTAAATTCGAGTTGAAATTTTCACTCTTTTGAGAGTGAAAGGGTGTTTTAGCTACAATATCAAGGTTTAGTGCGACTTATAGCTGGAATATGTAGCCAAGACCCTCATCCCCGCAACGATTGCATGAAAAAAACTGTGAGCTCTGAGTTTAAGCCGTACTCGATAATCAGTAAACACTTGAAACAGGTGCTGCTTTCTGGTGGGAGAAAACAATAAGACAATAAGACAATAGATAATCAGCTCACTGCAGCCCCTACCCTGCACTAATCTACAGTTATACATCCTTATTACATGGGCGTATACCGGATTATCAATTAATATACAATAATCCTTTAATGTAATAAAGCCCCTGTTGTAATGATTGGTGAAAATGCCTGGCTGCAGACGTCAGTTACAGATTTATATGGTTACCCAGGAGTTTTAACAATCGGGTCTGGGTGTAGGTAGGGTTAACTGGTGTACGTAGTTTTATGCATCTGCCTTATTTTCTATTAGTTATTATATAATCATGATGGATGGTTAAGAATTACAATGACTGAACATTGACAAGGGAAAACCAAAGCAAATACTTTACTTATTATTCCTAAATCCTAATACCTGACAAAAAAGTGAAAAACAGGAGATTTTTAACCGCAAACGCATTTTAATTGATCGGATCCTAAACCATAATCACTTTGGACTCATTACGTAACTCAATAAGACTTAGTAAGGCGATAACTACACTAATATTCTCTTAGTTTGTAGCAATCTCATTTTTTACTCTGTTCATTATACTAAGGGCATTTAAAGAAGAGTGATGAATCTAATGATTGGTGGAATTCTTATTCTGCGGCATGTCATTTTCATTGGATACCTTGGTAACATATGTCCTATTACATAATGATCTAACGCATAGGGGGATTAACGTGATGGATCTATTGTTCAATAATGGTAATTGTTAATTAGTTCCGTAATGCTCTGAATGCTGTGGTTACCTTGCATTCTATGCTGGTGGGCTAGTTTGACGTAAAAAGAATGATGAATGATTGAAAAACAATAATGTATAAAATAATTTAACTGGGAAGAAAAATGGACTAGTTAAATAAAATCTGATTATTGGTTGGAATTTCTCTGCTAATTCTAAGTCCAGAAAAATGACAAAGCTATCAACTGATAGATCTATTGATCCCTAATTCTGATCATCAAATAATTTGTGTATAACTACCATGCTAACAAGAGAAATTAGTGGCATGCAGTTGTACCAACAATGATTACTAACATGCTGATAATTCATGGTGGCAAGGGTTTTATTAGTATAGATATCAATCGATATATGTACAAGTGACATGCCATCATTCCTCATCACTGCGCCTCACAACTTGTTATTAACTTTTGATACAGGGTTGAGTCTTTTGGCAGGCAGACAGCCTGTCCGCGGCTCCTCCATAGAATATCACTGTCAGTCAATTATAATTACAAGTTTGCTACGCCTCTAATTGTGTGTTCTAAATTCGAGATGTTCTTAATCACTTTTCACCAAACATGTGTACAACAATAACATTGGTATAATTGTATATGAACACTTGGAACATCTTGAGCCATGCTTGGTTCAAGAGTTGCCTCTTAACTCAGTGTGAATGAACACTATACAAGCACTACAGAGAACACTATGCAGGTCGCTAATTGCCATTTTCTTACTTAGGGTAATCCTCCAAAGTAATCAGTGTGTTTGGATGCTTCAGCAGCCCCAAACATTGCACATGGGCCCGCATGCAGCAACACTGCAGTGTGAGATCTAGCAAATTACGGTAACCTATTACACCCTGCAAATTCAAGATAAAAACTTTTACCAGGTTTTGACTTTGTTTTTAGGAATGTCAAACAGTATGGGGTTTTCTATCTCAATCCGACATACCATCAATAGTTTGAAATTGCAAAATTGTGGAAATTTTGACTCAGGCAACAAACTCAGAATTGTTTGTCTGCAAAAGTTGACTTGCATGGCTTTAGTATAAAATTACAATCGGTACTGAGGCCTTGTAGGGTTTGATGGCTCATTTCGAAATGTGTTTCAAGATCATTGCTTAACTTTCATATCCACAAACTTACTAAGCTTTGATACCCACAAAAACCAGCTGTCACAATATTTGGGCGCATTTTGATGCATGCAATGCTGTAAACAAAATCAAACTCGTGTATATTCAATCAATTTTTTCTTGATAAATTGCTAGATAATGACCCTGCATGAGATGACTTGACCTTGCATGAAAAAGGTGAACATAAAGCTGCAAACATCTTCCTTACAGTTTCCTGTTTTTCACTTCATTTTTGAGACTGGGACACAAAGAAGGCTAATCAAAGCTTGTTTGTTTGTTTGCAAAGCCGAATAATATTTTATGGTTTAACCCACTCATGCCCTTCTTTCTTTGTATAGAAATGAAGTTTTGCCTCGATGTGTTGCGACACAGTATCGGTCTTGGCAAGAGACACCTATGAGTGTACACGATCAATTAAATTTATTAACCACATGTTTCTAAAAATAGATTGAGCAGCGGAGTAAACAGTGTGTTTTTGTAATTTTTTTATATAATTGGACGTTCACTGAAAGTTAATTAAAGTCAGCTGGTAATAAAGTTGCTGTTGCTAGTTACCAGTCAGCGAATAAAGAGGCAGGTCAGTGGTTAATTTATGGTAAACCTTCTCACATGGCTTACCATTCAGTAATTAATTCAATAGTCCAAACGGCAGCAAAACTAAAAATTCCCATACTCTTACTAATTGATGCTGCCCAGAATTGTTTCCACTAATTAGAGAGTAAGGTGGTTTGTAGTACATACCAAATCACCACACCAGTGAACGCTTTTCCTTCCTACATACCTTCTGATCTTTTAATATTAAAGTGAATACCATACACTAACACTAAAAATACCCAAGGTATTTCGTGTAAGATTTTGAGATGGTCAAAATATTTGACTATATTCCCCCTAAAGTTATTACAGTAATAAATGCACAGCTCCCGTACTGGTAGCAAAATTCTGAATTTTCTAATAACATGGTAGCAAAAATGAAAAGTTTGGCAAAATGTATATATTATTGTAAAAATCAAAAATGATACATGGTAGGTTTGTCAAAAGAGTTCTTGCTTGAATGCAAGGTGAGAGGGTAAGTTATTTGCAAATCCTCAAATATTTTTGAAACAGCATAAAGGCCTAGGACTCTTTGTAAAATGATCCTATGTGGCACAAATTTTCGCTTTTTGTTTTTAAGTTAATAATCTATATGAGGGAATGAATACCACGAGTTTTTATTTTTTACAGCAGTAAGCTAAGAAAATTATGTACATAATAATGTTAGAATATTTTAATGTTTGGGTTAAAGATAAACAAATTCTGGAAATGTCCTTTAGGTGTGAAATGGTACATGGTAATTACTTACTTAAGCATGTTAAACCACTAAAGAAAAGTGTGAAAATATTAATGAAACCTTTGGACTCAACAACGTAACATCATGAAAACTAATATTCAGGCACTAATGATCAGGGTTTTGCATTGCTAAAATATGTAAATACAATAATATATTACAAAGCAAACAAAGATGTTTGTTTCTGGGGTTTATATCTGTCAGAATTATTCTGGTAGTTGCGGTGTGAAGAACATGGTTTTAGAGCTGTTCTATGGCTGCAGATTTAGCATACTGTGACTATGGTGTGACGATGGGTGGATGTGAATCTAGTGTATATTTTATGTGTTCTCGACCCGGCGGTGGTTTTCCTTTGTAGTAACTGTAGATAAATGAGGACATGATACTTACTAGATATTCTGGTGACAAAGAAGGCCTGGAAATACCACATTTGGTGACAAACATTATTAATGGCTATGTGATAATAAGCTATAAGTCGTCTCCGGCTGCTGGGATATAAGACAGGATAGAATCCCTACACACAGGCTAACCACTTTTCTCTTTGATATTTACTCTGTTGGGACCGAGCTAGGTTAGATTATTCACCAAAACAAGGTTACATCAATCACAACTGCTGGTCAAATTCTTTGTCTCCAAATTTCTGCAGAACAATAAAGCCTCTTGTGTACAAGGTACTAATTTAAGCACTGAAAAAACAAGAGTCAAATTTCTTAAAAACACATGGCTATATGAGGATAATGAAATTAACCTTCTTATAACCGATAATTCAATAGGACACCCCACCACACAATGGGACAGAGGGGTGACATGGTTCGTTGCTTTGTGGTTGGGCCGTATCTATATTTAGACTTTGTGGTTGGTTCGTGAGTAGAGCCTATTTGTTATATTATTATTATAGTCCTCCGCTATAGAGAAGCTGTGTTCTCTATGGTTGATTTATCATGCCTGCCCTCACACCAATGATGCAGCATATAAGACATGCCTGCATGAACAGAAGGAAATTATTTATCATAAGTCGCTGAAGTGAGCAGATCAAAATTTATTATAAAAAAATCTTGAGTTCATTTGATCAGCAGAAATCGCACTTACAAGAGCTTATCACTGGACTGACTGTAATATCATCGGGTTTATATACACATAACCTGGCTTAGTTCTAAGCGGCTACAAGCAGATAAGACTTAATAATACATAGAAGCTGCAGCAGCAGAGCTGCACAGTATAAACTTTGTGACACTGAGCTTGTGGGAGGAGCGCTGTCTATCCGTCGTAGGCTGCACGTCTCGCTGTCGGGTTGTGTCAGCAGCGTGGCTTTACTGCTGAATGTTAACAAGGATAAGTGTAGAGTAAACACCAGCTCATGTTGAATCCACATACAATTACACAGAGCACCATGCATTATCTACCTGCCGTTCAGTGGAACGATCAATGTAAGTCTGCATTTTGGGGTTTCAAAAATTTGAATTTTGTCATAAAAGAAGAAAAATAAGTAAAAATTTTGTAGTAGTAGCAAATACCTGAACATGTACTACAGAAATTTGGTACCGGTATTGTTGTTTTGTGGCTTATTTTGCTCATGATTTTCTTTCAATTATTGTGTTATAGCATGTCAATTAAGGTCGTAAGATCTTGACAACTCTTCGCTTATTGTAGTGAAGTTCAATTTAGGGTATATTAACTGTGTGTTCACTTTTAAGACATAATTACATAGTATAGAAGTGCATATTTCATATGAAAGTGTTGGGATTTCAAATAAGATTTAAAAGTTGTTTTTCACTCTTTAATTTTATTAAACTATGAATCATTAACCACAAAGTGTCTCGACCTGTTGAACAAAAATAACAAGTTAACCTCCCAGGAACTTTCTGTTACCTTTATTTGTAAAGAAAATTCAGAATACCAGATCATTCCACAATACTACAATGACAAAGGGTAAGAATTATAGCGCAGCGCAATAAATATGAAACATAAAAATTTCAAACATCAAATACATACCTAGGAATGAGATAGAGGTTCAGTAATTTTTTGATAGCTGATAACTCTCAAGTCGGATCTGCTGCATACTTTGATCATTAGACTGTGTGTTTATATGTCTCTACATCGGATCTTTAGGTTTAATGATATGCCGAATATGCACATCAAAGAGTCCGGGGTGTCAAATACCTACACCATTGCTGTGCCGAAATATTTCATTCTTTTGTTTTACTCCTGTTTTATGTGACAGGTGATTTTTTTTACTCCAGACACTGTTTTTATCCCACAAAAAATTAAGGACACGTACTAGATTGAGATGTTGCTTTGTGAGTTTTAGAAGAAGAGTAATTGAAATTGCACATACTTTCGATAATTGATTGAATAAAACTGAATATATTAATTTTATTTTACCATGCTTAGTATTATATAGGTTAATCCAGGTACCACTTAGTGCCTTCTACCCCAGATCAGATTTATACTGCTACTGTTCAGTGGCCAGCGAGATTTTTATCTTCTCCCTTGTACATATACATACTAAGTTATTTTTTTGTAAGTCTTGCACCCTCGTAATGATTTCAATCAGATATGACTTAATCCTTATAATACTATAGCTTCTAGATGTACATTATTTATATTTGGTCTCATTAGTTGAGATTTATTTGGTTACAGATATGTTACCGTCAGCGAATGCCTCAGCTCTGGACGAGTCTAGTACAGAGAAATCACAGCAGGGAGGTATGACTCAGGACGATCTCTCCTCTAATCACGGCAACGGTAGTATGCAGGGCTCTCCACTCGCTGACGATGATGATGCTGCATCAGACGGAGTCACAGATAAAAGCTCTCTAGATGAAGGAGACAAGAAAGATGGAAGTGGTAAAAAGAGAAAACGCAGGGTAAGCTTGACATATACCTTACCTTTTATTATCTATAGTAATTAATACCACTGATATGATTATTCAAAAATACTTTTACTTTCTGCCAAATATGCTTGTTTTTCTGCCAAAAGAATTTTGTATAACATGCATTCTTCACTAATTGATATAGCAATGGATGGCTGTTTTTTTGGGTTATTTGTTTCCTTACTAAGAACTTCATGACTGTATCAAACTCTACATGTCAGGTCTACCAAACAAACAAACCTACTGTTAAAATTTTCATCTGCGTTTGGAAATATCAGATAAAATTAAGATGTTTTTTTCGTAGGTTTACCCAAATATTTCAGTATGCATTTGACTCAGATGTTTTTGATGTTAGCTAAACTCAAAAAATCATTACCATTTTGATGATGTCAACTGGAATGAGTGATAATTAACACCTGTTACACCAACACTCTTGTATAATAGTTCCATAATTCTTTTTGAAATAAGAAGGCTTTATCTAAGAATTGAATAAGGGTAGCAAAATAATCAGAACTATTAATTGAAATTATTATGTAGTTATTGTACTCTATCCATTTTAATGATCTACATTTATATCTTTTATTAGTGCTTGATAGTTTGATTGGGCTGGCTTTTGTTCTGTATTATTAATAGGTTTTATATGTTAATGTGTTACCTTGTCTATTTTTACCAGGTTCTCTTCTCCAAGGCACAAACCTACGAGCTAGAGAGAAGAT
>ERZ1740070.1320-NODE-1320-length-15630-cov-16.344462_pt1 | contig 15630 bp, 14 predicted proteins | sample MGYA00581734_ERZ1740070 | MGnify/ENA primary metagenome ERZ1740070 (study PRJEB43018, sample SAMN04849744) | marine metagenome | isolation source: floating plastic debris | place: Pacific Ocean | collected 2008-09-01 | study: EMG produced TPA metagenomics...
AACACTCAAAACACTCAAAACACTCAAAACACTCAAAACACTCAACAACATGCTCAAACACAGCCTCATTCTTGCTTATCGTAATTTCAAGCGATTCACCAGTTCATTTTTCATTAACCTAATTGGCTTATCAACAGGATTAGCCTGTGCCCTATTCATCTTTTTGTGGGTAAATGACGAGCTGAACATGAATACCTTTCATGAAAAAGATAATCGGCTTTATCAGGTTATGGAGCATCAGCAATATGCGGATCATATCATGACCACTTTTTCAACACCTGGGATATTGGCTGAATCATTGAAAGAGGAAATCCCGGAAATAGAATACGCGGCTACTACTACATGGATCGGCACCAATACGTTGTCCGTGGGCGATAAAAATGTAAATGCCAGGGGATATCACGTAGGTACGGATTTTTTCAACATTTTTTCGTTTGAGCTTACACAAGGTGAAGCTGATTTAGTGCTGGCTGAGAAAACCAATATCGTAATATCAGAAGAATTGGCCTTAAAACTTTTTGATACAACCGATGACGTGATTGGACGGCAGGTTGAATTTCAGCATGATAAAATCTTTCAGGTGGCAGGCGTATTTGCAGGAACTCCTCGAAACTCTTCACTTCAGTTTGAGTATGTAATGTCATTTGAAGAATATAAAGATAATAATAGCTGGGTGTTAAGCTGGGGAAGTAACGGGCCCGGAACGCTCGTCGTGCTGAATGAAGGAGCAAACGCCTCTGATGTAAGTGATAAAATCGCTGACTTTGTTACGAATAAAGGAGAACAGACTAATGTGACCCTTTTCCTTGATAAATACAGTAATCGATATTTAAACGGTCGGTTTGAGAATGGAAAAAGAGCTGGTGGCAGAATTGAATATGTGCGCCTCTTTGGAGCTATAGCTATATTCATCTTGATTATCGCGTGTATTAATTTTATGAATCTTTCTACCGCCAGAGCGTCTAGGAGGGCTAAAGAGGTGGGTATTAAAAAATCGATAGGAGCCAATCAGGGGGCGCTTATTTTTCAGTATCTGTCCGAGTCGATACTGATAGCTTTGTTGTCATTTGGGGTGGCTTTGGTCATTGTGTGGATTGTATTGCCGCAATTCAATTATATTACTGACAAGCAAATTGTAATTGATCTAACTAACCCGCAGATGATTTTCTGGTTTTTGGGTATAACCCTGGTTACAGGTGTTTTGGCGGGGAGCTATCCCGCGCTATACCTGGCCGGATTTAAGCCGGTTAAAGTTTTGAAAGGCGAGGTTAAAGGTTCCATCGGTGAACTCTGGGCTAGAAGAGGGCTGGTTATTTTTCAATTTACCCTATCTATTGTGCTGATTGTGGCGGTGCTGGTTATTTACAAGCAAATTGAATTTGTACAGACTAAGAACATTGGGTACAATAAAGACAATGTAATTTACTTAGATAGCGAGGGTAGAATTGAGGAAAATCTTGAGACCTTTTTAAATGAAGTAAAAACCATACCAGGAGTAGTTAATGCTTCAAGTTCAGGCCATACATTCATGGGGAGAAACAACAACACGAGTGGGTTAAGTTGGGAAGGTAAAAACCCTGATGATAAGATCCTTTTTGAAAATGTTAGGGTCAATCATGAGTTCCTGGAAACTATGGGTGTGGAAATAGTCGAGGGAAGATCATTCTTACGTGATTCACCTTCAGATACCGCAAAAATTATCTTCAATGAAACCGCCATTCGGATTATGGGGTATGAAGAAGAGCCGATTGGAAGGGTGATCAGAATGTGGGATGAGATAGATCTGGAAATAGTTGGAGTGGTCAAAGACTTTCATTTTCAATCACTGCATTCTACTGTACAACCTCTGTTTTTTAGACTCACGCCAGAACAAACCTGGAATGTGATGGTAAGAATAGAAGCAGGAAGAGAGAAAGAAACTCTGGCTTCGTTAACAGATTTTTATAATGAGTTTAATCCTGGGTTTACGTTTGAATACCAGTTTCTCGACGAGCAGTATAGGTCTATGTATGCGGCAGAGCAGCGCGTATCCACACTCTCTAGATATTTTGCTGGTTTTGCCATCATTATTAGCTGCTTAGGGCTTTTTGGTTTGGCAATGTTTACCGCTGAGCGGAGGTTAAAGGAAATTGGCATTCGAAAAGCTCTCGGATCAAGCTCTATCAGCATCATTTACCTGCTTTCTAGTGATTTTACTAAAATGGTCTTACTTTCTATTATAATTGCTCTTCCTCTGAGTTATTATCTAATTGATATCTGGCTCCAACGCTTTGCTTTCAAAATTGATCTCGAAATTTGGTTTTTCGCGCTTTCAGGGGTTGTAGCTTTAGTAATCGCCTGGCTTACGATAGGTTCTCATGCAGTAAGGGCGGCAAATACGAACCCTGCTAGGTGTCTTAGAGATGAGTAGGCCAAATTTCAAATCCCAAAAAAACAAAACTCAGAATAAGCTCCAAATAGTAATGCTCAATGGTGGGTAGTTGAGTGTTGGGATTATTTGACTATTGGATGTTTACACTAAATGGTCAGTATATTGATTTACACCTAGGATACTTTGTAAGGTTTGATATTCCTTATCCTTTAATTGAGGTGAGTTGAATATTGTGGTAGCTTGTTTTAGTTGATCAATTGTTCTGATGCCAACAACGGCCGTTGTCACCGCATCGTGTTGCAGTACATAGTGCAGGGCGGTATGAGTAGGTGATCGTTCGCTGCTTCTTTGGAGAGCGGATTGCAATCTTTCCACCTGGTGGTCGGGCCAATTGAGATAAGAATCAGGGAGTTTGGTAGTTAGTAAACCTTTTGCCAGACTGCCTCTCGCCAGGATGCCAATATTTTTTTCTTGTGCCCAGTTTAGACATTGCTCCTCCGGTCTGCGATCCAGCAGACTGTACTGAAGCATTAGGCTTGAAATTTCACTTTTGTTGACCCAGTGATCTATTACATTGGGCCTTATCGATGAGATACCATAATTCAAGATCTTTCCCTGTGATTTCAAGATGTTAAAGGCTTCAAGCGCTTCTTCAAATGGATCGTCTAGAGTACCTCCATGCAATTGATACAAGTCGATGTAATCGGTTTGTAATCTCCGCAGGCTGTCTTCAACGGCTTTTATAATGTAAGTTTTAGTAGGGTTCCAATCCCAGCCGCTGCCGTCAGGCCGCCACTGGTTACCAACTTTTGTAGCGATATAGATGTTCTTTCTGATCGCTCTCAGGGCTTTTCCTACTATAACCTCATTTTGACCCCGGTCATATAAGTCAGCTGTATCAAATAGATTGATTCCACTATCAACAGCTGACCTTAAGAGTGTCTTATTATCATTAGAAACGTCAAGAGACATACACCCAAACGCAACTTGAGATACATTAAGATTGGACTGCCCTAATAGCTTAAATTGCATTTATTCAGTTTGGAGTATATCTACGGGATTAGCATTGGCGGCCTGATAGGTTTGTGAAGCCATGGTTAATGCTCCAATCACAAGCAGTGCGCCTAGTCCCGTAACTACCTCTAAAATACCCACTGTTATGCTATAATACTGCTCCATAGCTAATAAGAAATTAAAGGCAAAGTAACTTAAAGGGATGGCTATGAAGGAGGCGATAAGCATGAGTAGGGCATATTCTTTAGAAAGTAAATAAATGATCTGAGTAATAGAAGCGCCCATAACTTTTCTTACGCCTACTTCTTTGGCTCTTGTTTCCGTACTGTAAACTACCATACCCAACAAGCCTAGACACCCCACAATAATAGCCATCAAACCCATGAAACCATAAATTTTCATAAGATTGGAGCTTGCTTCGAAGGCCTCTTCCAGTTCGTCATCGAAGAAGCCCGCCTTGAATTTATGCTCTGGCTCTATTTCTTTCCAGGTGTTTTCCAGATTAGAGAAAAGCATAAAATGATCTGAGGTGTTGACCTTAAGATTCGCGTATCTAAATTCTGAAGGGTCATATCTAAATACAAAGTTTCGGATAGGAGTGCGTAGTAAATCATAATTAAAGTCTTTAACCACTCCAATTACGGTAGCATCAATTAGGTTAGAAATCCTAAAAGACCTGCCAATAGCATCTCTTGGGTCGTCAAGCTCCAGATTCTTGCAGAAAGTTTCGTTGACAAGTATATGACCGTCTTCATAGGTAGTCTTTTCATCGAAGTTTCTTCCCGCAATCAGCTCAAGCCCAAGATTTGATAAATAGTTTTCGTCAATTGACATTTGACTCATACGAAGAGAATCATCACTGTCAGTTAGGTAAATCCACCTTCTGGGCAAAGTATAAGCGCCAATGATTTCAGATGATAATGAAACTTTACTCACGCCGGATTGTCTTGTGAATTCGTTCTTCAGGAGTATTGGGTCAACGTTATACAGCTCTACATCAAGCAGGTTGTCTTTTTCAAACCCCATATCAAAATTGATGGAATGCCGGGTTTGCTTCATTTGTACTAAAACACCGATAATGAAAAACAAGGATACTGTAAACTGAAAAACAATTAAGACCTTCTTAAAACTCGTTTTCCCAAATAATTTTATTGAATGACCGCTCTTCAGGGCAGTTATAGGCTGGATTTTTGAGAAATAAGTGGCAGGAACCACACCGGCTAAAAAGCCGGTAAACACGGCAAAAACTATGAATAAAAAGGCCATAGGAAGGTCGAAGGTAAAATCAACTGTATTTCCACCGGCCAGCATATCCAGCCAGCTATCCTTGATCATAAAGAAAATACCTACGGAACCTAATAGTGCCAGCAGAGATATGATTACCGTTTCTACAGTAAACTGATACCAGATTTGCTTCTTGTAGCCACCTACAACTTTTCTGATACCAATTTCCTTGGCTCGTTTCATTGCCCGGGAAATGGAAATATTGGAATAATTGAAACAAGCTGGAAGCAGGATGAGTAAGGTGAGAACACCAAATCCAATAACCGGAGGTCCTCCAAAGTAAGGACCAATGTCATCATTGTAATTCTTCCACCCCATGACAATTTTACTCATAGGTTGAAGCTGAAAGCTGACTTTTACATCATCTTTATTAACATACTTCGAAGATGATATCTGATTAAGAGCGGCCTGAACTTTATTTAGGTTTGTACGATCAAGCTGCACATATGAATAGTTGTCCCAAAAATTCGTCCATTCTCCGGTAATCCGACCGATTTTCTCATCTCGTTCTAGAGAGGTTGTACTCGGGTATGAGGCAAGAACTTCAAAGGTTAAGTGTGAATTCTTCGGAGGGTCAGCCATAAGGCCGGAAACTGTGTAATCTCCTTTTTCTCCAAAGGAGATTACCTTTCCAATAGGATCCTCACTCCCAAAAAGTTTGACCGCTCCTGATTCTGTGAGAATGATCTGGAAAGGTTGAGCTAAAGCAGCATTAGCATTACCCTTTAATAGATGAAATGAGAAGACTTCGAAAAAAGAAGGTTCGGTATAAAACCCATTAAGTGGGATTACCTTGTTTTCATAATCTGCGTCACCAGATATCCAATTGTTAAACTTGACAGTTTTTCCGGAAATGGAATACTGATTTTTGAGCACATCAAGAATTTCAGGAGGTGCAGAGGCCAGATCATTCACCTGTGTTTTTCTATCTACCGTGGACACCACTCTATAAATGTTGTCGTAGTTCTCATGGAACTTATCGAATTTCAACAGGCTGGTCACGAAACCTAGATATAGAATAGTTATGGACATACCAAAGGCCAGTCCGAGTACATTGATGGTGGTAAAAAACTTGTTTCTGGCGAGACTCCTGGTCGCCACGATGATGTAATTCTTAAGCATACCTAGTGTATTTGAGTTTTTTGCAAATGGATGAATAGAAACTGCCCGTTTTCTTCTTTTTATGGAAGGTGAGAATACGAGACTAAACGACTCTGAGTAGTATTTTAGCTTGGCTTTTGTAACTCCTAGCTTATTTACATTACGATGAAACTCTTCCTCCATATCTCCCAGTAGGTCTTCCAGTAAGAGTTCTTCGCAAATTAAGGCCAGCATCCAGTTGGCGAGTTTAGGAGGTTTGACACTGTTCATTTTGAGAATCCCAGATCTATTTTTGATTCTTTCCAAAGCCCCTCGCGCAATGTTTTAATGGCGTTTAACGCTTCTTTAGCGTCTTGTGTAAGCTCAAAGAACCTTTTACGCCGACCTCCTCTTTCAGCTGTGGCTCCTCCCAGGTGTGAGATAATATAACCCTTATCTTCCAGCCTTGATATAGTGGAATGTAACGCGCCAATACTTATCGTCCTATTTGCACGGGATTCAATCGAATCTTTGATAGCTACGCCATAAGCTTCTGAGCCTAAAGTGGCAATCGTGAGCAGTACAAGTTCTTCAAACTCTCCAATAAATCCTTTCATAAGTCAAGGATACGCAAGACAGAAATATTAGTTTCTATTTTTAAGAACTAATTGCAATGAATGAGTAAGTCCAACGTCTTTTTTAGGTATTTAGTAAGATACTAGCTCTATACTAATTATCAGTATTATCCAATCATACATATGGATTTGAGAGGGCGTATTAGGTATAAAATAGTTTCTTGTGAGGCATACCCTCAGATGAGGTTCTTTTATGGCAAAAGAGATATATGTTAAGTAAACTTATTTTTCCTTACCCACGTTTCTAGTCATATCCAGCTAAGCTTACAGTATGAACCATAGAATTACTGCAGAAATGCACAAAGAGTTTCCTTTCAGATCGGTACTCAACCTATCCAGTTTGGTGAGATATTGGCAAGAGAATCTTAAGGGTAATAATATATTCAGTGGGTATCCTGCCGACCATATACTTAAAATGATAGAAGCTGCTCCTGAGTTTAGTGAGCCGATAGATGATCTTAATGTATTAGATAATCACAAAGAATTACTTGGACTCTTGATGAGTGCAGTATTTCCCCCCGCGCTTGTGGAATCCGAACTGGCGGGGGCGCTAATCCCATTCGATTTCAAAGGTTTTTACAGTACCCCTGGCTATCAGGAAATCATGCCTTTTGATCATGTCCGTGATGATCTAACTATTAATATTCCGGGGAATAACATGAAAGCAGGCAAGATTATGCGCGCTTGCCTAATTATACTCAATAAATTCTACGATACAAATATTGAGTTAGACTTGCCTATCCTGGTGACAGTTCCCGATAAGGAAACGGGACTTGATAGTATCTATAAAGTGGAAATTAATACACAGTTTACAGATGTTGTTGTAAACGGAGAATTAGAACCGTTGGACCGCAAGACTATTCAACATCTTCTGGATAACTTATATGATACTGATTTATGGCTACAGCATATTAAACCTGACAATTTTGAGTTTCAGGGCTTCATAATATTTAAACTGGTGGACGTTACTTGCGAGGAGATGTTATCGGCAATAAAATTCTATCTGTTAAGGAAGGATGCGATCACTTGTGAACAAAACTTCGAAGCGATTCAGCAACGTTTAAGATCTATTTTCAAACTTCCTGATATGGGCTTGGGAATAGCCTATTTTGATGAATACAATAACATAATTACCAATTACGGCGCCAGCGAATGGGATAGTTTGATTGTGCCTCATGATGGTGAAGAACTTACGTGTAGCTATTTCAATAAATCCATTTATGAGACAGTTCATGAAACTATGAAGCCTGTAATTGTTGAGAATCTGGAAGAGTTAGATCGCCCAACAGATATAGAAAAGAAAATTTTAGAACAAGGCTATAAGAATATCGCAATAGCGCCCCTGGTATCATCCGGAAAAGTTGTGGGTATGCTGGAACTGGTGACTCCTCGCCCAGGCGGGCTCAACCCGGTGAACGCGGGTAAACTAGAAAATATATTACCAATGTTCACGTCTGCCGTGAGTCGCGTACTGGGAGAAATGCAAAACGAAGTAAGGGCGCTTATACAAAAAGAGTGTACCGCCATACATCCTGCAGTTGAATGGAGGTTCTTAGAGGCTGGCTATGAAATACTCAGAACCAAAAGAAATGGGACAATGGCTACGCTTGATGACATTACTTTCCAGGATGTCCACCCATTTTATGGTTTATCGGATATACGAAACTCGTCTACAGAAAGAAGTAATGCTATCCGTGAAGACCTGATGGAAAATCTTCAGGAAGCGAAAAAGGTAGTTTCTACATTGCTGGAGTATAAGAAAATGCCCATCCTGGATGAGATGAACTTCAGATTAGATCGACAGATAAAAAAAATCTCTTCAGGACTAAATTCAGGTGATGAGTCCGGAGTATTAGCTTTTTTGAAGGACGATATTCATCCCACTTTCAGGCACTTTAAACAAAGTGATGAGATGCTCGCACCGCTTGTCGATGAGTATGAGGAGCAATTAGACCCTCACTTAGGTGTAATTTACAAAAAGAGGAGAAATTTTGAGACTAGCTTAATGGCGATAAATGAATCTATATCCTCTTATTTAGATAAAGTAGAAATCCAAGCTCAAGAAATTTTCCCACATTATTTCGAGAAATATAAAACCGACGGTGTGGAATATAATTTGTACCTGGGTCAGTCTTTAGTCAAGGAGAAAAGCTGGAACGATCTTTATCTTCGAAACTTTAGGTTATGGCAACTTATTGTTATGTGCGAGATAGCAGCGAATACGGAAAGACTGAAAAAAGACCTTCCAAAAAAACTTGATATTACTCAACTTGTACTAGTACATACCGATCCGCTTGCGATTCGTTTTAGAAAAGATGAAAATCATTTCGATGTAGACGGTGCATATAATATCAGGTATGAGATTGTCAAGAAACGTATCGATAAGGCATATATCAAGAATACAAATGAGCGACTGACCCAGCCCGGTAAAATAGCTATAGTTTATACAGGCTCAAACGAGGCAAACGAATACCAAAAATACATCACCTATCTACAGTCCATTGGCTATTTAACAGGTTCTGTGGAATATGTTGATTTGGAGGAATTACAAGGAGCTCAAGGTTTAAAAGCAATAAGAGTAGAGGTCGATACAAAAGCAAACGTCAAAGAGTTTGGAAACGAAATGTTAAAAGAAGTGGTGGATACAATTAATGTTTAACTACCTGCCAGCTTTAATACCCAACCCCAAAAAAGATTAGTTTTTTTGTTTTTGGTGTTTAATGGATCTACTCCATAGACACGCATGCCATGGTATATTAACACCAACGCCCAGATTATCACAAAAGTCAATATCCACCAACGGCTTGAGACATCCCTAAAAGCTGTATGTATGAGAAAAGCATTCATGCTCATAAATATCAATACGTGAGCTATGAAGTAATTAAGCTGCTTTAACAGCGTCCTAGTCTTATTATATAAGTCATTGTCCATATCTGAAGCCAATATAGGCATTAACTTTGTTTAGACTCACAAAATCTTAAAGGTTTAAGTAAATTCGAATCTAATTATGAAGTACAAAAACAACGTTCACATGGCGAAATTGTTGGTTTTCTGTTTCACTTTGTTCTTTTCGGGCTTGGTAGGTGCGCAGAGCGTCGAAGAGCTTGATAGAAGAAATGGTTTCAAAGACATAAAAATGACCAGCCAGATCACTGATTATGAAGGGCTTGAATTCAAAAAGGAAATAGACAGTGATATTTTCCCTAAAGTGTATCAGTATGTTCGAAAAAAGGGATTTTACGATACCATTGGAGGTATTAAAGTTTTTGATCTTGAAGTCAATACCTATGATAGCGCTATTTACGAAATTCGGATAGTAACAGAAAAGAACCCCAACCTGTATAAAGCGCTTAAGAAGAATTTTGGTCAACCGGAATATGACTACCGAGGTGATAAATACTATTGGAAGACGGATAATCTTAGGCTTTCCTATGATTCTCATTCAAAAACTAAAATTGAGATGGTCTATTTTTCTTACCTTATGACTGCTAAATTGAAAGAGGACAAAAAGCAGGTTGTAGAGGATATTGCGGACGATTTTTAAGATTTGGAAAACAGACGTAATTGTAATACATTTGTATTACAAACACAACAATGTTAAACGTCAGGCTCAGCAAAGAAATGGAAGAAAAGCTCAATAAGTACAGCGAGCTTAAAGATATGTCCAAAACATCAGTAGTTAAGGAAGCTTTAGCTCAGTACTTTATCCGAAAAGAGGCTGTTGATTATCCTTATGCCCTGGGTAAGGATCTGTTCGGTCATGAAGGCAGTGGTTCTACAGATAATGCTTCCGGCTACAAATCAAAGCTTAAGAAAAAACTAAGTGAGAAGCATTCTCATTGATGCGGGACCGTTGATCGCCCTATTTGACCGCAGCGATCAATACCATTTAAAATCACTCAGCTTTTTAGAAGATTTTCATGGTCAGCTATGGACCACCTGGCCGGTTATTACTGAAGTGTCACATATGCTGGACTTCAGTATAAAGGTGCAACTCAACTTTTTAGAGTGGATAAAGCGGGGTGGCCTTCAGGTTGTAGATTTAAGTGATCAACATCTATTCAGAATATATGCACTGACAGAAAAATTCAGTGATGTTCCTATGGACCTGGCAGATGCTTCATTGGTAGCAGTATCAGAAACCATAGGGATTTCTGAAATAGCTTCTATTGACTCGGACTTTTACATTTACAGGGATGTACGGAACAAGTATCTAACAAACGTATTTATTTAGCCTTCCTTTTCTTACTAGCTTTAGCTCGGGGGTTAAATTCCAGGCACAGGTCAACCCAATACTCTAAATCATTATCCAGGTCCACCCCTTCGGGCTTAATAAACAGAAACCCTTTCATAGGCCGCCCGGTAAAATCCATTTCTTTGCTACCCCGCCGATTAAGTACTTCGTTATAAACTTCCGGATCGATGCGAGCCATAAGCTGATCCTTTACTACACCAACGCACATTTTATCATCCACCATCACACACAAACCTCCCATCATTTTCTTTTCATTGTAAATCACCTTTCTTCGATTCAAAACGGTTCTTACTCGCTCGGCTAAATATTCATCATAGGCCATTATTGCAATGCTTTGGTAAGAAAATCTTTAACAGGTTTGGCGGTTTGCCAATATTCCATGATCATTTCGGGAAGGTCATCTTCCGTAAAATACTCGCCACCGATCTTACCCACATAATAGAACGACTTGTGCATAAGGATGGGATATTTCTCAGCGAGATCGGCAAACGCTTTTGGCATCCGTTTGCTCTTCTCACCCTTGACTTCACCAAACTTTTTGACAAAGTCAGATTCGGAAATTAAGGTCATAAAATGCTCAGGATCTTCAGCTATTGCTGATCGGACTTTGGCTAATTGTTGTGTACTGATGCCGTGTGCACCACCGAAAACGTGTATGTAGCTGGCGTCCAGGCGAAGGAATACCCCGGGAACACTTTTATCTTTCCTTCCTGCAGAGGAAATTACAGCGCCCATGTGCGTATTGTAGGGAGTTTTATCCGCTGAAAAACGTATATCTCGATTGATGCGGGTAACTGCATCCTTGGCCTGAATCTGCACATCGAGGTCTACCGCATTTATCCGCCCTATCATTTCATCTACGAAATTGTAGAGAGGTTTCTTGACTGCGGTTTCATAACGCTTGCGATTGTTGTCAAACCACTCTTTGTTGTTGTTTTTCTCCAGGTCTTTGAAGAACTGGGTAAAATCCTTTGTAAAATGACTCATACTATTGTTAGATTTTAGTAGTCAGACCACTTTGAATGGCCTGACGACTAATCGATTTTATGCGGGTGAATGAAACGCTATCTTATTTCCCTCGGAATCAATAAACATTCCGTAATAGCCTACTTCATCGGAAATTTTTGTTTTTGGTAGAACTACTTTACCGCCCGCCGCTTCTACACGGTCTAACGAATCACTCAAGTCTGAGCCTCCATTGAGGTATACCAGTGCACCTTCCGCGGACGGAGTATAACCTTCGCCTTTTACCAAAGCGCCGCCCACGCCATCCTGGCCGTCATGTAGAAAGCCCATCAAAAAACCACCTATTTCCTGAGTGTGTACTTCCTGACCTAGTACCTTGCCGTAAAATGTACATGCTCTTTCGAGATTGTTCGCTGGTATCTCAAACCAGTTAATTGCATTTGCCATAATTCTAGTGTTGTTTTAAAATGAATTTTTTTTTCTAATTCCTATTGATTTATTAGTGGCCACATGTTTAAGTATCGATAATCAAATGTAGTATTTGATTAGACAAAAAAATGATTAAAATTGACTATAAATTATAAGGCTGATATTTCAAAAAAGGCTTTTAATCATTGATAAAGTATCAATTTATTACTTTTTTTCTTTTTAAAATTAGAAGGCTATGTCAAAACGAGCATCTTTAAAGGAGCTTGTACACTCACTTGAAAAGTCGGAAAAACGGTATTTAAGCCTATTTACCAATCTGCAATCAGGGGATAAGCATTACCTGAACCTCTTCAAATCCATTGATAAGGGGTATCCTCAAGATATTGAATTCAATGACTGCTCGGATCTCGCTGTAACCAAGAACTACTTGGGAAAACTGATCCTCAAAAGCCTGAAGTCATTCACTGAAGGTAAAACCAAGCATTCTGAACTCCTGCATCTGCTTTTAGAAATTGAAATTCTGTTTCAAAAGGAGCTCTATGACTTATGCCGAACTAAGATCAAAAAAGGGAAGGCCATCGCCATCAAGTATGAAAGCTTTAATCTGCTTCTAGAGTTTCTGCATTGGGAGAAAAGAGTGGTCAACTCGCTTCCAAAGTCAAGTAATAGACAAGCTGTTGGTGAGGTAGTCCGAAAAGAAGGGGAAGTTTTGGAAATGCTTAACAACCTTTATCAATACAGTACTTTTGTGGAGGAGCTGATGACTTCCGACCTGCTTGATTTAGAAAAAATGAAGGCTTACCTGGATCATCGGCTTATAAAAGATGCTTCTGAAGCAAAGTCTTTTGCAGCGCTTATTCTCTTCTATCATCTTAAGTATATTTTGTTTACAGTCACTAACAATGTCCCAGAAGGTCGAAAGGCGCTGGCAGAGCTTATAGAATTAATGGAAGAACAGCCCCATCGCATTAAAGAAAACCCCGAGAGTTACCTGACCACATTGCATAACCTGATGGGAATGATGCTCTATAACAAAGAGACCAACGAGGCGTTAGAGGCGCTTAATAAAATCAGAGAGATACCTGAAAAGTATGGTCTAAAGAAGCAGAGCTACATATTAAGGACGTTTGTGAAAACGTATAATGTGGAGTTAGAGCTATATCGCGACCTCAAGGATTGGGAAAGGGCCGGAGAGTTGATGTCTGAGATCAACCAGTTGATCGAAACTCATGTTATTCCGAATAATTACCTTTTATCTTTCTATTACCAGTTCGGCTATATTCATTTTCAACTGGGCGAATATTCGGAGTCCCTGGTTAGTATCAACAAAATTCTCAATACCAACTTTGGCGATGAGCGATCCGATCTACAAACCTATGCGCGCTTTCTGTTTCTCATGATCCATTTCGAATTGGGAAATATTACTTTACTTCGGTATGCTGTAGATAATACCAGGCGTTTTTTAAAGAAAAGAAGAGGAGCTCTTTTCCCATTTGAAAAAGAACTATTGAAGTTTTTTTCTAAGTTGAGCGTATCTTCTGCATATAAATATCAAACGCTTTTTGGAAAACTCTCTGCTTCGCTTTTTAAGCATCATACGGAAGATCAGCGATCAAATATCCTGGACTATCTTGATTTTGAGAGTTGGATAAAGAAAAGATTGAGTAAGCGGAGAACTACTTATTTCTAGCTATTATATGAGCTGCTCTATTTGATTAAGGATCACAGACTTTTCTAAATGCGATTTGCGAGGTGTGGTAGATGTGTTGACTACCCGCGGCCATCTCCTGAATAAAGGCAAGTGCCTGCCTTCCGTGAGACTTCCGAAGGCAGGCTACGCTTTTTAAACTGCTAAAGCCCTGCTCGCATAGAGTTCTTTCTTTTTAATTAGCCTTATAGCTGATGTGCCTTCTGCCTCAAACTACTTTGCAACCCGAACCATAGTCCGTAGCCTATTAACCCGATCAATACGCCATAAATAGTAGTGATCATGGAAGTTTTGATACCGGCAGCCAGGATGCCCGGAGATACCTTACCCCATTCATGTATGGCTGCAAATGCACCATAAAGACCCAACAACTGAGAAAAAATACCGAAGATCAACCCAAAAAGGCCTACACTTTTTACCAGGTCAATTTTGCTTTTCCATACCAGCAGATCTACTTCTTGAGCTTTGGAAAGCCCCAGCCCATGATACACCGCTAGTGCAATAGTAATAAGTAAGATCAAAGTCAGGATACCCATAAATATGGGATCACCTTGCATAAATAGAGTCATAATATAAGAGTTAAATTAACGAATTATTTATGTCCAAAGCTAGCGGTGAAAGGGGGCTGGCGACAATGTCGAATCCGTGATTAAAGTGGTTATCCACCACAAAAATTAAGTCCTATCACGTTATTCCCCGATATTAGCGGCTATGAAACCTGGCATTCACGTTCTTTTTTGGATTGTAGTAGTTATCCTGCTCACTGCTGTGTTTACTCCGTATTACAGCTCAATCCAGGAGAGCTTTTATTTCGTTTCCATGCTTCTGCCGGTGGTAGTAGGCACATGTTACTTTTTTAGCCTTTACCTGGTTCCTTATTATTTATTTACAAAGCGGTATGGGCTCTTTGCTCTGTATTTTATTTACATGCTGGTGGTCTCCGTTTATCTGGAAATGATCGTGATTGTGCTGGCCTTTGTATTGCTGGCAGAGTACTCCTATGAAAATATGAGTCCTGTTTCACGGGATATATTTATACTGGCCATTGCCCTTTATTTTATTGTGTTTCTGTTCTCATTCATTTTGCTGATCCGTCAGTCGTTTGCCAAACAATCACGGCTTGAGCAGCTTGAAAGGGAGAAACAGAAAAACGGGGTGGAATCTCTGAACGTAAAAGTCAACCGCCGAAATAAGCAGATCATACTGACCAATATTCTTTATATAGAAAGTTTAAGTGATTATGTTCAAATCCATTTGGAAACGGGCGAGACGGTGACCACCCGTGAAAAGATCAGTGCACTGGTAGAGAAACTACCAGATCATTTTATCCGCATCCACCGTTCTTTCTTGGTTAACAAGAATATGATCGACACTTATTCCAAAGAAGAGGTAATTGTAAAGGGACAGGAATTACCAATCAGTCGATCATACAAACAAAACGCGTTAGAGGAATTAAAACGTGTTATTGTCCCAGCCTGAATTCAAATTTTCCGGTATTACCCTTAGGGTCGGTAGCCGTTAACTTGAATGTTTTTGCTTCTTCAAAACGCCATATACCGTGCAGTGCAAGCAAACTTTTATCAAATTCAAGCCAATCCGGAATTTCTGAATCGTCGTTCATAGCAAGATGAAAAATCAACTCATTATCATCTACATCTTTAAATACATCTTTTGGAAAGTTCAATTGAAATTCTTCGTTGTATTTCACGGATGCTTCCAGATCGGTATTGTAGCTGTAGGGCCTGAAAATGGTCCGTGTATTTACCCAGTAAATATCTGAGCCATAAATATCTTCTCCATCTTCATGAGCAATGCTCATCCTGATGAAAAACAGGAACCTGTTATCCGCGGTTACGAACGGTCTTTGCTCAATTTCATTAATGTTTAT
>ERZ1740070.1321-NODE-1321-length-15630-cov-5.190626_pt1 | contig 15630 bp, 7 predicted proteins | sample MGYA00581734_ERZ1740070 | MGnify/ENA primary metagenome ERZ1740070 (study PRJEB43018, sample SAMN04849744) | marine metagenome | isolation source: floating plastic debris | place: Pacific Ocean | collected 2008-09-01 | study: EMG produced TPA metagenomics...
CGGGCGTCTCGGCCATCATGGTCGCGGCGCAACTGGTCGAATGGTGCCGCCAGCAGACAGCGGCGAACATGGCGCGCGAGCCGGACCCGGTGGCGGCGATCTTCGCGCCGCCGATTACCTCGCTCCAGGTGGGGATGATGAACGGCGGCACGGCCCATAACATCACCGCCAAGACCTGTCGCTTCACCGTCGATATCCGCGAAGTGCCCACCGAAAGCCCCGCCGAATGGGTCGAGAAATTTACGGCCCATGCCCGTCAGATCGAAGCGGAGGCCTGCAAGATAAGACCCGAGGCGCGCATCGAGATCCGTCAATACTCCGCCAGCCCCGGCCTGCGCCCGGAAGACGACCCCGTCGCGGAACCTCTGATCCGCCAACTCACCGGCGACAACGGCACCCATGTTGTTAGTTACGGCACCGAGGCTGGCCAATTTCAGGAGCGCGGCTATTCCACCGCGATCTGTGGCCCCGGCGATATCGCCATGGCCCATCAACCCAACGAATACATCACCGTCGATCAGTTCCAGAAGGGCGAGGCCTTCATGCACCGCCTGATCGACCATCTTGTGGAGAGCTAACATGCCCGTCAAAAACCGCTTTGCCGAATTGCTGCCCGAAATCACCGAATGGCGTCGGGACCTGCACGAAAACCCCGAAATCCTGTTCGAGACGCACCGCACCTCGGCCATGGTCGCTGACAAGCTGGCCGAATTTGGCTGCGATGAGATCGTCACCGGATTGGGCCGCACAGGCGTTGTTGGCGTCATCAAGGGCAAGACGAATAGCTCGGGCCGCACGATTGGCCTGCGTGCCGATATGGACGCGCTGCCGATCCATGAGGCGACGGGGCTGGACTATGCCTCCAAGACCGATGGGGCGATGCATGCGTGCGGGCATGACGGACATACGGCGATGCTGCTGGGCGCTGCGAAATACCTGTCCGAGACGCGCAATTTCGATGGCACCTGCGTCGTGATCTTCCAGCCCGCCGAAGAAGGCGGTGGCGGCGGTAAAGAGATGTGCGATGACGGCATGATGGAGCGGTTCGGCATCCAGGAAGTCTACGGCATGCATAACTGGCCCGGCAAACCCGTGGGCAGCTTCGCCATCCGTCCGGGGGCGTTTTTCGCTGCTGCGGACCAGTTCGAGATTGAGGTGGAAGGCAAAGGTGGCCACGCCGCCAAGCCGCAAGAAACCGTGGATACGACTGTGATGGCCAGCCATATCGTGCTGGCCTTGCAGACCATCGCCAGCCGCAATGTGGACCCGGTCAAGCAATGCGTGGTGTCGGTGACCTCGTTTGAGACCGACAGCAAAGCCCATAACGTGATCCCGCAGCGGGTGACGTTGCGCGGCACGGTGCGGACGCTGGACGCGGAGGTGCAGAACCTTGCCGAGAAGCGCTTGATCGAGATTGCGGAGGCGACCGCCAAGGTGTTCGGCGGCGAGGCGCGCGTCGATTACCAGCGCGGCTATCCGGTGATGGTGAACTCGGAAGAGCAGACGGAATTTGCGGCGGAAGTGGCTGCCGAAGTGTCGGGCGACTGTGAAGAGGCGCCGCTGGTGATGGGCGGCGAGGATTTCGCCTTCATGCTGAACGAGCGACCGGGGGCCTATATTTTGGTCGGCAATGGCGACACGGCCTCCGTCCACCATCCCGAATACAACTTCACTGATGACGCGATCCCGGCGGGCTGTTCGTGGTGGGCGGAAATCGTCGAACAGCGCATGCCCGCCGCTTGAGGCTGGACGCGCGCGGGGGGAGGGGGTAACCCGCCCCCATGACGACCGCCAATATCATCTGCATCAAATGGGGCACGCTCTTTGGGCCGGAATATGTGAACCGGCTCTATTCCGGCGTGCGCCGCAATATAGACGCCGATGTGCGGTTTTTCTGCATGACCGAGGATAGCGCAGGGTTTCATCCGGATATCGAGGTGCTCGATCTGCCGGTTGAGCCCTACGCCGCCGAGATGGACAAGGCGCTGGCGGTCGCTAACCGACAAGGGGCCATGCGCAAGGTGAGCCTTTTTAAACCCGGCCTGATCCCTGATCTGGACGGGCCCATTCTGGGCTTTGATCTGGACGTGGTCATCACTGGCGATCTGACCCCGATCTGGCAGATGGCCCCGGGTAAAGTTGCCATGCGCCACGATTGGACGGAAAAGCGCAAAGGCCGTCCTACTGGGCACGGATCGGTCTTTCGATACAATCCCGCGGCGCACGGGTTTCTCTACGATGATCTTGCCGCAGACCCCTACAAGGTCGTCGAACAGGCGCGCGGGTCAGAGCAGCGCTATACCTCGCACAAAGCGATGGAGAAGGATGCTTTCGCATATATTCCAGAGCCTTACGTTGCGTCCTTCAAGTATGACTGCAACCCGTTTCCGGGCAACTATTGGCGCGCGCCTGACTTGCCTACTGATGCGCGGGTGGTGTGTTTTCACGGGCGTCCAAAAATGTCTGAGGCGATTGATGGCTATACCGGATCATGGGTCAGGCGGTCGAAGCCGTGCCCTTGGCTAGAGGATCATTGGATCACGCGCACCCGCGCGGATTTGGGGCCGAATTACGGCTAATCAACCGCCCGTATGGCTCATGTGGCGTGACATCTGACCGCCGAGCTCCTGCCGGGAATAGTCGAAATCATGGCCCTTGGGCTTCAGCGCAATGGCCGCGCGGATCGCCTCTTCCAGAGGGAAATCCGTATCGGGATAGGCCCGCAGCGGCGCGCGCAAGTCGGATTTTCCTTCCTGACCGAGGCAGGTGTAAATCTCTCCGGTGCAGGTGATCCGTACACGGTTGCAGCTTTCGCAGAAATTATGGGTCAGCGGCGTGATAAAGCCGATTTTCTGGCCTGTTTCCTCAAGCCGGATGTAGCGGGCAGGCCCGCCTGTGCGCTCGGCCAGATCAGTCATAGTAAACTGCTCACCGATGGTTTGGCGCATCTCTTTGAGCGACCAATACTGATCCAAGCGGTTCTCATTCCCGATATCGCCCATCGGCATGACCTCGATAAAGGTCAGGTCCATGTCGCGGCTGGCGCACCAGTCGATCAACGTGAACAGCTCATCCTCATTGAAGCCCTTCAACGCGACCGTGTTGATCTTGACCCGAAGCCCCGCCTTTTGCGCGGCATCAATACCCTTGATGACCTGCGGCAAGCGGCCCCAGCGCGTGATCTCGGCAAACTTGGCCTCGTCCAACGTATCAAGCGAAGTGTTGATCCGTTTCACGCCACATGCGGCCAGATCTTCGGCATATTTTTCAAGCTGAGAGCCGTTGGTCGTCAGCGTCAGCTCTTTCAACGCGCCGCTGTCCAGATGGCGCGACATCGCGTCGAAATAGGTCATGATCCCGCGCCGCACCAAAGGTTCCCCCCCGGTGATGCGCAGCTTTTGCACGCCCAGCTTGATGAAGCTCGAACAGAGCCGGTCGAGTTCCTCGAGCGTCAGCAATTCTTTTTTCGGCAGGAACGTCATGTTTTCCGACATGCAGTAAACGCAGCGAAAATCGCAGCGGTCCGTCACAGAGACCCGCAGGTAAGAAATCGCGCGCTCGAAAGGATCAATCAGTGGCTGGCTCATGCGCAAGAGGTTAAGCATGAAATCACAAGGTCACAAGCCTGTGGCGTGGTTGCGGGCGGGCAAAACCCTGTTAATACTTGGGTTATGAGCATGATGCGACAATTTGGATGCCTTCTGGCGCTTTCGCTTTTGACGGCATGTGCAGTGCCGTCTTCCTCTCAAAAGCCGCCCGAGGCCGAAGCTTTGACGCCTGAGACGGCCCCGTCTGACACGTCGGCGCCTGCCGCGCCGCCGCCATCCGCGCGCACGGCCGAGCAGTTTGACACAACAACAGACGAAGATCGGGCTGAGGTTGTGAAAGCCGCCGCGACCGGGGCGCAGGACAGGGCTTTGGGCACGACAGTTGCGTCTTTGGGCGATCCCGCCGATCCGGGATTCTGGTTGAAAACGCCGCTGGTCACTGCCGAGCAGCCGGGCCGCGTGACCTATGCTGCGCAAAACACCAGCGTTGCGGTAACGCTGATCCCGATTGAGGGGCCTGAAACCGGTGGCTCGCGCCTGTCCTTACCGGCGATGCGGTTGCTGCAAGCGCCCTTGACCGGCTTGCCGGAAGTCGCTGTTTTTGCACGCTGAATGACCCGCGCTTTGGTCCAATGGCACGGCGATTGGGAGACGACGCGCGCCCAATTCCGCTGGACCTTCCCGCCGTTTTTCAACATCGCCGAGCGCTGCTGCGACAGCTGGGCGGTGCAGGATCCGGACCGCGTCGCTCTGATCGTGCCCGACGCGCGCGATTGGAGCTATGGCGCGCTGAAAGATGCCAGTGCCCGCTTCGCCACGGTCCTGCAAGCACAAGGCGTCACCCGTGGAGACCGCGTCGCGGTCTTGTTGCCGCAAGCGCCCGAGGTGATGATTGCGCATTTCGCCGCCATGAAACTGGGCGCGATCAGCCTGCCGCTTTTTACGCTGTTTGGAACCGATGCCTTGGCCTACAGGTTGGCCGATAGCGGGGCAAAGGCAGTTGTGACGCATGCCGAAGGTGTTGCGAAACTCGATGCGATCCGTAGTGAAATCCCTGATCTTAAAACGATTTTCAGTGTCGATCCCTGTCCGCGCCCGGTGCGTGCATTCTGGTCTGACATTGAATCTGCGCGCCCGCACCCATCACCGGTCCGCACGCGCGCCGATGATCCTGCGATGATGATTTACACGTCCGGCACAACGGGCGACCCAAAGGGTGTATTGCACGCCCATCGCTTCCTTCTGGGCCATCTCCCTTGTATCGAGATGCACCACGAAGGCTTGCCGCAGCCCGGTGATCTGGGCTGGACGCCTGCGGATTGGGCGTGGATTGGCGGGCTTATGGATCTGGCCATGCCCTGTCTTTACTACGGCATTCCGCAGGTCGTGACCCGAATGCGCAAGTTCGACCCCGAGGCCGCGTTTGATCTGATCGCGAAACATCGCATTCGCACAATGTTTTTGCCGCCAACTGCGCTGAAACTGATGCGTGACGTGCCGGTTCCCGAGGCCGTGTCGATCCGCAGTATTGGATCGGGCGGCGAAAGCCTTGGTGCGGATTTGCTGGAGTGGGGGCGTGCGGTCCTGAAGGCTCCGATCAACGAACTTTATGGGCAGACCGAATGCAATCTGGTTGTCACGTCCCGCGCTGGTAAAGGTGTTTTGCGGCCCGGTGCGATGGGCAAAGCGGTGCCGGGGCATGAGGTTGCGGTCATTGATGCAGATGGGCTCGCGGTCGCGGATGGCACCGAAGGTGAGATTGCGGTGCGGCGCGGCAGCCCGTCTATGTTCCTGAAATATTGGAACAAACCCGACCAGACGGCCCGGAAGTTCGCAGGTGATTGGATGCGAACCGGGGACCTTGGGATCCGGGATGCAGACGGGTATTTTCGTTTTGCGAGCCGGGATGACGATGTAATCACCTCGGCCGGATACCGCATCGGCCCGACCGAGATCGAGACCTGTCTGACCGCGCATCCGGACGTGTTGATGGCCGCCGTTATCGGCGAGCCAGATCCGGTTCGCACCGAAATTGTCGTGGCCTACGTGGTTCTGCGCGAGGGTGCATCTTGGGGCGGGCTGGCCGAGACACTGATACACCGCGTCAAAAAACAGGTGTCCCCGCATGTGGTGCCCCGCCGGATCGAGCGGATCGAGCGCATGCCGATGACCGCGACCGGCAAGATCATGCGCCGGGCCTTGCGCAAGGGTTAATCGCGCAGCAGGCGCCCCGCCTCTTTGCGCAAGGACGGGCGCATTTGCGCGCCGTAGTTCGTCAGAAACTGGCGCGCGCGCTTTGCGTCATGCTTTGACAGCTCTCTGATCCACCACGCGACAGATTTCTGAATAAACCATTCAGAATCGGCGCAATAGCTGGCGGCCCAGCCCAAAACACGCTCTCGGATCTCCAGATCCTGTGGCTTTGGGTGGTTCTGTTTTGTCCATGGCAAGGTCATGACCAAAGCCGCGCGGCGGGTCCAAAGATGATCGGATGTGGTCCATGTGGCAACGGTTTCGATCCGGTTCGGATCAGCCAAAAGGCGCTTTTGGCCAGCCATGCAGGCGCTGTCGGCAATGGCCCAGGCATCGAATTGCGGCACCCAGCTTTGGATCATCTCCCAAACCTGCGTGTCATCGGGCTTGATCCGTGCCTGCGTGAACAGCTTTGCCGCCGCGACACGCGCTTCGTGGATGTCGCTGTCCCACAAGGCTTGGGCAAGATCACAGCGCTCAGATAAGGTGAGCTTTGCCCGCCAAGCTTTTGTTAGTAAGTCAATTTTAGGATATCTAATCCCCAAATAGGGCCGTGGAACTTTGTGATACGCCGCCATCTCAGCGGCTTTCTGTGGATTACTGCCCAAGGCGGCAATGGCGTCATCCGGCGTCATTCAACGGTCACGGATTTGGCCAGATTGCGCGGTTGATCCACATCGGTGCCTTTGACGACGGCCGTGTGATAGGCCAGCAGTTGCGCGGGCACGGCATAAAGGATCGGCGCGCAAAGCGGCGGGCTGGAGGGCATTTCGATCTGCTCCCACACACCGATACCCCCGGTCGAAATCCCGGCCTGATCCGAGATCAAAACGACCTTGCCGTTGCGCGCCATGACCTCTTGCATATTCGACACGGTCTTGTCGAAAAGCGGATCGGTAGGGGCCATGACGACCACGGGCATCTTTTTGTCGATCAAGGCGATGGGGCCATGTTTCAGCTCTCCCGAGGCGTAGCCTTCGGCATGTATATAACTGATTTCCTTGAGTTTAAGCGCGCCTTCCAGCGCCAGTGGGAACATCGCGCCGCGCCCCAGAAAGATCACGTCCTGGGCTTCGGCCAGCTTGCGCGCAACTTTGCGGACGTTTTTTTCAACGCCAAGCGCCTGGTTCAGCAGCCCCGGCAACGCGCGCATCTCAGAAAGATGTGTGGCAAGGTCTTCTGGCGAAAGCGCGCCGCGCTGCCGTGCCGCTTCGAGGGCGAGCGTCAGCAAAACCGTCAACTGGCATGTGAACGCCTTGGTTGATGCAACGCCGATTTCGGTGCCGGCCAGGATCGGCAACGCCAGATCGCTTTCCCGCGCGATGGAGCTTTCGGGGACGTTGACGACAGATAGGATCGTGTCTGCCTTGCCTTCGCAATAGCGCAGCGCGGCAAGCGTGTCGGCCGTCTCGCCGGATTGGCTGACGAAAAGGGCTGCAGTGCCTTTCGCGATGGGCGGCTCACGGTAGCGGAACTCCGAGGCGATATCGACCTCGACGGGCAGGCGGGCGATCTGTTCAAACCAGTATTTCGCAGTGAGGCAAGCCAGATAGGCGGTGCCACAGGCCACCATTGTCAGCCGCTCTATCTTGGTGAAATCGATGGCGCCGGGCAGGGTGATCGCGTTATTTGCGCCCAGATAAAACTCAAGCGCGTTGCCAAGAACCACGGGTTGTTCGGCGATTTCCTTGGCCATGAAATGCTTGTAGCCGCCCTTTTCGACGCCCATCGCGTCAAGCTGGATCTGGCGTTTCTGGCGATTGGCAAGCGTGCCGTTTTTGTCAGTGATCTCAAGGCTTTTGCGAGTGACCACCGCGAAATCGCCTTCTTCAAGATAGGTCACCTGATCGGTCATCGGCGCCAGTGCTATGGCGTCAGAGCCGACAAACATCTCACCTTCGCCATGCCCAATGGCCAAAGGCGATCCAAGGCGGGCGGCGACGATCAGGTCTTCTTCGCCGTGAAACAGAAAACACAGCGCGAATGCTCCTTCGAGCTTGGCAACGGTTTTGCGCGCAAAACCGTTGCCAAGCTCGAAGGAGCATTCGCGCTGTGTTTTCTGTTTCACGGCGAAGAAGACCTGATCGTCGCCGCCCGCCTTGGATCGCCTTTGGCCATTGGGCATGGCGAAGGTGAGATGTTTGTCGGCTCTGACGCCATAGCACTGGCGCCGATGACCGATCAGGTGACCTATCTTGAAGAAGGCGATTTCGCGGTGGTCACTCGCAAAAGCCTTGAGATCACTGACAAAAACGGCACGCTTGCCAATCGCCAGAAACGCCAGATCCAGCTTGACGCGATGGGCGTCGAAAAGGGCGGCTACAAGCATTTCATGGCCAAGGAAATCGCCGAACAACCCGTGGTTCTTGGCAACGCGCTTGAGTTTTATCTGGGCGCAAATAACGCGATCACCCTGCCCGGCGCCATCGATTTCACCAAGATAGAGCGGCTGACAATGGTGGCCTGTGGCACCGCCTATCTGGCTTGCCTCACTGCGAAATACTGGTTTGAACAGATCGCCCGCCTGCCCGTCGAGGTCGATATCGCCTCGGAGTTCCGCTACCGTGAGCCGCCCATCGCGAAAGGCACTGCAGCCCTTTTCGTCAGCCAATCCGGCGAGACGGCCGACACGCTTGCCGCGCTGCGCTATTGCGAAGGCAAGGCAGACACGATCCTATCTGTCGTCAACGTCCCCGAAAGCTCCATCGCGCGGGAAAGCGATCTGGCGTTGCCGATCCTGGCCGGCACCGAAATCGGCGTTGCATCAACCAAGGCGTTCACATGCCAGTTGACGGTTTTGCTGACGCTCGCCCTCGAAGCGGCACGGCAGCGCGGCGCGCTTTCGCCAGAAGACCTTGCCACACATCTTTCTGAGATGCGCGCGTTGCCGGGGCTGCTGAACCAGGCGCTTGGCGTTGAAAAAAACGTCCGCAAAGTTGCGCGCAAGCTGGCCGAAGCCCAGGACGTGATCTTTCTGGGGCGCGGCGCGATGTTCCCACTGGCGCTGGAAGGCGCGCTTAAACTCAAGGAAATCAGTTATATACATGCCGAAGGCTACGCCTCGGGAGAGCTGAAACATGGCCCCATCGCCTTGATCGACAAAAAGATGCCCGTGGTCGTCATGGCCCCTACCGATCCGCTTTTCGACAAGACCGTGTCGAATATGCAAGAGGTCATGGCGCGCAACGGCAAGGTCGTTTTGATCTCGGATCAGGCCGGGATTTCGACCGGGGGTATCGGTGTGTGGGAGCAGATCGAAATGCCCTCCAGCCCGCCGCTTTGCGCGCCGATCCTTTATGCCGTGCCCGCGCAACTGCTGGCCTATCACACGGCCGTCGTCAAAGGCACCGATGTGGATCAACCGCGCAATCTGGCCAAATCCGTGACCGTTGAATGACGCCGGATGACGCCATTGCCGCCTTGGGCAGTAATCCACAGAAAGCCGCTGAGATGGCGGCGTATCACAAAGTTCCACGGCCCTATTTGGGGATTAGATATCCTAAAATTGACTTACTAACAAAAGCTTGGCGGGCAAAGCTCACCTTATCTGAGCGCTGTGATCTTGCCCAAGCCTTGTGGGACAGCGACATCCACGAAGCGCGTGTCGCGGCGGCAAAGCTGTTCACGCAGGCACGGATCAAGCCCGATGACACGCAGGTTTGGGAGATGATCCAAAGCTGGGTGCCGCAATTCGATGCCTGGGCCATTGCCGACAGCGCCTGCATGGCTGGCCAAAAGCGCCTTTTGGCTGATCCGAACCGGATCGAAACCGTTGCCACATGGACCACATCCGATCATCTTTGGACCCGCCGCGCGGCTTTGGTCATGACCTTGCCATGGACAAAACAGAACCACCCAAAGCCACAGGATCTGGAGATCCGAGAGCGTGTTTTGGGCTGGGCCGCCAGCTATTGCGCCGATTCTGAATGGTTTATTCAGAAATCTGTCGCGTGGTGGATCAGAGAGCTGTCAAAGCATGACGCAAAGCGCGCGCGCCAGTTTCTGACGAACTACGGCGCGCAAATGCGCCCGTCCTTGCGCAAAGAGGCGGGGCGCCTGCTGCGCGATTAACCCTTGCGCAAGGCCCGGCGCATGATCTTGCCGGTCGCGGTCATCGGCATGCGCTCGATCCGCTCGATCCGGCGGGGCACCACATGCGGGGACACCTGTTTTTTGACGCGGTGTATCAGTGTCTCGGCCAGCCCGCCCCAAGATGCACCCTCGCGCAGAACCACGTAGGCCACGACAATTTCGGTGCGAACCGGATCTGGCTCGCCGATAACGGCGGCCATCAACACGTCCGGATGCGCGGTCAGACAGGTCTCGATCTCGGTCGGGCCGATGCGGTATCCGGCCGAGGTGATTACATCGTCATCCCGGCTCGCAAAACGAAAATACCCGTCTGCATCCCGGATCCCAAGGTCCCCGGTTCGCATCCAATCACCTGCGAACTTCCGGGCCGTCTGGTCGGGTTTGTTCCAATATTTCAGGAACATAGACGGGCTGCCGCGCCGCACCGCAATCTCACCTTCGGTGCCATCCGCGACCGCGAGCCCATCTGCATCAATGACCGCAACCTCATGCCCCGGCACCGCTTTGCCCATCGCACCGGGCCGCAAAACACCTTTACCAGCGCGGGACGTGACAACCAGATTGCATTCGGTCTGCCCATAAAGTTCGTTGATCGGAGCCTTCAGGACCGCACGCCCCCACTCCAGCAAATCCGCACCAAGGCTTTCGCCGCCCGATCCAATACTGCGGATCGACACGGCCTCGGGAACCGGCACGTCACGCATCAGTTTCAGCGCAGTTGGCGGCAAAAACATTGTGCGAATGCGATGTTTCGCGATCAGATCAAACGCGGCCTCGGGGTCGAACTTGCGCATTCGGGTCACGACCTGCGGAATGCCGTAGTAAAGACAGGGCATGGCCAGATCCATAAGCCCGCCAATCCACGCCCAATCCGCAGGCGTCCAGCCCAGATCACCGGGCTGCGGCAAGCCTTCGTGGTGCATCTCGATACAAGGGAGATGGCCCAGAAGGAAGCGATGGGCGTGCAATACACCCTTTGGGTCGCCCGTTGTGCCGGACGTGTAAATCATCATCGCAGGATCATCGGCGCGCGTGCGGACCGGTGATGGGTGCGGGCGCGCAGATTCAATGTCAGACCAGAATGCACGCACCGGGCGCGGACAGGGATCGACACTGAAAATCGTTTTAAGATCAGGGATTTCACTACGGATCGCATCGAGTTTCGCAACACCTTCGGCATGCGTCACAACTGCCTTTGCCCCGCTATCGGCCAACCTGTAGGCCAAGGCATCGGTTCCAAACAGCGTAAAAAGCGGCAGGCTGATCGCGCCCAGTTTCATGGCGGCGAAATGCGCAATCATCACCTCGGGCGCTTGCGGCAACAAGACCGCGACGCGGTCTCCACGGGTGACGCCTTGTGCTTGCAGGACCGTGGCGAAGCGGGCACTGGCATCTTTCAGCGCGCCATAGCTCCAATCGCGCGCGTCGGGCACGATCAGAGCGACGCGGTCCGGATCCTGCACCGCCCAGCTGTCGCAGCAGCGCTCGGCGATGTTGAAAAACGGCGGGAAGGTCCAGCGGAATTGGGCGCGCGTCGTCTCCCAATCGCCGTGCCATTGGACCAAAGCGCGGGTCATTCAGCGTGCAAAAACAGCGACTTCCGGCAAGCCGGTCAAGGGCGCTTGCAGCAACCGCATCGCCGGTAAGGACAGGCGCGAGCCACCGGTTTCAGGCCCCTCAATCGGGATCAGCGTTACCGCAACGCTGGTGTTTTGCGCAGCATAGGTCACGCGGCCCGGCTGCTCGGCAGTGACCAGCGGCGTTTTCAACCAGAATCCCGGATCGGCGGGATCGCCCAAAGACGCAACTGTCGTGCCCAAAGCCCTGTCCTGCGCCCCGGTCGCGGCGGCTTTCACAACCTCAGCCCGATCTTCGTCTGTTGTTGTGTCAAACTGCTCGGCCGTGCGCGCGGATGGCGGCGGCGCGGCAGGCGCCGACGTGTCAGACGGGGCCGTCTCAGGCGTCAAAGCTTCGGCCTCGGGCGGCTTTTGAGAGGAAGACGGCACTGCACATGCCGTCAAAAGCGAAAGCGCCAGAAGGCATCCAAATTGTCGCATCATGCTCATAACCCAAGTATTAACAGGGTTTTGCCCGCCCGCAACCACGCCACAGGCTTGTGACCTTGTGATTTCATGCTTAACCTCTTGCGCATGAGCCAGCCACTGATTGATCCTTTCGAGCGCGCGATTTCTTACCTGCGGGTCTCTGTGACGGACCGCTGCGATTTTCGCTGCGTTTACTGCATGTCGGAAAACATGACGTTCCTGCCGAAAAAAGAATTGCTGACGCTCGAGGAACTCGACCGGCTCTGTTCGAGCTTCATCAAGCTGGGCGTGCAAAAGCTGCGCATCACCGGGGGGGAACCTTTGGTGCGGCGCGGGATCATGACCTATTTCGACGCGATGTCGCGCCATCTGGACAGCGGCGCGTTGAAAGAGCTGACGCTGACGACCAACGGCTCTCAGCTTGAAAAATATGCCGAAGATCTGGCCGCATGTGGCGTGAAACGGATCAACACTTCGCTTGATACGTTGGACGAGGCCAAGTTTGCCGAGATCACGCGCTGGGGCCGCTTGCCGCAGGTCATCAAGGGTATTGATGCCGCGCAAAAGGCGGGGCTTCGGGTCAAGATCAACACGGTCGCGTTGAAGGGCTTCAATGAGGATGAGCTGTTCACGTTGATCGACTGGTGCGCCAGCCGCGACATGGACCTGACCTTTATCGAGGTCATGCCGATGGGCGATATCGGGAATGAGAACCGCTTGGATCAGTATTGGTCGCTCAAAGAGATGCGCCAAACCATCGGTGAGCAGTTTACTATGACTGATCTGGCCGAGCGCACAGGCGGGCCTGCCCGCTACATCCGGCTTGAGGAAACAGGCCAGAAAATCGGCTTTATCACGCCGCTGACCCATAATTTCTGCGAAAGCTGCAACCGTGTACGGATCACCTGCACCGGAGAGATTTACACCTGCCTCGGTCAGGAAGGAAAATCCGACTTGCGCGCGCCGCTGCGGGCCTATCCCGATACGGATTTCCCTCTGGAAGAGGCGATCCGCGCGGCCATTGCGCTGAAGCCCAAGGGCCATGATTTCGACTATTCCCGGCAGGAGCTCGGCGGTCAGATGTCACGCCACATGAGCCATACGGGCGGTTGATTAGCCGTAATTCGGCCCCAAATCCGCGCGGGTGCGCGTGATCCAATGATCCTCTAGCCAAGGGCACGGCTTCGACCGCCTGACCCATGATCCGGTATAGCCATCAATCGCCTCAGACATTTTTGGACGCCCGTGAAAACACACCACCCGCGCATCAGTAGGCAAGTCAGGCGCGCGCCAATAGTTGCCCGGAAACGGGTTGCAGTCATACTTGAAGGACGCAACGTAAGGCTCTGGAATATATGCGAAAGCATCCTTCTCCATCGCTTTGTGCGAGGTATAGCGCTGCTCTGACCCGCGCGCCTGTTCGACGACCTTGTAGGGGTCTGCGGCAAGATCATCGTAGAGAAACCCGTGCGCCGCGGGATTGTATCGAAAGACCGATCCGTGCCCAGTAGGACGGCCTTTGCGCTTTTCCGTCCAATCGTGGCGCATGGCAACTTTACCCGGGGCCATCTGCCAGATCGGGGTCAGATCGCCAGTGATGACCACGTCCAGATCAAAGCCCAGAATGGGCCCGTCCAGATCAGGGATCAGGCCGGGTTTAAAAAGGCTCACCTTGCGCATGGCCCCTTGTCGGTTAGCGACCGCCAGCGCCTTGTCCATCTCGGCGGCGTAGGGCTCAACCGGCAGATCGAGCACCTCGATATCCGGATGAAACCCTGCGCTATCCTCGGTCATGCAGAAAAACCGCACATCGGCGTCTATATTGCGGCGCACGCCGGAATAGAGCCGGTTCACATATTCCGGCCCAAAGAGCGTGCCCCATTTGATGCAGATGATATTGGCGGTCGTCATGGGGGCGGGTTACCCCCTCCCCCCGCGCGCGTCCAGCCTCAAGCGGCGGGCATGCGCTGTTCGACGATTTCCGCCCACCACGAACAGCCCGCCGGGATCGCGTCATCAGTGAAGTTGTATTCGGGATGGTGGACGGAGGCCGTGTCGCCATTGCCGACCAAAATATAGGCCCCCGGTCGCTCGTTCAGCATGAAGGCGAAATCCTCGCCGCCCATCACCAGCGGCGCCTCTTCACAGTCGCCCGACACTTCGGCAGCCACTTCCGCCGCAAATTCCGTCTGCTCTTCCGAGTTCACCATCACCGGATAGCCGCGCTGGTAATCGACGCGCGCCTCGCCGCCGAACACCTTGGCGGTCGCCTCCGCAATCTCGATCAAGCGCTTCTCGGCAAGGTTCTGCACCTCCGCGTCCAGCGTCCGCACCGTGCCGCGCAACGTCACCCGCTGCGGGATCACGTTATGGGCTTTGCTGTCGGTCTCAAACGAGGTCACCGACACCACGCATTGCTTGACCGGGTCCACATTGCGGCTGGCGATGGTCTGCAAGGCCAGCACGATATGGCTGGCCATCACAGTCGTATCCACGGTTTCTTGCGGCTTGGCGGCGTGGCCACCTTTGCCTTCCACCTCAATCTCGAACTGGTCCGCAGCAGCGAAAAACGCCCCCGGACGGATGGCGAAGCTGCCCACGGGTTTGCCGGGCCAGTTATGCATGCCGTAGACTTCCTGGATGCCGAACCGCTCCATCATGCCGTCATCGCACATCTCTTTACCGCCGCCACCGCCTTCTTCGGCGGGCTGGAAGATCACGACGCAGGTGCCATCGAAATTGCGCGTCTCGGACAGGTATTTCGCAGCGCCCAGCAGCATCGCCGTATGTCCGTCATGCCCGCACGCATGCATCGCCCCATCGGTCTTGGAGGCATAGTCCAGCCCCGTCGCCTCATGGATCGGCAGCGCGTCCATATCGGCACGCAGGCCAATCGTGCGGCCCGAGCTATTCGTCTTGCCCTTGATGACGCCAACAACGCCTGTGCGGCCCAATCCGGTGACGATCTCATCGCAGCCAAATTCGGCCAGCTTGTCAGCGACCATGGCCGAGGTGCGGTGCGTCTCGAACAGGATTTCGGGGTTTTCGTGCAGGTCCCGACGCCATTCGGTGATTTCGGGCAGCAATTCGGCAAAGCGGTTTTTGACGGGCATGTTAGCTCTCCACAAGATGGTCGATCAGGCGGTGCATGAAGGCCTCGCCCTTCTGGAACTGATCGACGGTGATGTATTCGTTGGGTTGATGGGCCATGGCGATATCGCCGGGGCCACAGATCGCGGTGGAATAGCCGCGCTCCTGAAATTGGCCAGCCTCGGTGCCGTAACTAACAACATGGGTGCCGTTGTCGCCGGTGAGTTGGCGGATCAGAGGTTCCGCGACGGGGTCGTCTTCCGGGCGCAGGCCGGGGCTGGCGGAGTATTGACGGATCTCGATGCGCGCCTCGGGTCTTATCTTGCAGGCCTCCGCTTCGATCTGACGGGCATGGGCCGTAAATTTCTCGACCCATTCGGCGGGGCTTTCGGTGGGCACTTCGCGGATATCGACGGTGAAGCGACAGGTCTTGGCGGTGATGTTATGGGCCGTGCCGCCGTTCATCATCCCCACCTGGAGCGAGGTAATCGGCGGCGCGAAGATCGCCGCCACCGGGTCCGGCTCGCGCGCCATGTTCGCCGCTGTCTGCTGGCGGCACCATTCGACCAGTTGCGCCGCGACCATGATGGCCGAGACGCCCG
>ERZ1740070.1322-NODE-1322-length-15623-cov-5.971159_pt1 | contig 15623 bp, 17 predicted proteins | sample MGYA00581734_ERZ1740070 | MGnify/ENA primary metagenome ERZ1740070 (study PRJEB43018, sample SAMN04849744) | marine metagenome | isolation source: floating plastic debris | place: Pacific Ocean | collected 2008-09-01 | study: EMG produced TPA metagenomics...
ACTCGACCTCTACCGCGAACTCGCACTCGTCCTTGATCTCGCACTCGAACTCGATCTCGACCTCGACCGCGCACGCGACTTCGAACGCGACCTCGACCTCGACCTCGACCTCGCTTCCTCCAGCGTCCGCACCCGCGACAAAATCGCTACGAGCCTCAGTCAACTTCGACCTAAAACTTTACTGATCCTCTCGTTTTGGAATTTATTGTCAAAAGCTTATGGAAAAACACCAAAAGGATGGCGGTTTTTCAATTTTCAGGAACGTAAAAATCATCAAACACTCAGTCTTTATTATGAAAGTCTGGTTAATGTGACGTTAAAGATATATTCGTTTTTTGTTCTCATTGAATTACGAAAAAATGGAGTAGTACCTGCATTGGAAGGTATTCGGGTTGTGAGGGAAAAACGATAGGTCATGTTTTTAGACTAGTTGCAACAACTTTCTGACCTGCTTCTCTAAAGTATTAAGTCGCCTTGCCATGGATGCGATGCCATGTGGATTGGTTTTCTCTAAATACAATACAATCGCTTCCTTCACGACGTCGCTCGGCGTTTGACCGGTTTCGATTGAGATCGCACATATCTAGTCATGCCAACTATGGGGAATACGGGCTGAGGCGATAGGTTTGCTCATGGTGTAGACAGCGTTAACGGTTGCCGGGTAAGACGTGGGCTATTTCTTTTGTCGCTGAAACTGTAGACGCTGTTAACCGTGTAAACACTGACAAACATTGAGTTAGCCCCCATGTGACAGTTGAATTTTGCCTGGGTCGATTCTCAATAAGTAGCCACGTATTTTGGGCGTTTGAGCTAGGTCCTTGAGAATTCAGTATTCTAAAGTTGCTAATTTCAGTAAAACAGCAACCTAAGCCGTGACCAAGTGCGATCGCAACGGACAAGCCGAAATTTTCACTGACGAGCAGCTGGATCAGGTGCTCGATGAAATGAGTCTGCGGATGCGGGCGTTGTTTTCGATTTGTCGTTATACCGGCTGTCGAGTCAGTGAAGCGCGACAGCTAAGAGCAGAGAACTTGGTGAATAACGCTATTGTGTTTCGTCGTGGGAATACAAAGACAAAGAAGACTCGCGAAGCCCCGATTCACCCTAAATTAAAAGCGACATTGCAGGCGGCGATGCTGCCGACAACGGGGTATTTATTTCCCAGTGGTCATAGAGGACAAGGGCCGGGACCTGTATCACGTCAAGCGTGTGATAAATCGTTACGAATTGCCTGCGACCGACTGGGATTGGAGGGATACAGCACCCACAGTTTTCGACGTTCAGCATTGACGAAGATGTCGAATGCGGGAATTCCATTGCGGCTAGTGCAGGAAATTTCAGGCCACAGTGATTTGGGGTCTTTACAGCGATATTTGGCTGTGCAGCCAAAGCAGTTAGAGGATGCTATTTCCAAGCTCTGAGTAAACCTTTGCCATACTTCCTCGATTCGGTTCAACTAAAGTTGGATGCCTGAAAATAATTGAGGATAAGCCTGTTAGTTAACAAGATTGGCAGTATATAGGGAAAGGTCTGTATGAATGCCCTATTGTTTGGACTTAGGTGGATGAAAAGATTTGAATTTGAATTTTCCGACGATTGGCGAAAAAGATTTGAATTTATTCTCCAATACCTTAAAGACTGGTGCTCTAACCATCAATGGAAATCGGTATTGCTGAAATGGCAGCTGGAGCAGCAATTCTTAAGTGGGGAGTTACAACAGGCGCGATTGAGATGGGAAAACATCTTATCGCTACGGAAGCCAGCCAGAAAGCCTCTATATTCAGTGGTGCTGTTGGCAGCGGAATCGGTTTACTCTCGACGGCTATGGTTGGCTCTATTGGCGTTGCAGGTATGGGAGGTGCCATCGGCATTCCAGCAATTGTTGTTATAGGTGGTGGCATCCTCCTGCTTGGGTCTGCTGGATACACTGCAACAGATTTATACTATCGCTTCACTCAAACTCCCGTTGATGTCACTTCAAGTCTTTCAGGAACTCCCCTGGTTATACTAGGAACGGCGCTAATGCTTGATGGAGCAAGGCGATTTCTGGGAGATGAGAAAGTTCAGAATTTGGCAGCCTCCTTTAGAGAGAATGTTCTTAAGTTGCCAAAGTTGAGAACAAAGATTGTGGCAGATTCTTTGGATGGCCTAAAGAAGATTATCGATGAGATTGCTGCGCTGCCAGAAAATGAAGTGAATGCTCTCGGTAATGCTACTTCAGTTACTGCTGGAACTATTGCAGGAGCCGTCATTGGTAGTAGTGCGGCTGCATCTTCTGTTACGTTCCTTGGATCTCATGCCTTAGGGGGATTAGCAGTGTCGTTAGGTCTAATTTCTCCCCCCATGTGGCCTGTAATAGCCGTAGGTGCAGCAGGAGCTGGAACATTTCATATACTTTGGAAACTTAGTAAAAAATGGGGAGAAGGACCAAGTGACGAGTTCGCTTAACCCTAGATAAACTGGCCTGTTTCTCCCATCTAGCCTTTAAGGAGCAGAGTTTGCAACCTAGCCCATCACAAAGGCAATACTGAGGCCTATAAGCACCCCAATTGCCAGTCTATTTATGCTGTGAAATCGCCCTCATCATCAGGCTCTGAAATCTTAGAGCTTGACTGTGCGGTTTCCTCAATATCTAGCCATACACCAAACCGACCTCGTCGGACATCCTCTAGCCGATAATCAACCTGCTGAACCACTTTGGTGTTACTTAACCCATCAGTTACAGATAAGGTAAATACGATGCGCTTGGCATTGTTGCCAGGAACTGAAAACTTCTCAAGGATTTCTGCTCCCTCATCCGTGGCGAATACGTAGGCTGTGCGGATGCCCCAGGTTTTCTTTGATTCCTTGATGGGAGCTAAGGCCATAAGAGAATCTTTTCTAAGCTGAGCACTGTGAAGTGTGAAAAATCGTCCTTTTGCATCTTGCTCCACAAGGGCCAGGTTGGCTTGAATATCCGTGGCCTGCCTCCGGCCTCAGTTTAATATTTTGACGAGCAGACTGCCTTTCTTTTCATTGAAAACGAGCTTCTTGGAAATCTCGATCCTGGGTTTTGCAAGGATCAGAATGTATAGGAAGGCCCAGGATGAAATTAAACCGACGGCAAAACCAATAGCTTGGTTGACAATGAAGTCCATTTGGCTAATCAGCGATAGTGAATCAACTACCCCCAAAACCTCAAATCAAAAACAGATAAACAGTTTGAAGGTTAGCCTACATCTTCTAACAAAGGTATCCAGCTATCCAAATATCCAGCTATTTAGTAATTAACCGTTCCAAATCCATCTGATACCGCTCTGCCAAAAGCTCAGCAATAATATCACTCATATCCATATCCCCATCACTATCAAACGCCTCCCGCTTCAGCGCTCTGTGCAAGTCCACCGGAATATAAACCAGCAGCTTCTGATAATCCGGGCGTTTGTTCTTACCCACCCCTTTCGACAACGGTACCCTCGGACCTAAATCCGCCCCATCGTCTGAGGCCGCATTGATCAACTGCTCAATCGCCTTAGCATCCCGTTTGGGTCTCGGTTGCGGCATTAGCCAACCCCCATCAGTTTCAGAATTTCCTTAGTCAGATTAGTGACCTCTCGCTGGGCCTTTTCATCCTTCAGCTCGTAGATGGTGGCACCATCAGCGCAGCGCTGAAACGCTACTCGCTGATGCACCACCGTTTTCAGCAAGTCACCATCCATCTCCTTAATCACCTGGCGCAACTCCCGATCCAACGAAGACCCGACCACCGCTTTACTCACCACATAGGCAATCTTGATGTCAGTGTAGATCGCCCGGATCGGGTCCATCCGTTCTAAAGTTTGCTCAGCTGCCCACAGGTCATAGGACGATGGACTGATGGGAATTAACACCAAATCCGCCGCTGCGATCGCAGCCAACGTAATCGACTCCGCCCGCCCTGGCGTATCAATCAAACAATCATCATGGCTACCCTGCAACGCATCAATATCCCGATTCAGCGTTTTTCTAGCCGCCGCCAGCACCGTAAACGGCGGTCTGGACACCTCATCGCGAATCGTAGCCCAATCATTAATCGAACCCTGGGGGTCCGCATCCACCACCACCACCGAACGGCCTAGCTTTGACAGCGCCGCCCCAATATTCACACACAGCGTCGATTTACTCACCCCGCCCTTTAAGCTGACAATGGCGATTCTCATAGCAAAACCAGTAGCCTGGCAGCTAGCCTACACCGACATTCCATCGCTGGTTGGTCAGCTGTCTGAATATCTAAATAGCTGACTATCTGGCTGTTTAGATAGCCCTGACTTTTGAAAGCTATCACCTTAGGGAATAAGCGTCCCCTGAGCGGAGTCGAACGGGGCGCTGGTAGGGTGTCGCTCAGCTAACAGAACATCTTAAGCATCTAACTATCTAGATAGCCAGCTATTCAAATAGCTTCCTAAATTTTCTCCACCCGCCAGGAAATCTCCAGGTCACCCTCATCCCCTCGGGTAAACCGATAGCCATAGCATTCAAACGCTTCCCTCGTCAGTTCTTCCATCCCTAACAACAGGGCCAACTCACGGGTAGGCAATCGCCATCCCCGCTCTGCGAGCTTATCCAACAGGTCATAACGGGCCAGGGGTTCTGCCTGCAAAACTCGCCGCAGCGCCATCAAGGGAGCCTCCTGGGGAGAGGCCACACCGGACATATCATCTTTTTGTTCGGTGCTGTCCGCTGCCGACCGGTCTAAGCTACCCGCCACAATATCAGCCGCTTCCCCAGTGGTCAGCCCTTCCTCATTAATCAGCCGATGGACTTCATCAAGACAGGCCAGTACCGTTTCACTGACATAGGACCGCACCCCTGCTCTAAATGGGGCCAGCTCAGGATTTTGTACTTTGAGCGCATTAATGCGGGTGTAGACCTGCGATCGCACCAGACCATAGCGCTCCATCAGCTGTGAAACCGGGAAATCTGTCTCTTGTTTTCTCATTTGTCCGGTTTCTCGTTCACTACCCCACCAGCTACTTAGAACCAAAGTTTTTGCAATACAGCTATTGAATTATCCTGAACTTATCCGTACACTTGTACTGTACACATTCGAACACCTGCTGAACGTGCCACGAACAGCGGGTGAACGGTGCTAGAACCTTTTAAATACAAGGATTACGCCATGAATGATATACCTAATTTGTCCGTTGATCGAACGGCAACAAAACAGGGCTCGTACACAGCCGTACAGCTAGGCAAACAATTGGGAGTAAGCGATGCCACCATCCGCAATCGCTGGTATCAATGGATTGTGCAGGTGGCCCCTGAGCCACTGCTAAAACAGGGCTCCACCTATACCGAGCTGGCACGGACGCTGTTTGATGAATTTAGTCGAGTCCAGTATGCTGGCCGTACCCAATGGGTCGCCCATACCAAAGCCCGCTATGCCCATGAATGGAGCAATGCCGGAGTAATTGAAGGAGAACTCATGCCCGATAGCGTTAGCAGTGCCCTGGCCCTCCGCCAAACCCAGAACGGCATGATGCAGCAGTCCATCGCCGCCGAGCTGGCCGACCTGGAGAACTTTGTCGATCAGCTAGCCGTTACCGAAGCTGACTTCTCAGACGCAGAGTTGGCCTCATTTAAGGCCACCGGTCAACGCCGGGGCATTATGCGCTACAAGCTAGAAATCCAGGCCGAGCTGGACACCTACGGCCATTTGAAGCAGCGCCGCATGGAAGGGGGCCAACCGTGAGCCCAAATTCACCGCTCCAGAAGGAATTTGCGATCACTCACCTCAAATTGCAACAGGCCACAAACACCATTCCTAACAAAGACTTAAAAGCCTAGGGTTAGGTCCGTTAGCATAGACCCACACCCCGCAAACTAATTCCCATGACCAGCATTACCCTCAACCTCCCTGATACTGCCTTCTCAGCCCTACGCAAAACTCCTGAGGAATTTGCCCAAGAGATGCGCATCGCCGCCGCTGTCAAATGGTACGAACTGGAACAAGTTTCCCAAGGGAAAGCTGCCGAAATCGCAGGGCTTACCCGTGCTGACTTCATTCAGGCACTTTCTCGCTACCAGGTATCCCCCTTCCAATACACCGAAGCTGACTTGATCAAAGAACTCAGTAATGCCGATTAAACACGTCATCATCAATGCATCGCCTCTAATTACCCTCTACAAAAGCCAGCTCGCTGATTTATTGCCTCAGCTATTCGACCAGGTAAACGTCCCGGCTGCTGTGTGGCTTGAAGTAACCGCTTGCAAAGAGGACATTGCAGCCCAAAGCTTACCTCAAGCTACTTGGGCCAACCAACTGGCAACCATCACTATCGACCCAAAAGTATCGGCCTGGGATCTCGGAGCCGGTGAGTCAGAAGTCATTAGCTATGCCCTGACCCACTCTGATTACACCGCTCTCCTCGATGACGCTGCCGCTCGTCGCTGTGCTGTGAGCCTCAAAATCCCCACTCTGGGAACAGGTGGGATAATCGTACTTGCCAAACGTAGGGGCATTATTTCATCTGTTTCAGAACCCATTCAAGCCCTTCAAAATGCTGGCCTATGGCTTTCTGAGAGTTTGGTCCAGTTGCTCAAACAGCAAGCTGATGAGTAATGTTAAACAATTATTCTCAAACCGCTATGGCAATCCCAAAACTAGCGGTATCCTAGAGCCAAAGCCAACTGACGTCACAATGAAGCTGCCCGAGCTAAAAAAACGAGTTTGGAATGCCTGGACCCGGTTTAACGAGGCCAGTGGTGTGGTGACGCAGCCCAAAAACTATGTTCAAGACGTTAAACAGTTTGGGGACCGTCGCTATAAAGTCACCTGGATTAAGGCATTAGCTCACTTCTCAGCCCAGGCCAGCTACGAAAGCTGTTTAGACGCCTACATGCTGGTGTTAAACAGTTTTAACTTCACCCCAGACCGTTGGGACTATGAGTATCGGCACGAGATTCTGGATGCGTTTTTGACCTATCCCGATGGTCTAGAGCTGATTAAGACAGGTTTGGAACAACTTTTAGAATTTACACCCCAGGAACAGAACGAAGCCCATGGCTTTTTTGAATTGGTGGAAGAACGAGGCACCCAACCAGGAAGAGACCGCCTCCCAATTAGAGTTGAGCGGAAACTCCCAGGCGCTTATTCCGCCGCGTAAGCGGGTAGATGGAGCCATGGTAAATTGTCGGTTTAATAAGTCAATTAAGGATAATGGCGGTGCAGACGATGTGTATGAACAGGCCGCTGTGACCCAGACGAAAGAATTGTTTGGCTGCACGGTGAATGACCTGTATCGGGAGACCGGTGGTAAGAAAGGTCGGCGGGATACGTTACCCCAGCCTGCCCAGGAGGCGTATATGGTGAATGAGTCGTTGGCGGCGAATGAGTTGGATCGGCAGATTGGGACGCTTGGTGGTGAGTCTCAGGATGAGGTGAATAGTCAAATTTTGGCGTCTGTTGAGCAGACTTCGAAGCAGACGCGAAAGTGGTTGCCTTGGTAGATCGGGTAGGCTAGCGCCAATAGATTAATAACGGACAAAACACTGCCAACGCTACACCAATCTCGTCAAGTTAATTTATAGTTTTATTTTTGAGTGTATAAAAATACTATGGGAAAGAGGGCAAAAGAGAACAAGTGCAAAGGGCTAAGATGTCCTCGCCGAACCACACACTACCCGAAAACCGTCGTAGCTGCCGCGGTCGTCCGGGGAAGAGTCGTCGCGGATCGCCGACCGGCAGAGCCCAGGATAGTCGCCCCACGAACCGCCACGCAGTACACGAAATTCACTCTCGCCAGAGGATATCCATGCGCTACCATCTATAGGAGCTTCTTCATAAGTCTTGTGCCATTGGTCTAAACACCATTCCCAGACGTTTCCGTGCATGTCATAGAGACCAAATGCATTTGCAATCGCAAAACTCCCCACATCCGTCGTCTCTTCACGAAACTCACCATAGGGTCCATCACCATAGGCTCCAGAGAAAGTTTTACCTTCGTACTCAAAATCCGTACCTCGGTAGTTGGCTAAATTAGTCGTGATCGAGGTTCCAAAGTGAAACGGTGTGGTAGTGCCAGCCCGACAGGCATATCCCCACTCCGCCTCGCTGGGTAAACGATAGGGCTTCCCCGTGTGCTTCTGTAGCCGTGCACAGAACTCCATCGCATCGTGCCAGCTTACTTGCTCTACCGGGCGATTATCCCCCTTAAAATTGGCAGGATCTGGTTTAAGCGCCTGCTCTATCTGGGGTAGAGCGGTCACTGCCCGCCATTGAGCCTGGGTTACGGGATACTTGCCCACAAAGAAAGACGGCAAGGTCACCAGGTGCTGAGGCCCTTCTACATCAAAACCTTTCAAGGATTCTTCGGTTTCGTAAACATCCCGCCCTTGCTCATCTTGAGGGGAGCCCATCATGAATTCCCCCTCGGGGATAAGTACCATCTCTAGAGCTGTCTGCTCCGCTGTGAGGTCTAAACCGTCCTCAGTAAAAAACTGGGCGGTACGGTCTCGATAGCGAACGACCAACTCTGGTTTAGTTTCGGGTGGTGCTGCCATAGTATCCGCAGAGGCTCCCGTTTTGGGGCGCTTCCAAAAAACGAATTGGGTGGGTTGGGTAACCGTTCAGCTAAGCTTACCAGGCTTGCCCAACCCGATTTTATATTCGGATGCTGTCACCAGCATCACCGGAACAGGTCTGGACTCTTCTGACGCCCTCCCAATAGATTCCCATCCATCAGTTCTCACCTCGTGAAGAGTGCTCGCCGAACCACACACTACCCGAAAACCGTTGTTGTTGTTGCGGTCGTCCGGGGTATTGTTGTTGCGGATCGCCGACCGGCAGTTCTCAGGATTGTTGTTCCACGAACCGCCACGCAGTCGGGGTGCCTGCCCCGCCTTTACTGCCTTGCCTATCCACAATAGCGGGTAAACACAAGGTCAGCAAAGATCTGTTTACGCAACTGCCAGGTATCGCCATGGTTCAGGTGGGCCAACCAGCTCTGTATCGAGCGATCCAGGTCTGCTAGGCTTAGCCTACCGTTGGCATAATCGGCCTGCAGTTGTCGTAATCGTCGTTTGCCCCTGCGCAGGTTTTCTTTACGCACACGAATGCGGTCGGGCAATATACGAAATCCCAGAAAGTTGGCCCCATGACGGGTTTCAAATAGCTGGCTTTTCACAGGGTGAATCTTGAGGCGAATACCTGCGAGAAAATCTTCTATGGCCAGGCGGGCATCGGCTAAAAATGCCCGGTCATTGCTAAATAGCGAAAAGTCATCCACATAACGTACATATTTTCTCACCTTGAGCTGCTCTTTGACAAAATGGTCTAACCCATTCATATATACATTGGCAAAAAACTGACTGGTCAGGTTACCAATGGGCAACCCTCGTCGTCGCTCCAGCATCGTTAGCAGGTCATCCCCTGGAAAAAGCTCATGCACAGGAATTTGCTCATTACTATGGTCAATGATGGTATCGATTAGCCAGAGAGTATCTGGGCACTTGAGCTTACGGCGCAGCAAGGCTTTTAGGATTTCATGGTCAATGCTAGGAAAATATTTGCGGATGTCGCATTGCAGCACGTAGCGGCTAGACCGGGCAAAGCCAATAAACCGCCGCAGGGCGCGGTGGACACCATAGCCCTGCCGGTTGGCATAGGAGTCGGCAATAAACGTACGCTCAAAAATCGGCATGATGTGCTCACATAGGGCATGGTGCACCACCCGGTCCCGGTAGGGCGCAGCTGAGATTAGCCGCTGCTTGGGTTCGTAAATATCGAAGGTGTAGTACGGGCCTGGTGCATAGGTTTTAGTCGTCAGCTCGGTGTGCAGCGCCAGCAGTTCTGTTTCCAGGTGGTAGTTAAACTGCAGCACATTGGGCTGATAGCGTTTGCCTCTCTGGGCTTTACGGGCCGCTAGCAGCAGATTTTCAAAGGCAATGATATCGGGCCAGAGGTTGCCGTAGCGTTTCATGCTGCCTTTGCCCGCTGCTGTCGTATCCAACCGCCCAGCTCTCGGCCAATGTCATTCAGCAACTGCCCGGCATACTCATAGCGCTTCACAGACATCAGCTCAAAGTCCAGCAGCAGACGAGTCTGATGCCGCAACAGATCCAACCGACCATTTAACACCTGGAGTCGAGGCAGTTTGTCTGAGCTGTATCGCGCCAAGACCAGCCCTTCCATCAGCTCGTATAGCCCCGTAATCATTCGGTCCCCCAGCAAAAACTTATGCTCGCGGGGCAGCTTATTCAAAATCGGCACATACCACTTCAGCAGGTCGTAGGTTTTTTGCACAATGGGCAATTCTTTTTTCATACACCCAGCCTCTAGCCAACGTTCTCAAACGATGCCATTAGCCTATAGCTTTAGCTCCTTTTCTTTATAAAAAGAAAAAATAATGCAAAGTGTGAAGAGGGCAAAAGTGAATAAGCGCAAAGGGCTAAGTCCTCGCCGAACCACACACTACCCGAAAACCGTTGTCGTAGTTGCGGTCGTCCGGGGTATCGTAGTTGCGGATCGCCGACCGGCAGAACTCAGGATTGTTGTCCCACGAACCGCCACGCAGTACACGATTTTTACTCTCGTCAGAAGATTCTTCATTACTCTCGTCAGGGTCTATCCAAGCACTGCCATCTGTCGGTGCACCTTCATAGTTGTCATGCCAGTGGTCTAAACACCATTCCCACACGTTTCCGTGCATATCATAGAGCCCAAAGCCATTGGCTGGAAAGCTGCCTACATTCGTTGTTTGTTCTCGATATTCTCCCTTAGGGCCAGAACCAAAGGTCACAGTAGCGTTATAGTTTGCCAAACCTGCTGTAATCGTCTCACCAAAATGAAATGGAGTTGTTGTTCCGGCACGACAGGCATATTCCCATTCAGCTTCGGTGGGTAGGCGATAATCACGACCAGTGTGGTTAGATAGACGCGCACAAAACTCCACCGCATCAAACCAACTCACAGACTCAACTGGACGATTATCTCCTTTGAAGTGCGATGGATCAGCCTCTAATTCATGGTTCACCTGCGGCAATACCGCTACCCCACGCCATTGCGCCTGAGTTATAGGATACCTGGCTAACCAAAAAGACGATACTGACACCTCATGCAAAGGCTCTTCATCATCGTAAATTCCTTCCTCTGAGCCCATTTCAAATGTTTCACCAGAAAGCAACACCATCGGGAGTTCAATGCCGTTCCCTAGGTCTTCAATATACTGCCTCCCATGACTTTCTTGATGGGTGATTAACAGCTCCAGCGATTGCTCATCAGTCTTCTCAGGAGTTATATGAGCAGTTTCAAAGGAGAATCTTTCAAAGCGCATATCTTCGCCGAGAGATTCAACCTGTTCACGTTTGGCTTGAATATTCCTTAAATGCTTTCTAACGGTAGCAACAGTAATGTAAAGTTCTTTAGCAATTTCCTCTTCACTATGGTTGAACTGATGTAACTCCCACACTGCTGTCTCACGCTCTGTAAGTCCGTATCGCTGACTTTCAGAAGCTAGTTCTTCTTTTTTCTCTACAAACTGCTGTTTAGCCAAAATACTCTTGAGATGTTTTTTGACTGTATTTACGGAAATAAACAGTTCCTGAGCGATCTCTTGATAGGTTGCTCCCTGCTGGCGTAACTGCCACACATCCGCTTCGCGGGGAGTTAAGCTGTAGCGCTTATTATCATCAGTGGACTGTACTCTCGCAAGCTGCTGTTTAGATAAAATATTATTGACATGTTTTTTAACCGTATTAGCTGTAATAACTAGTTCCTGGGCGATTTCCTGATGAGTACGTCCTTGCCTACGCAAACGCCACACCACGGCTTCACGAGGCGTTAACCCATAGCGTTGAATTTCATCATCTACATCGTCAGGCTCTGACACCTCTGACAACCCTTCTGTCGTTGTTTCTGACTGAGTTTCAAAAACAACCGTCGCCTCTCTAAACGTAAATGTCTGTAATAGAGGCACCCAATCGCTGGTATCCCCTTCAACGGAGGGTAATGCCACCTTTGGCCGTGTCTGTATCCGATTTGCGATAGCTGCATACTCTCGTCCCATCCGCCGTAGAGTCTGTGTAGCTACCCTTGCAAAGGGTACCACCATCCCTTCTGCTTCAGTATCGTCTCCAAAGTCAAAACTTAGCAACGCTTCGAAGCTGCGGGTATTCAAATTCAACCGCTCTGAAATGTAAGCCGACACGGCATTTAACACATGCTTTGACACCGACCGAGGTACTGAATTCGCCAACAGCTTACGTACCTCATCATCAAAATCATAGGTCACTTCACTCTGGTCATTAGCCTGCGAGGGCTCCATCAGCTCTCCCATATACACCTCCGCCACATGCACCGGCTCTGCCTTTGGCAACAGCGTTTGCCGGATTAAATCCACAATCGGCGGACTCACCGGAGCCACAGACATCAGCCCCGCCAGCTCCTGTGCCATCAGCGACGCTGTCATCCGAAACCGCTGCACCCGCAATGCTGGCTCTATTTTTCCTATCTCTTGTTCTCTATCTCCTGTCTCTTCTCTTTTCTTCTCTCCCCCATTAAACACCATGCCTGTGGCCCAGCTCTCACCGCTGCCTGCTACCACTTTGGCCCACTGATTCAGGGACTGAGCCTGCAAAGTCACAACAGGTAACTTCACACGGTCTGCTGTATCTATCCCTGCCAGCAACTGTTTATATATCGGTAACCGATAGGTCATCATCAGTCGCTCATTTACACAGCCGGGTTCAATGGCCTTTAGCTGCACTGGCACCCCCCCTCCCAGTCCTGTCTGAGACCACAACCTCTCGGGTAACAGCTGCATCACCGCAGTTGGGGCTCGCCTACTCCAGGTTTGCAGCCAGGTCAATATGGAGCCATCGTGCCAGGCCGCTGACGTACAGTCACTCAACAACAAAATCAACTGTCGTCCTGATGGCTCCCACAGATCCTTAGCCTGCCGAGGTCGCTGGCCCGGTCGCTGCCAATGTTGAAATAGGGCCAGCTTACCCCCTTATTCTTTTAGTCGCCAGGTGGTCACCTGTCGAAAAGCTCCCTGTCGCTCTAGCAGGGTTTGCACTTCGGTAATGGTCTCTTTCCATACGGACAGTGCTTGAGTTTCTTCCACCACCAGCGCCACATCTAACCATCGCTCTGGCGCAGGTCTCATCACTGGCGACCAAATCTGTTGATCGGCAATCTGTTCTACCGTAGCGGCTTCATCAAACATCAATCGACTTGGTGAGTCCACCATACGTCGCAACGGTCGCAGCGCCCGTGATAAATCTAGTCGTATTCTTAGTGCCGGGGCTGCCGGAGCCTTGATGGGGATGCCGTCTGGCTTCTCGCTAACTTGAGATCTTGCCTGGGTTGACGGTAGACTTAGCTGGGCCGTGTCATCCTGATCCAGATCTTCCTCAGACTCTAAATATTCCTCGCGGACAGTGGGACCTTCTTGCTCCTTATTTGGATCATCAGTCTGTAAGGTCTCCTCTGTCCCTGGGCCATTCACAAACTGAGCTAACCACAGGGCATCAGCCAGGTCTTCCACACCAAAGTCCACCCCCGCCTGACGCAACAGCGTGGTAAATCCATCCACTCCCTGAGGATCTTTGATAGGACGGCGATCAGACCTCATGCATCCTCAGTACTGGAGAGATACTTCATCAGTTTGGCCACCAGGACATCCCGTGTTTTTTGCTCTGGTACTCGCTCCCGTGTGACAAAGTACACCGCATTCAGCAGCTGGTCTGTAGCCAGGTCGCCCTTCTTCGCCCGCTGGCAAAATTGTTTAATCAGTTCCTCGGCAGCGTCCACCTTATCCTTATCGTCCAGATCCAGCCCTAGATGAGCTTCCACAATTTTCTTGAGCCGCGCTGGTTCTGGCTCACCCATATTTAGCCGCAGACAACGACGCAAAAACGCAGGTGGAAAGTCTCGTTCACCGTTGCTGGTCAATACCACAAAGGGAAACGCCCCACAGCGAAATCGGCCTGTCTGGGTCTCTACAAATTGGGTTTCATCTGGCTCACTGTAGGCTGTGCGGATCTTCACAGTGGTGTCAGACTCCTTGAGTGTCTCCGCCATCCGCACCACCTCAGGAATGTTAAACTCTCCATCTTCAAACAGGTGCAGCAGGTCGTTGGGGAGATCAATGTCACTCTTGTCGATCTCGTCGATCAGTAATACTCGTGGTCGCTTAGGATGATCCGTTGGCAACAGGGCCGTACCCAGAGGGCCAAGGGTAATGTAGCTGCCAATGTCTTTTTCTCGCTCCAGCTGCGCATCTTGCAAACGGGCAATAGCGTCATAGCTATACAGCCCTTCTTTTCGGGTAGTACGGGTGGTGATGGGCCAGTACAGCACTTCCCCCAGATTTAACTCATGAGCCACCGCATAGGCCAAGGAGGTCTTACCTGTCCCAGGTTTACCCGTAATTAATAATGGCCGACGCAGATATAACGCCGCATTCACCATATCGATTTCATCATCTGTAGCCTGGAATGTAGCTCCTCGCTGCTGCTTTTTTAGGCTCGCAACGCTTTGGTCACCTCCGAACGGTCGCCAGCCAGGCGGATCGGGTAGATGCTTGGTAATGTAGTCAGCATCCTTACGAGGCTTACGAGTGCCTTGAAAAATTCGCCAGTTGGCCTTGTCGGTCTTATCAGCCATAGTTATTACGATAATTACCTGCCAAGAGACATATGGTTAGCCGGATGGGCACTCGGATGAACCAGATTAGGGTCATCCCACAGCAACGACAAATGATGACCAATGTGGGCATCTTCTGCCGTTGGTGCATTTGCAATTGCATCAGCACGAGCCTGTTTGACAACCTCTGGCAGCGTAGTCATTTTACAAGCCAGTAGTTGATCAACTTCATCCACAATATTCAGCTCCTCAAAAAAGGTATCTGACCGCAGCCAAACCGCCGCCGGAATACCCGCTGCCATCACTGCACCAAAGACGTCAGGATAGCTTTCCTCTACACAAACCTTTATTAGCTTTAGACCCAGACTTTTAGCATGCTGTAGCTTGGCAAATAGAGATGCTGGGTTATCTAATACCTGATCACCACATACAAATGCTGGAAATCCCTTGGTTCCCTGCAGTTTTTGTAAATCTGCCCATTTTTGCTGCCAGCCTGCACCAAATTCATTCCACAGAGGCGGATCTAGGCGTTCAGCGATGCGCACTACAAAACGATGTTTTACTCCAAGGCGTATATCCGGTATATAGCGACTGGCCTTTTCTAGAAAGGTGCGATCGCAACCTTGATGAATCAGCTCTAGCGGCAAACTCAAATGAATCATCAAATCGTGATGGGGCTTTTGCGTCACCTCCGCCACACAGGCCCGCACCACAGCTGGTAAAGTCTCAACAGTCACCACTTCATCAAACCTGGCTGGAGACTTTACCGGCTGGCCCCCATCCCCAGATATTGGGTCATATTTGGCTACATCCGGCATAAATAATGCCTGTACCGGATACTCATTACCTGATACAGGCGTCACTGCAATTAACAAAAGCGATTCGGTTATCGCTGCCTGATTCGCCTGAGTTTGAGCCAACTGAGTCTCTGCTTGCTTCAATAGCGCTTGCCAGGTGGTCACCTTAGGCTCTAGCCACTGCTGTAGTTGCGTTCTCAGGTCTTGAGCCAGGCCTAACT
>ERZ1740070.1323-NODE-1323-length-15620-cov-4.478252_pt1 | contig 15620 bp, 15 predicted proteins | sample MGYA00581734_ERZ1740070 | MGnify/ENA primary metagenome ERZ1740070 (study PRJEB43018, sample SAMN04849744) | marine metagenome | isolation source: floating plastic debris | place: Pacific Ocean | collected 2008-09-01 | study: EMG produced TPA metagenomics...
GCCATGGTCCAGTGCCATTTCCAGATTTGCAGGTGCGGCGATAGGGGGCGTGGGTCACCCCTTCCCGGTCCAGCCATATTGAGTCTCCGTGCAAATATCTTTGCTTTTGCGCCGTTCATAAGCGCGTCGAATAGTGTGTCAACGCGGCTGGACGGCCAATGAAAGTCACATTTCGTCATGCCGCCGCGTGAACATTACGATACGCGATTTGACTTTGCAGAAGGCTTGAGTCGCGCTTAAATTTGGTTAACTGCGGGACAGGATTGCCAGATGTTGTTGACATTTTTTCGCACGCTAGTTGCAAGCGCGGCCGTGTTTGTGGCGTCGCCAGTCGCGCTGAGCCAGTCGCTGGACCAGATAATCGATCGATATGAGGCTTTCGACCGCGCGGGTGACCCTGAAAAATCGGCGAAGGCCAATTCTGAAGACGCCCGTAGCTGGCAGGTCGTTTCACCCAGCTATATTCGCGACAGAGCGCGATCGGCATCGCAAATGTTGGCGGCGCTCGATGCGCTCGGTTACACGACCGAGGGTCCTGAAGTGCCAATCCTGCGGCATCTGTTGAATGCGCATATCGATGCGCATGCCTATGACACGGCACGCATTCCATTTACCGGCGATTGGGGATTTTTTGCCGCGCCGGCTTTCGCCGCCATGCGCACCCGCCTGACCACGCGGTCACAGACAGAGGCGTGGATTGATCGCCTCAATGATTTGCCGCGTTATTTTGATCAGCAGACTGAGAATATGCGCCGTGGCATCGCGACGGGCTGGACTCAGCATGGTGATCCCCTGAATACGTCAATCGCTCAAATTCGAGCCCAGATCGTCGAGGATCCAGCGGACAGCACACTGTTTCTGCCATTTGAGTCGCTTTCGGCCTCGGACCTCAGCGAAAACGACATCCTGCTCCTGCAGGCCCGAGGACGCACCGCTGTTGGTGAGGCAATTGATGCCTATCGCGATCTGCTCACTTTCATGGAAATGGAATATGCCCCTGCCGCGCGCGTCGCGCCGGGTCTTTCGTCCATGCAAGGGGGACGCGAGGCCTATGCTGTAGCGGTGGCGTTTCACACGGCCGGCGCCGGATACTCGCCAGAAGAAATCCATCAGCTCGGCCAGTCTGAAGTGGCGCGTATCCGCGCTGATATGGACGCCATTATTGAGGAATTGGCCTTTGAGGGCACGTTTGAGGCGTTCATAACCTTCCTGCGCAATGATCCGCAATTCTATGCCGAGACGCCAGAGCAATTGCTCGAAAAAGCGTCCGAGATGAGCAAACGGCTCGACGCGCTTCTGCCACGCTATTTCAAGACCCTGCCGCGTCTGCCTTACGGTGTCGAAGCTGTGCCGGCGGCGATTGCGCCAGGCTACACGACCGGTCGCTATTCTGGCGGCGATGCCGAGAAAGGCATTGCGGGCACCTATCTGGTCAACACATATGCGCTGGATCAACGACCGCTCTACGAGTTGCCCGCCTTGTCTGCGCATGAGGCCGTGCCGGGACACCATTTGCAGATTGCGCTGGCGCAGGAACTCCAGGATGTGCCGGATTTTCGCAGATCCTATTATGCCACCGCCTTTGGCGAAGGCTGGGGCCTGTATGCCGAGAAACTGGCGGGCGAGGCCGGGTTCTACCGCACGCCGTATGAACGGTTTGGGCAATTATCCTATGAAATGTGGCGCGCCTGCCGATTGGTGGCCGATACGGGCTTGCATCATTACGGGTGGAGCCGGGACGAAGCGGCAGCTTGTTTCAAGGAAAACACCGCGCTATCGCCGCTCAATATTCAAACCGAAGTCACGCGCTATATTGGCTGGCCGGGACAAGCGACGGCCTACAAGGTCGGAGAACTGAAACTTCTCGAACTGCGCGCGCGTGCAAAGGAAGCGATGGGCGAGTCGTTTGACATACGTGCATTTCACGATGTTGTGCTCGGGGCCGGGGCGATGCCTCTGGACGCGCTGGATCAACGGGTCCAGGACTGGATTGACGATTGGGGGCGAGTGCATGCAAATGACCTGCTCCAGAGCGCACCATAAAGCCGTTGCGTTTGGCCCGAACGCATTCCTGAGAATGCGGACAGAGACTACGGCTTCGGGACATTGATAAAGGCGAAACATTGAACACGCTCACCATTATTGAAACCGGTCAGGCGCCGGAGGGTATTCGTGCCGACTGGCCGTCCTATCCCGCGATGTTCGAAACCCTGCTGGCGCCACATCTGCCGGGATGGACCTATCAGTCTGTGGCGCTGTCTCGCGGCCAGACACTCCCTGATCCTGCCGGCCTGGACGCGATTCTGATCACCGGCTCACCTGCAGGCGTCTATGACGATGTGCCATGGATGACTTCGCTCATGGATTTCATCCGCTGGGCGGCAAACGCGCAGGTGCCGCAAATCGGGATTTGCTTCGGCCACCAGGCGATCGCACACGCGCTTGGCGCCAAAGTTGCCAAGTCGGACAAGGGCTGGGGGATTGGCCGACATGTTTATGACGTGATTGCTGCGCCATCCTGGATGCGGGCGCCGCCGCCAGACACGTTCAGCCTTGGCGTCAGTCATCAGGATCAGGTTCTCACCCTGCCACCAGGCGCCTTGCAAGTGGCGCGCAGCGATTTTTGCGAGTTTGCGGCGCTGGCTTATCCCGGTGCCAATGCGATCAGTTTTCAGGGGCATCCCGAGTTCAGCCCGGGATTTTCCTGCGCCCTGTACGGAGTGCGCAAGGGCACGCGCTTCAGTGAAGACATGGTCGAGGACGCCGAGCAGAGTTTGCAAACACCGATTGATAATGATCTGGTTGGCGCCTGGATGGCGCAATTCCTGTTGCGGGCCGGCACGTAGCGTCGCGTCACGCTTTTCAGACGGCTGGGTGGCGGCTTACGAAGGATGCGTGTCCTCTGTGTCTGATCCCGACCCGGCGCCCCCGCGCCGCAATCGCCAGCAAATCTGGATCCTGACGCTCGCCTCCGCCGTGGTGACGGCTAATGCCTATTACATCCATCCCATCATTGCCCGCGTCGCGGAGGATTTCGAGGTCAGCTCGGCGCAGATCGGTCTGGTGCCGGCGTTTAATCAGATTGCTCTGGCGGCGGGTATTTTTCTACTGCTGCCGCTGGGCGATCGGTTCAGCAATCGCACGCTGACTGGCCTGTTTGTGTGGGGTCAGCTTCTGGCCATGGCCATGATGGCGTTCGGGGCTGACTTTCAAGTATTCCTCATCGGATCGACTCTGCTCGGCTTCATGACCATCGCGCCGTATCTCTTGCCGACTTATGCCTCGAAACGCGTGGATCCGAGCGAGCTTGGCAAGATCACCGCGATCCTGACAACGGGGATCATTGCCGGTATTCTCGCGGCACGCGCGGGCGCCGGTGTGGTGGCGGAGCACTTTGGCTGGCGGACCGTCTATTACATTGCCACCGGATTAATGCTGATCGTCGCAATCCTGTTGCCCTTGACCATGGATGGGCGTGAGCGAGAGGCAGAAACGTCTGTGGAAACCAGTTATCTCAGCCTGTTGGCATCCATGATTCCAATGGTCCGAACGCATCCGGAAATCATATTATCAGGCATGATCCAGGCGCTGAATTTCGGGATTTTCATCGCCATTTGGCTCGGGCTCGGTTTGCACCTGACCAGCCCGGAAATGGGATATGGCGTCGATACGGTCGGATATCTTGCCCTGTTTGCACTGATCAATCTTATCACGACCCCACGCTTCGGCGCCTGGGCGGACCGGACCGGGGCGCGAAAAGCGCGCGCAATCATGGTCGGGTTTCAATTTTTTGGCGTCTGTCTGTTCTTGATCTTCGGCCACAGTCTCTGGCTTTTGATGATCCCGATCATCATTACCAATATATTCGGTCCGATTCTGGATGTGACCGGGCGCATGACGTTTCTGAACGAGGCGCCCGCGATCCGAACCCGTCTGATGACCATCTATATCGTCTTTATGTTCCTGGGTGGTGGATTTGGCAGTTGGGCGGGCACCAGCGCCTATGATGCCTGGGGCTGGAGCGGCAATGCAGGGCTGGCTGTGGCAATGTCAATTGCGTCTGTCGCGTTGAGTTTGTTTGCGTATCGTTGGAAGTCGGATGAGGTGTAACGCATGACGTTCTGGATCTCGACACGCGACCCCAAGTTGGAAGGTCGCTCTCGATTGCAAGCCGTGCCCGAAGCCTGTGTTGGACCTGCTGATCGGCAATTTTTCATGGGTGGTGTCGCGTTCGCTGCCGCCATAGACGCGATGGAAACGCAATGTGAGAAGCCGTTACTGTGGGCAACGATACAATTCCTGTCACATGGAATGCTGGGAGACGACGTGGTGATTCAGCTCGATCCCGCGTCCGGCGGAAGAAGCATCGCTCAAACCCGCGCAACCGTGACCACGGATGATCGCGTTTTGCAGAAAGTCATGGCCGCGTTAGGCGCACGCAATGACGCCTTGGATCTACAATTTGCAAGTATGCCGGACGTGCCGCCGCCCGCCAATTGTTTGGCGAAACCCGATGACGCGTTCGGGCAACCCGGCAATCTGCTTGCCCAGTTTGAACGTCGCACCGCTGCTCAGGATGATGATCGAGGCTTGGAGTATCTTTGGATGCGCCCCTGATTCGATGCGGCCCGATCGGCCGCGCTGCTCGCTTTGATGGCGGACTTTTTTCTGGGGGCGCATTCACAAACGCAGGGCGGAACCAGTCTGGACAATACCTTTCGCGTCCACCGGCTCCAACCGACGGAGTGGGTTCTCAACGTTGTGCAGTTGAACGGCATTCGCCGCGGGGTCGTGCAAGGAACGATCCAGCAATTCGCGGAAGATGGAACATTCTTGTCCTCTGGCAGTCAGACCGGACTGTTGCCGCGCTGAAAGCCCCGCCCGGTCAAACCGGACGGGGCTTCCAATAAGCGATTAATCGGAAGGACTTGGATTAGCCGCCAAATGTGTAACGCGCGCCGATCGAGAACACATTCTGTGTGTTTTCAATCTCCAGCGTGCCGGGGAAAAGCTGATTGTCGAATTCAAGATCCTCGGTTGCGCGATAGGCATATTCGCCAAACACTTCCCACTGATTGTCCAGACGCCAGGTCGCGCCGGCTTTGACCTGATAGGCAAGCTTGCCTTCGCTATCGTCGATCACGGAAATCCCAGATGGCTGATACGTCACCGAGACATCCGCATAGCCAATGCCGGCCCCGACATAAGGCTGCAATGCACCCGCCTGATTGAAATCGTAATAGCCGTTGATGAAGACGGCGGTCGTGGAAATGTCACCGCGACCGTCAGCCACCACGGCGGCAACCGTTGCGCCGAGCGGATCAGGTGAGCTTGCAATCGCGGCAGCATCGACCGCATCAATGCTGCCACCGCCTAGCGTCACACCCGTATGCGTATCAACATCGGCACTTGAGTAAGCGATTTCGATTCCGGATCGGAACCCGCCCCCATATCGCGCACCAACTTCGCCAGAGAAGGCCGTGCCACCGTCGAATTCAGTCGACCAGCCATAAGGTGTTCCGGCTGCGACATCCAAAGTGGAGCCGTCGCCGAGATTGCCGGTCGTGAACGCTCCGGTCGTTCCGGAATTGTCGCTGTCATTCTGCTGGGTCAGGCCGATTGAGCCGCCAACATAATATTCCTGCGCCGACGCCGCGCCGACAATCGCCAGTCCTGCCGCAAGTGCGGCTGCTGTTTTGATGAGTTTCATACTCAACTCCCTGCATAATACGAGGGTTTGTTCCCCCGTCGCGCAGGTAAATAGTATTCTATATACGATAGGCAATATTAAATTTTATTTGGGCTTGCTAATTGCAACACAGTCTGCTCAACGCCCCTTAGGGGAAATTACTGCATCAGGACGTTACACATGTTGCCTAAACCGCACGCGGACATCGCACCAAACACGCTCGAATTTGAAATCCTACCATTGGTCAAGCCAACCGGGTTTCGAGAATATGATGCGCGCTGGTGGTTTAACGGGATAGGACATGAAAAAGCGCCGGAACTCAACTTAACTGGCGTTCAGGCGCTCGGTCTCGGCATGGCGACCTTATTTCATGAACTGGGCGTGGAGCCAAAAGTCGTCACAGGGCACGATTTCCGGTCGATCAGCCAACCGATCAAGAACGCCTTGATCCTCGGCATGGTGCAGGGGGGATGCGAAGTCCTAGATGTTGGTCTGGCGCTGTCGCCTATGGTCTATTGGAGCCAGTTTGAACTCGACTGCGCCTGCTGTGCCATGGTGACGGCCAGCCATAATGAAAATGGTTGGACCGGGGTCAAAATGGGCGCCAACCGGCCGCTGACATTCGGCCCGGATGAAATGGGACGGTTGAAGGAAATCGTTTTGAACGGTGATTTTCAGCCACGCGCCGATGGCGGTCATTTCCGCGTCGACGACATGCGCGAAAGATATATCGAAAGCGTCGCTGAAGGCGTCTCAATCAAGCGTCCGTTGAAGGTGATCGCGGCGTGCGGCAATGGGACGGCAGGTGCGTTCGCGCCTGATGCGCTGCGCAAGATGGGCGTCGAAGTTATCGAGATGGATTGTAATCTCGATAACACATTCCCGAAATACAACCCAAATCCGGAAGATGCCGCGATGCTGCATGCTATGTCAGCGGCCGTGAAAGAGCTGGGCGCGGATATTGCGCTCGGGTTTGATGGCGACGGTGATCGTTGCGGCGTCATTGACAATACAGGCGATGAAATCTTCGCCGACAAGATTGGCCTGATGCTGGCGCGGGATCTGTCAAAAGAGTATCCCGGGGCCAAATTCGTCGTCGATGTGAAATCCACTGGGCTCTACAAGACGGACCCGGTATTGCAGGAAAACGGTTCGACGGTTGATTATTACAAGACCGGCCATTCTTATATCAAGCGCCGGACGACGGACCTTGATGCCCTTGCTGGATTTGAAAAGTCCGGCCATTTCTTTTTCCGTCCGCCCATCGGGCTGGGATATGATGATGGCCTGATCGCGGCCAAGGCGATTCTGGAAATGCTGGATCGCAATCCGGACAAGACCATGGCTGACCTGAAAAGCGAACTCGGAATTGCGTTCACGTCGCTGACCATGTCGCCGCATTGCGCGGATGAGGTCAAATACGACGTCATCGAACGGATCGTCGAGGAGTATAAGACGCTGCTCGGCACTGAAATTCTCGGACGCAAAGTCGTGGACGTAAACACCGTCAACGGTGCCCGCGTCACGCTTGAAGATGGCTCCTGGGTCTTGGCGCGCGCCAGCTCTAACAAACCAGAATTCGCCGTCGTGGTCGAGAGCATGCGATCCGAAGAGGATATGATCGCCTTGTTCCGGGAAGAGGTGAAACCTCGTCTGGCCAAACATCCCGAAATCGGCGCCTATAATCAGGAAATCTAGGTATTTGAGCGCAGCCAGTCATACGCAGCATTGACCTCGCGCATCTGTCTGGCGGCGGCGGCTCGTTTGTCATCGCTATATTGTTCCGAAACGAATTTGTCGGGGTGGAAATCCCTGGCCATTTGTCGATAGGCCTTCTTGATGTCGAGAAGATGAACCGGTTCGCTGAGACCGAGCACGCGGAGATGCTTGGATTTCAACGCAATGGTGCCGCTCGCAGCCTGTGAGCGGCGTTTCCTGTACTCCTGCCATTCGGCTTTGTTGGCACGTTCCCCGCGTTGGTACTGCGTGTCGCGCCATTTGCCCCGATGGGGCCGTTTCGCGCCGGCGGACGCAGTCTCTGCTGCCGTGTCAGAGGGATAGCGCCGGGCGAATTCTCTGGATGCCCATGCCGCAAAGCTTTTCAGCAAAGGCCAGATCAGGACGTAGAATGCCAATGCGACTTGCAGCAGGATGACATGTGTCACTGCATTCCAGGTCCAAAACATGTTTAAATACCCGTCGCGTGCTCGGCTGGTGTCCCTGTCTCGATTAGGCGATAAACTGATTTAGAAACTGGCAATAATTCCCGCAAAATTCGAACGGCCGAGACACGCGTTGACTTGCGTTTCGGAATGGTGAAACCCTATCAGAATAGGAGGTTACGCCGACTTCGTACCTCTATCGCACGTCTTCATAGTGCCGCGCCAATTGCGCGGGCGGGGCACCGAACCCCCACATCAAGCCAACATAGAGAAAGGTCAGATTGGCGCGCCAGAATCCCCATTCGGCGACGCGACGATCCGACGACCAGACCTTTCGGGGGACCTGCCGGACCCGGCCAAATCCGCCGCGCACCATACGCAGGCACAAATCGGCTTCTTCCATAATGACTTGATCGGCTGACCAACCGCCGACGGCCTCGAAGTCGGCGCGGCGACAGACCATGACCTGATCGCCGAATAAGAGCCGACATCCATGAAAAAATGAGACTGTTCGAAACAGTAAAGGCGCGTACCAGGTCTTGAGGAAGTTGTGAGCGGTCGTGAGCCGGCGGACTCCGCGCGGTCCCCGCATAACCGAGATAAAACCCGCAAGCGCGGTCTTGGGGTCCGCCAAAACCTCCGTGGTGAGCGCCACGAAATCGGTTGGCAAGTCGGTATCGGCGTGCAGGAAGCAAAGCAGATCTCCAGTCGCGTGCGCAGCGCCAAGGTTCATTTGCGCCGCGCGTCCGCCTGTGGCGCTTAAGACCAGGCTTGCCCCGTTCACCTGGGCGAGCGCCGCTGTCCCGTCACCGCTTCCACCATCGACAACAATGATCTCAGCCGGCGCCGGATCGAGTCGATGAAGGCACGCCATGGTCACGGGCAATGCCTTTGCCTCGTTCAATGCCGGGATGATGATCGAGAGCGCCATACGGTGAGTGTAGCCCAGAAGGGAAATTCGAAAACTAAAGATTTCGCCAGCACGTGCGCGCGACATAGAATTACCTCGAATTAATCGCACCGCGACACCCTTAGTCGCTAAGCTCACCGGCAATGATTGGGTGGTTTTCGGGCATACGCACACGGCTTGTATGGACGGTCTGCGGCGTGCTGCTGGCGCACATTGCGGTGTTCGCGGCTATTTTGTCCTATCGTCCGCCCCCCATCCCGAACGTTTACGTCGACTCCGTTGAGATTGAATTTGCCGAAATAGAAGCCGAGCCACTCGAAGTGGACCCTGTTGAAATTGTCCCGGTGTCTGAGCGCGCCGCGGCGATTGAGCGCTCCGTTCCTCAAGAGGTGGTTGCCCCCGCCACGTCACCATCTGCCGCGTCGAATGACTTGGATCTTTCTCCACCCGTTCTTATGCAGGATGCACCGAAGGCCAGCGAAACACTGCCAGCCGAGGTCAAGCCAGATGCTGACACATCGCAGGCGCCCAGATCTTTAGGACAGGCGGAATTGGCAGTCATCGTCCAAACATTGAACTGCCAAAATCTTACGCATCATCGGGATGAACTGTGCCCAAAACCTGATCCTTTTGATGTCGCAGAGGCTTCACAAGCCCGCCATGCGGCAGCGCCGGCGCCGCCCTTATTGGTCGGCGATTTTGAGCCCAAATCGTATCTGGAATACTTTCTGTCTCAAGAGGACCGGGAGCCGTTCCTGGTGCCGGGCATGTCGGCTGATTTGTTTACCCCGGCGATGCCCAAGGGCGCGTACAATGCGGAGCGCATTCGCAACGGCAAAGCGCCTCTATGGGACAAGGATATGGAAGCCGGGTTCACGCGAGACGAATGAGGCGTGGGCTCAGCTGCCCGTCTGACGCGCGGAATATTGCTTGAGGGTTGCAATCACCTTGCCTTGATCTGCCTCGGGTACGCTCGCCCAGATTTCCAACATATCGGTGGTCAGATCGCCCGGCGCGTGATCGAGCAGAAAACCCGGCGAAACTTGTAAATGCGGGGCAAACCGTTGCAGCCATGTGGCGGACAGCCCGCGTTGTCCATTCTCCAGGAGCGATATCACCGCCGCCGTCGTTCCGACCAGCTCCGCGAGCTCTTCCTGGGTCAGATTTCGGAACTCTCGCCAGGCTCTCAAATTGTTTTGGACATTTGTTTTGGTCATCAGGTTGGGGATCCGTCTTCTCGGACAGGGATTGAAATGACTTTCTCGGGATCTGGATGGGGATTGAGCACCTCGTCAATCGCCCGCCCTAGTTCGGCATAGCTGTCCAGGGCGACATCGATCGGTTGGACGAAGGTCTGCCCATATTCGATCTCGCCGGTATTCTTGTTGATCCGGCGCCGTTGTCCGATGATGGTCTGTCCCGGGCCAGCGCGAAACTCGACGTGGATTTCGAGCCACACCTCGCCCTCCGCATCATCGCGTTTTCGGGTCTGTGTTCTTGGCCGCAGATAGGTCAGCGTGGAAGCGGCCGCATCGTGTGCCTTGTAGAGCGCAAATCCGTGTTGCGCTGTTTCGTAGAAGATTTGCTTGGACCATCGCGACGACTCGCGCGAATTAAGCGGATTGTAGACAACGACGTCATCGTCTAATCCAGTCGTCTCGTACAGATTCAAGCCGAGCGTGAAGGCGTGAAAGAACACGGCCCGTGAATTGCTGATTTGCAGATTTGGGCGCTCAAGCGAGTCAAAAACGATGTCATCGCCATCAAGGCTGAGCTGCGGGACCGATTTGACGCGATGTCCAATCTCGAAATTCAGGTTCTGTGTTCCCAGAACAATCTGCGGCAAATTGCTGATGTGAACTCGCATCCGGACCCCACCGAGCCTCACGCTCGTGATAATTGAGAGAAGTTTAGCATGCGCAGGAACCCGGTCAAATTTGAACGGCCTGGACAGCGCCTAAAGCGCCTCGGATTTAGTGGCTGCGTAGGAATTGAGCACATCCAGCAAGACGTCTGGTGACGCGTAGGGGACGAACAGATCTCCGGACCTGGCGAAGACGATTGGTAATCCCAACCGCTTGGCCTCCGCCTTAATCGCGTGCTTCCATTTCGCGGTTGTCTCGTGTCCGGACAAGATAATGGCATTCGAATCACGGGTAATTTCCGGATCCCAGTTAGTATCGTCGATCAAGGCGTTCTGCAGGTCGTAATAGAACGTATCCGGCGTAATGTTCTGCAACATGCGCCCTGATTCCCGGAAGTCCTCGAGATTGCGGGAGACGTATTGTTGATCGCCCGCGCTCTTTTGCGCGAATTGTCGATAGAACCAGATCGGATCGCGTCGCAACACGGCTTTCAATCCGCGCACGGCAATCTTGAGACCGCTTCGTGACCGCAAGGTTTGTCGGATCATCCGCTTCAGCCAGGGCGGCTTGATCACGTCCCAGATGGCCGGGTGAAATAGCGGGTTTGAGTAGATCGTATACTGAATTTCCGGATTGATCTGGGACAGGCGATAACAGATCGAATTTGATGTTCCCAGTCCCAGCAGAAATATCTGCTTGAGGTTCAGACTGTTGATCAACAGGCTGAACAGTGCCGTTTCAGAAGCGATTGCAGAGCGATCCCTGACCTGATCTCGTCCCAAAAGGGCTTGTGGCAGGCCCGGGAGATTGCCAAATCCGGGCCGGCGACAGAAAATCACCTGATACCCGGCCGCCCACATTTTTTCACAGAACCCGGCAGACGGCGGAATCGGAAAGTCGATTGAATTGATGATCAGCAAAGTCGGGCGATCGGCGACTTTTTCACGATGAATCATCAGTTCGATTTCAATACAGGTATCAGCAAGCTTGAACGGCCGAAGCCGCCGCGGATCGGACGCCTTCTGGTGCCAATCCCCTTCAGATATTATTGCGTTCACCCCATGCATAAGGCGTTACGCTAAAGGGCAAGCGGCGTGGTGTCTATTTTGGTTTTGCAACATTGTGCAGTCGGCGTGTCGACTCTTCCGATTCTATCGGGCGATCGCTTGTTCAAGCGTTTGCTTCGCCAGTGCCAGTTCTTGCATCAGTTGGGTGCGCGACTCTGCTGGCATTGATTCACCAGCCAACAGGGCCGTTTCGATCGCTGATAACCAGGCTTGGCAATGCGCCAGATCGTGGTCGCTGCCATTCCATTCTGGCTGTCCTTTGTCCCCGCTCGTAAACACGATCGCTCTCCTATTCTGGAATTGTTGCACATTGCAACAAAAAATCAAGCAAGCAATCCGGGCTGTGTGAGCCTGCTCTGGACTAAAGGCAAATTGGTGGTACGCGGTCCAGCTCATCGCGATCTATGCCGACATCTTCGCGAATAAATTCGATCAGCGGTATGATTGGGCGCGCAAATCCCACGCGCCCATCCTGGCTCAGCCGATTGGCGTCGACGCCCTGGTGAATGGCAATGACCTTGCCGCTATCAAGGTCAAAAACCGGTGCGCCAAAAGCTCCTTTCAGGGTCGCATGGCGATAGGTGACGCCTTCACTATTGGCGACATCGAGGCCGCTGGTCACCAGCAATGTCAATTCTTCCTTGCCGCCTTCATTGGCGGTGAGGCCGTCTATGCCGAACAGAGCAAATCGGCCGCCACCCGAGGGGCCCCAGGGGTCGCGTGCGCAATCAAAATCGCCCGGTTGTAATGGCCGGGTGCCGAACGGAACCTCGCCCTGCAAGGCGAAGACTTTGAAAACCGGTTCCGCGGCGAGTTCCAAAGGCGTTCGCCAAACCGGCTCTGTTTCGAGCCGCAATGGCTCTGCGTCACGCAATGTCGGGAATGTGGCGGCGATCGCGTCTGAAGGTATCTCGTTCACATCTGCTTCGGTCGCGCCGATTGGCATCAGCTCTTCCGGTGTCAGGTATCGCTGCTCCATAATGCTGTGATCAATAGCCTCGTCATCCAGATTGCTGTCCAGGGTCGCGGCGTCTTCCGGTTCTGGCGCCAGGAACGGCTTTTCGAGGATTTCGGTTTCGCTTGTCTCTCGTGGCGCGACAAAGGCCCGAGAGAATTGTCGGCCTTCGAACGCATTTGCTCCCTCGGCGCCGAGGGCGTCCGTTGCCGCCAGAAATTCATCCAGCTGGCGGTCCTCCTCGATCAGTTCCGCCTCGCTTTTGAATCGCGGCGTCAGGACATAGGGCGTTCCCGCCCAGTCGGGGTGAATGACAGCACCATCGATCAGGATTCCTGTCACGATCTGCCGCCCTTGTTGAAGCCGAACGACGGCGCCTGCAAAATTGGCGGCGACGGGAAACCAGCCCCCTTTGGTTTCGAACGCATCGCGGCCCGTAGACGGTGCGCGCAAGGCAATATCGGAGGATAGGCGGATATACGCGCCCTGCAATTCATCATTGGTTTCGGTCAGCAAATCATAGGCCTCGACGGCGAAATCCTTGGCCTCTTCGGCCTGCTGCCATTGCAAAGCTGAAAACCCGGCCAGGCCCGCCATGGCGATGGCGACGGCAGACACCCCGAAGAGCAGTCCACGACGGCGATTGCGGGCCGCGCGATCCGCTGCGTCAGCCGCTGCTTTGCTGGATGAGATGAAATCGATCTGATCGTCAGAGAGTTCCGGTGCCCCGCGCGGCCGACTGGCCATCCAGGTCGCGGCGGCATCCAGTTCATCGCCGCGCAACAAGAGCGCGCCCGTCCGGCCACGCGCATCCCAGCGCCGGGCCAGGGCCCCAAGCCTCGTATGCTCGCGAATCCATCCGTGATCCACGCGTAAGGCGGCGGACAATTCCTTCAGGGCGACGGCAAAGGATTTATCGCCGTCAAAGAACACGTAATTCAGCTGCGACAGTTCTTTCGGCACCTGATCATCCGGCACAGGCCGCCAGACCACCGGCAGAAGCCGCTTCTTGAGGCGCAGAGTTTCGGAGACTTCCCAGCTGCAATTTTGCGAGGTCAGACTGTCCGGCGAAAGGATGTAGACGATCGTATCGGCGCTTTCGATGAGGCCGCCAAGTCGTTGCTCCCAGGGTTCGCCCGGCGCAATGTCTTCCTGGTCAATAAAGGCTTCAAACCCGCAAGCTTGCAGAGCGTTCACCAGTTCGAGGGCAAACCGTGTGTCTTCCCGCGAGTAAGACAGAAAGGCCTTGATCGGTTCCGGTTCGCGTCCTGCGTCATACGCCATGGTTATTCTCCCTCGGCGGCCCCGGTGGCGAGACTAAGCCAGCCATGGCGATGAGGGAAGGGCGGATGAAAAAACCGGCCCTACGCGCCCGCGAGGCCAGCGATGCGCATCAAATGAGCTTCCAGCTTCCGGCTTTGTGTCTGAAGGTTGAAACGCTCCATGGCCAGAGCCCGTCCAGCTGCGCCCATCCGGTCCGTGGCGGCTGCATCGTTCAGCATTTTTCTCAAATTTTTGGCCAGGGCGGCGGCATCGCCCTCGTCACACAAATACCCTGTCTCGCCTTCGCGCACGCATTCGACGATGCCGGAATGCCTTGTGGCAGCCAGCGCGCAGCCTGACAGCATGGCTTCGATACAGACCAGAGGCAGCCCCTCTGCGTCTCCGGAAGGGGCGCGTTTGGACGGCACGCAGGCAATCTTTGCGGCGGCCCAATGTCGCGGCATCTCGTCGGCCGGGACCCATCCGGCGAGCTCGACTGAAACGCCGGATGCGGCGAGCTTGTCATGCAGGCTTTGTTCGAAAGCGTCTCGGGAGCCTTCCGGCTTGTTGCCGCAAAGGCGGACGGTCCAACCGTCCAATGCAGGGCCGAGCAGCGTCAGCGCCTCAATCAGCGTATCAATGCCTTTCTTGGGCGACCACCGTCCAGCAAAAACCAGCAGATCCTGCTTCTCGCCGGGCTGGAATTTGGCGGGGTCGGCCGTATTGTGGTGCACCACCATCTTGTCGTCCGGAGCGCCCTTGGCCAGCAATTCATGGCGAATGAAATCCGAACAGGGTAGGATCAAGTCTGCCTGATCCCAGAGCCGCTGACGGCGACGATTATAGACGCGCAGAACGGACTTCTTGGTGTTGGAGGTTTTGGTCGCATCGCCGCCATAATAAGTCACAGCAAGCGGCAGATTGAGCGTCCGGGCGAGCGGGAGGGCATAGGCGCCTGATTTACCGAAACTTGCGTGGATTGCCACGGGATTCAGGTCGCGCAAGGTTTGCGCTAGTTGCGCAGAAACTTGCGCAAACTGTTTGAAACCCGTCACACCTGTGGCCCCATGTAGCGGCGAGAGGTCAATCGCATGCGCCCCCTCCGGGACGGGCCCATTGATCGTGTGGCCGATATAGACCGGGCGCAATTTTTCAAAACAGGAATATCCGCGCGGGATGAAACTCTCCGACGGTGTGAACATCTTGTCACAATAGGCCAGGATGGTACGTGGTTCAGCCATTGGCCCTTTCTTTCAGGAACCACGCCCAGGCGCTGGACAGGATGGAATCGAGATCGGACTGTTTTGGTGTCCAGCCAAGGATCCGTTCTGCTTTTTCCGCACGGGCGACCAATCGCGGCGGATCGCCTGGGCGGCGATCGGCGAAGATGCGTGGAACGGGTTTCCCAGCTGTCCGGCTGACCGCATCAGCCAGTTCCAGAACGCTATGGCCGCGTCCCGTGCCCAGATTGAAGATCTCGCTGGCGCCGCCATCCTGTAAATAGGCGAGCGCTTTGGTGTGGGCGGCGGCCAGGTCACAGACGTGCACATAGTCACGCACACACGTGCCGTCGGGCGTGTCATAATCATTGCCGAGAATGTTGAAGGTAAAGGTGCCATCCATGGCACCGCGAATGGCCAGCGGAATGACGTGCGGCTCAGGATCATTGCGTTCGCCCGTCTCGCCATCCGGGTCGGCGCCGGCAGCAT
>ERZ1740070.1324-NODE-1324-length-15603-cov-4.146321_pt1 | contig 15603 bp, 9 predicted proteins | sample MGYA00581734_ERZ1740070 | MGnify/ENA primary metagenome ERZ1740070 (study PRJEB43018, sample SAMN04849744) | marine metagenome | isolation source: floating plastic debris | place: Pacific Ocean | collected 2008-09-01 | study: EMG produced TPA metagenomics...
GCCCGCGCCGTCCCCGCCCTCGCTCGCGACCGGCTCGCCCAGCAAGAAAACGCGATCGCCACGCACCGCGCTGCGCGGCACCAGCAGCCCCGGCTCGCCCGGCGCGCTGCGCACCCGCCCCACGACGAACTGCCCGGGGCGGAGCAGCCCGACCTCGCCGGCGACGGCGGGGTCCTGCTCGATCAGCACGAAGACCGTCATGGTGCGGCTCGCCTCGTCGGCCTCGGGCGCGATGCGGGCGACGGCGCCGGTCCAGCCCGCGTCGTCGATGCCCGCGCCGTCACGCACCAGCTCGACCTGGTCGCCGACGCGGATGGAACGCGCCGCCGACACCGGCACCCGCAGGGGCACCTCAATCAGCGAGAGATCGACGAGCCGCGCAACGACGTCGCCCGTGCGCACGCGTTCGCCGGCGCGGGGGGTCACGGATTGGAGCGGGCCGTCGAACGGTGCGCGGATGACCGAGCGTTCGACATCCCGGCGTGCCTGCTCGGCGTTGGCCTGCTCGGCGGCGAGCTGCGCGCGCGTCTGGGCCCGGCGCGAGGGGATCAGCTCGAGCTGCTGGCTGAGCGACGCGAGGGTGCGCTCGGCGCGGCGGACCGCCGCCTCGCGCGCGGCGATCTCGCTCTCCGTGCCCGCGCCCGCGCGCACCGCATCACGCGTGCGCTCCAGGTCACGCCGGGCGGTGTCGGCCTCGTCGCGCGACAGGTCCACCTGCTCGGCGAGGCGCACCTCCTCGACCTCGAGCGCGCTCAGCGACGCCCGCAACGCCTCGACGCTCTGCTCGGCGGCGCTCAGGCGATCACGCACGTCGCGCGCGTCGAGCACCAGCAGCGTCTGCCCCGCCTCAACGCCCGCGCCCGCCTCGATCTCGCTCGGACGCTCGAGCACCGTCTCGGTCAGCTCGGCGGGCACATCGGTCTTGCGCAGGGCCCGGGCGGTGCCGAAGCCCTCCCACACACGCCGGACGCGCCGCTCAGCAACCGGCAGCGTGCGCACAACCAGCGCCTCGGCCGCCTGATCGGCCCGGGGGACGGGCGGGCGGAGCCCGGCCATCAACCGGTACCCCGAGACACCGACGGCGAGCACGACCAGCGCCACGACACCCCGCGTGATCATGCGCGTGATGGTCGACGGGGGACCCGCGCGTTTGCGGGGGTTGGTGATGGGGCCGGGTGTGGTCGGCGGGACGGCCTCGCCGGCAGCCGTCGCGCGGGGCTGGGATGACCGGCGGGACGAATCGCCCTCGGCAACGGCCCCGTTGTCGGCGCCGTTGTCGGCGCCGCTTTGCGCTGCATCGCTGCTGTCGCGCCGCTCGGTCGCGGGCTGATCGGTCATCTGGGACCTCCGGGTGCGATGGTAGACGTTTCGTCCCCAACGCCTCCCCGGACGACCGCTTTCAAACAGGTTGGCAGATTCGTTTGAGCGGACCGGCGCAGAGGCGGCTTCGCACGCGCCCGGCGGCGCCCGCTCAGTCCTCGGGCACGTTGTCGGAGGTGACGATCTCGCGGAACTTGGCCCGCATCGCCTTGGTCAGCGGGCCCTCGCCGACGCTGATCTGGTGCGTCGTGTCGTTGCCGAGATCATCGGTCGTGATGATGCCCGTGACGGCGATCAGCTCGGCGGCGGAGCCGGTGAGGAAGACCTCGTCGGCCTCGAGCAGTTCTTCGGGTCGCATGAGCTTCTCTTCGACCTCGAGCCCGCACGCCGGGGCGATCGTGTCGATCACGAATGCGCGGGTGATGCCCTCGAGGATGCCCGACTCGCTGGGGGGCGTGAAGACGCGGTCGCCCTTGATCGCGAAGATGTTGTCGCCGGTGCACTCGCTGACGTGCCCGTCGAGGTTGAGCATGATCGCCTCGAGCAGGCCGCGATCGATCGCCTCGCACTTGGCGAGGATGTTGTTGAGGTAGTTGAGGCTCTTGATGCGCGGGTCGAGGCACTCGATCGGGATGCGCGGGCGCTGGGCGACGACGACGGTCATGCCCTCTTCGTAGAGCTCGGGCGGGTAGAGGCTGATCTGGTCGGCGATGCAGATGATGCCGGGGCGGGGGCACTTGAAGGGGTTGAGCCCCAGCGTGCCCGCGCCGCGGGTGATGACCAGGCGGATGTACCCGTCTTCGATGGCGTTGGCCTCGATGCACTCGCGCTGGATCTCAACCATCCGCTCGGGCGGGATGGGGATCTGGAGGCGGATCGCCTCGGCCGAGGCGTAGAGGCGTTCCATGTGCTGGGCCGACTTGAAGATCTTGCCGCGGTAGACGCGGATGCCCTCGAAGACCCCGTCGCCGTAGAGCACGGCGTGGTCGTAGACGCTCACCTTGGCCTCGCTCTTCGGGAGCAGCTTGCCCTCGGTGCCCTCGCCGACCCAGATGAACGGGCGGTCGTTGGCGTCGGGCTGCTGCCCGAACTGCGAGGCCGGGTGGGTCTGCCCGGTGGACGCGCGGCGGGGCTGGCGGTTGGGATCGATCGGGGGCTCGATGGGGGCCTGACTCATGGAACGGCTCCTTCCGTGGCCCGGCGGAACGAGGCTCGGCCGGGCTTCAATCATATGCCGCGCCGGGGCGTGGCTCTGCCGCATACCAACCTTGATCCGAACACAAAGCTTTTAGAACCCTTGCACAGTCGTTAGGGAACTGGATTTAGTGGGAGATACCCCCAGCCGAGGGCGCTGCCCGTCGCCCAGCGGAAGACCGAGCGAGAGACCGAGCGAGAGCACCGTCCAGAGACCCGGGGCCAGACCCGGGGACAGACCCGGGGACAGAGGTTGTTGGTCCACCCGCCGCACGCGGCGGAGCACTCACCCGGTACGGACCTCGGCCGAGAGGCGTTCGCGGGCGGCGGCGGTAAACGCCTCGACCTGCGGATCGACCTCTTCGTGGCGCAGCGTGCGGGCGGGATCGCGGAAGCGGAGGCGGATCGTGACGCTCTTGCGCCCGGCCCCGGCCTGCTCGCCCCGGAAGACGCCGACGAGGGCGTGACCCTCGAACAGATCGAGCCCGAGCGAGCGTGCGAGGGCCGCGACATCGCCCCAGGGGGTCCGCTCGGGCAGGCTGAGCGAGACGTCGCGCTCGATCGCGGGGAACTGGGGCAACGCGCGCGCGACCGGGGCGGGGGGATAACCGCTGACCAGGGCGGGCATGTTCAGTTCGGCGGCGGCGAGGGGGTGCTTGAGGTCGAAGGCCGCGAGCGCCGCGTCGCTGACCAGCCCGTAACGCCCGATCTCGACCGGCGGCGTCCCAGCACGCTCGACGCGGAGCATCGCGTGCGCGTCGGGGCGGTAGCTCTTGCGATCTGGCTCGACGGGCGAGGCGTGCAGCTCGGCGTCGGGGCCGAAGCAGACACGGACGGCCTGCTCGATCGCGCCGCGCAGCAGGCGGAGGCCCTGCTGGAGTTCTTCGGGCTTGGCGGCTTTGCGCGTGACGGGGACATCGGCGAGGAGGGCGAGCTCGCGGCGCTCGTCGGTCTGGGGGCTCTGCCCCGCGCCCGGGTGCTCACCAAAGACGGCGCTGACCTCGAAGAGGCGCACGCCCCCGGCGAGCTGCACGCGGGCCGCGTCGTTGGCGGCCCGCACGCCCAGCAGGCCCGCGAGCGCGCTGGGGCGGAGGCTGGGCTCGGCCTTGCGTCGGTCGTCGTCGACCGCGACGACCGACGCGCCCGCGGGGATGAACAGCTCGGCCCGCTTGGGGCTGGTGAAGCTGAAGGTGACGGTCTCGTAATAGCCCAGGCCGGTGAGCAGGGACGCCAACTCGGCGGCGCAGGCCTCGTCGGGCTGGGGCTGGTGGATGCTGATCGAGAGCGTGTCGCGGACGGGGATCTCGTCGATCGACCGCGTGCGCGCGACCTCCTCGATCAGGTCGATCTCGCGGGTGAGGTCGTGGGCCCGGTGCGGGGGGATGGTGCAGCGCAGAGCGTCGCCCGCGGGCTCGCAGGCGATGCCCAGGGGCGTGAGCAGGCTCACGATTCGCGAGGGCTCGGTGTGGACACCCAGCAGCAGGTCGCAGCGTGCCGGGCGGAGCTCGACGATGCGCGACTCGGGCAGGGGCGGGCCCTCGCGCAGGACGCCTTGGGCGAGCTCGCCCCCGGCGACCGAGCAGATCAGCGCGGCGGCACGCTCGGCGGCGGCCTCGATCGTGCGCGGGTCGATGCCGCGCTCGAAGCGGTAGGCCGCGTCTGTGCGGATGTTGAGGCGCCGCCCGGTGTTGCGGACGCTGACGGGGGCCCAGGTTGCCATCTCGAAGACGACGTCGGTCGTGGCGTCGTCGACCTGGCTGTCGTAGCCGCCGATGACGCCGGCGAGGCTCTGGGGGCGCTCGGCGTCGGCGACGACGAGGTCGCTCGCGGCCAGCTTGTGCTCGCCCTCGTAGAGCGTTTTGATGCGCTCGCCGGTCTCGGCGGGGCGGACGATCAGCGCGCCCCCGGCGAGCTTGGCGTGGTCGAAGACGTGGCAGGGGTTGCCCAGCTCGAAGGTGATGAAGTTGGTGATGTCGACGACGTTGTTGATGCTGCGGGCGCCGATGGACTCGAGCGCGTGCACGAGCCAGTCGGGGCTGGGGGCGACCTTGACGCCTCGGATCAGGCGGGCGGTGAAGAGCGGGCAGCGGTCGTGGACGCGGTTCTCCAGCGTGAGGGCCGAGGCGATGGGCGGGCCGATCGCGGGCGTCGCCGCGGGGTGGGCCGATTCGGGGGCGAGCAGGCGGCGGGGCGTGCTCGCGAGCGCGCTGGCGGCGATCTCGCGGGCGCAGCCGAGGTGGCTGAGGCAGTCGCCCCGGTTGGAGGTGACCTCGACATCGAGGATGGTCTCGCCGCGGGGCCCCTGGCTGACCGATTCGATCGGGAAGCCGGCGGCGGTGAGCAGACGATCGGCCTCGTCGGCGGTGACGTCGCCCGGGTCGAGATAACGGTTGAGCCAAGGCAGGCAGATGAGCATGGGGCGGAGAGGATAGCGGGGCCGCCGCGGGCCGCGGGCGCGGGCCTTAGGCTGGGGCGATGAAGATGTCTGACCTGCTGTTTGCGTTGCTGGTGGCGCTGTTCGGATTGCTCGCGCCGCTGGTGGGCTGCACCCAGACCCTCGAAGACGCGCGGAGCGACCATCCCGCGGCGATCGGGCGGGGGCTGGAGGTGACGGTCGGGCCCGGCGACGAGGGCAACGGAAGCGGGCTGGTGGCGGCGCGGTATGTCCTCCAGGCCGACGGGAGCCTGCTCGCGCACGTGGGCGAGACGGGGATGGAGCGGTCCTTCCCGGCGTTTGTCCGCCTGCTGGAGCCGATTGAGCGGGGCGAACTGATCGACCTGGGCGAGGCGGCGCTGGCGGCGGGCGAGGCGGCGGGCGGCGCGGGAACGCTCGGACCCTGGGCCACCGAAGCAACGCCCGAGGGCGTGCGGGTTGTGGTCCACACCGGGCCCGAGGCGCGGGTGGCGGTTGCCGGGATCGACTCGCCGGAGGCGCGGGCGCTGGTGCAGCGGCGTGAGCGGGAGGCGTGGGTCGGGCGGTGAATTGGGTCTCCGTGTCCCGCGGGACGCGGGTCAGGCGAGGCGCCACGGACAGCACGCTCCCCTCCCACGCCCTCGGCGGGGGAGGTGTCGCGCCAAGCGCGACGGAGGGGGCGTTGCCGTTTCGGACAGGCGGGACGCCTGTCCCACTGTTGCGCTTCGGGCATCGAGCCGGTGGGACAGGCGTCCCGCCTGCCCGTTTGTCTTCTGCGGCTCGTTTGCCCACCCCCCCTCCGGCCTCGCCCGATGGGCTCGCCCACCTCCCCCGCGGGGCGCGGGGGAGGCAAAGAAGAAGGCACATGTGACTTGCCGTCCCTCCCATGCCCGCGGGAGAGCGCAGGGGAGGGGCGTTGGCGTCATAGCCTCTTGGCATGGCTGAAACGCAGACCGGTAGGGACGAGGCAGGGGACGAGCAACGCGGCGACGGCGACGTCGGGGTGATCGTCGGGATCGATCTGGGGACGACCAACTCGCTGGTCGCGGTGTACGACGCCGACGGGCCGCGGGTGCTGGTGCCCGAGGGCGAAAGCGCGTTGGTGCCCTCTGCGGTGCGGTACGAGGCGGACGACGCGTCGGCGCGCGGCGTGCGCGCGGTGGTGGGCGATGACGCGTCGGCCCGGGCGGTCGAGTTCCCGAGCAGCACGATCACGAGCGTGAAGCGCCTGATGGGGCGTTCGCTGGCGGACGCCCGCGCGGACCTGCCTTACCTGGGGTACACGGTCGCGCAGGGCGAGCGGTCGGTGGTACGGGTGGTGGTGCCCTCGGCGGGCGGGTCGATGGTGGATCTGACGCCGCAGGAGGTGAGTGCCGACATTCTGCGGGCGCTGCGCGCGCGGGCGGAGTCGGTGCTGGGGCACGCGGTGGAGAAGGCGGTCGTGACGGTGCCGGCGTACTTCGACGACGCGCAGCGCCAGGCGACGCGCGACGCCGGGCGCATCGCGGGGATCGAGGTTGTGCGGATCGTCAACGAGCCGACGGCGGCGGCGCTGGCGTACGGGATCGGGCTCGGGCGAGCAGCGCACGCGAGCGACAGGGCCCCCACCGTCGCGGTGTATGACCTGGGCGGGGGCACGTTTGACGTGTCGATCTTGCGCCTGACGGACGCGGGCGATGCGGAGACACCGGCGATGTTCGAGGTGCTGAGCACCGCGGGCGACACGCGCCTGGGCGGGGACGACGTGGACCACCTGCTGGTCTCGCTGTTCACCAGCGAGATGCGCGCGCAGCTCGGGCTTCCAGAGCCCGCGGGCGAGGACGGGCTGGAGGGCTTTGAGCCGGCGACGCGACGCGCGCTGAAGGCGTTCGCGACGGCGGTCAAGCACCGGCTGAGCACCGACGAGAGCGCGGCGGTCGAGATCGCGATCAACGAGGCGCAGACGTACCGGCGCGAGATCACGCGGGGGGAGTTCGAGCGTTTGATCACGCCCTGGGTTGAGCGGACGGGCGAGGCGTGCCGGCGGGCGCTGCGTGACGCGCGGGATGCGCTCGACGGGGACACGATCGACGCGGCGGTGCTCGTGGGCGGGAGCACGCGGATCCCGCTGGTGCGGCGCTTCGCGGGCGAGATCTTCGGCGTCGAGCCCTACACGGCGCTGGACCCAGACCGCGTCGTCGCGCTGGGCGCGGCGGTGCAGGCGGGCGTGCTGAGCGGGGCGGCGAAGGGGGCGCTGCTGCTCGATGTCATCCCGCTGAGCCTGGGCATCGAGACGCGCGGGGGGGCGGTCGCGAAGCTGATCGTGCGGAACAGCGCGGTGCCGGCGCGGGCGACGGAGATGTTCAGCACGAGCGTTGATGGGCAGACCAACGTGACGATCCGTGTGTTGCAGGGCGAACGCGAGATGGCCGAGGACTGCCGGGACCTGGGTACGTTTGAGCTGCGGGGCATCCCGCCGATGCCGGCGGGTATCCCGCAGGTCGAGGTGGTGTTCGCGGTCGACGCGAACGGGGTGCTGCGGATCACGGCGCACGAGCGGCGGTCGGGGAAGCGGGCGGAGCTTGAGGTGATCCCGCGCCACGGGCTGACCGAGGGCGAGGTGGAGCGGATCGAGGCCGAGAGCCTCGAACACGCGCGCGAGGACATGACGCGCCACCGGATCGTGGATCTGGTTGTCAACAGCAGGCTCGATCTGAAGTGGATCGGAGAGCGCCTGGAGAAGTTTGGCGGCAAGCTCGACGACGGCGTGCGCGAACAGATCCAGACGAACCTGCAGCACGTGCGCACGATGGTCGAGGCGGGGGACGCCGATTGGCGGTCGGTCGACGCGAACGCGTTGCATGCGGCGAAGCAGCGGCTGGACGAGGCGAGCGTGCCGTTGCAGGAGATCGGGATCGCCGAGTCGCTGCGGGGGGACTGAGCGAGCGGGGTTTCGGGGCGGGGTTTTCGGACCGAGGCGGGCGAGGGCGCGCGTGACGCTGTGTTCTGTATGGGCGGGCGGCACGGTCGCGTCGCGAGGCAGGTTGCCGGGCGAGCCTCGCGGGCGGCGGGCGGCCCGATACGCGTTGCATGATGCAAACAGCGCAGACGGCGGGTGTGGGTCGGCTCCGGGGGGGGCCCGGGATGGGCTTGGCGATCGGGATGGCGATCGGCATGCTGGGGGCGGCGGCGGCGCTGGCGCCGGCGCAGGGGACGGTGAGCCTGTGGCGTCTCGACGCCGCCGGCGGCTCGGCGGTGGCGCTGGACAGCGGGGGCACGGCCAACGGCGTGGTCAACGGGGATGTGAGCTTCGGGCACGTCGGCGCGTTTGCCGGCTCGACCGCGGCACGCTTCGACGGCAACGGCGACTACATCGAGATCGCCCACGACGACGCGTACCTGCTCGACGAGGGCACCATCTCGCTCTGGTTTCACCCGCTGAGCATGCCCGGGCGGGCCGAGCTGATCAGCAAGGACTCGACCAACTACGACACGGGCGGGCACATCACCGCGTACGTCGACTCGTCGGGGCGTGTGCAGGTGCGCCTGCAGAGCGACACGCGCGACACGTGGCTGCGCTCGGGCAGCGGGTCGATCGGGCGCGACGCGTGGCACCACATGGTGATCACGTTCGGCGAGGGGGGTGCGCAGCTCTACATCGACGGCGCGCTGGCCGACGATGACACGTACACGGGCGGGCTGGGGGCGAGCTCGGGGGGCGTGGGCAACTTCGAGCCGATGGTGATCGGGGGCAACACCTGGCAGAGCGGCGACCTGGTCGCGACGCCGGTGAAGAACTTCTTCAACGGGTACATCGACGACGTGCGGATCTACGACGCGCGCCTGAGCTCGACGGGCATCGCTCAGGCGATGGCGGGCGGCGTTGGCGAGACCGACCCGCTGCCGGTGCCGTATGCGACGGACTTCGAGGACGACCTGCACGAGTCGTGGACGGAGCGGGAGACCGACAGCACGACCTCGCTGACCGAGTTCATGGGGCCGTTCGGTCTTGACGTGACGTTTACGCCCACGACCAGCGCAACGGTGCGGACGGTGCCGGGCGAGCGGTACATCGTTGAGTTCGACGCGTACGTATTCGGCGGGTGGGATGTCTCAGGGCGATACCAGGACGACTTCATCGTCGAAGCCGACGGGGCGGAATTGCTGCGGACACACTTCGATCCAAGGGGCGGCAACGGCACCGGGCCGCGCGATGCGTACGGCAACTACGCGTACGGGGACAGGAGCGACGGGATCTTCCGCGATGTGCGCGTGCGGTTTACGGCGACCGGCGCGCAGACCGTGCTGACCTTCCGCGGCGAGCACACGGGCGCCGACGAGGGCTGGGCGATCGACAACCTGTCGATCGACGTCGCGGGGGCGGCGGAAACGCCTTTCTTCGACTCGTTTGCCTCGGGCACGGGCGACGGGTGGACGGGCGACTACGCGAACGACTCGGTCGAGGACCTGAGCATGTTTGCCGGGCCCTTCGCGACCGGTGAGGCGGCGGAGCTGGCGCTGGCAACGACCGCCGGCGCGACGTACACCATGGCGTTTGACCTGTTTGTGCTGGGCGACTGGGACGGCGAGGACATGAGCGTGCTGGTGGACGGCGCGGGCGTGTTCAGCGAGCGGTTCGAGGCCGGGACGTTTCCGCGGGTCAACGGGCGGGCGCCCGACCACGCGACCGACGCGGACAACGACGGGATCACGGACCTGGTCTACCGCGTGGTGACGCTGACGTTCACGGCGAGCGACGAAGAGACCACGATCCGCTTCGAGAGCGGGCTGGACCAGAACGCGGGCGACGAGGCGTTCGGGATCGACAACGTGATGGTGTTCGCCGGCGGCGGCACGCCGGGGCTGAACGCGGCGTGGGTCAGCGCCGGGTCCGGGCTCAATCGCCTGAGCGATGTTGCCTTTGATGCGCCGACGCACGAGAGCATCGAGAGCCACATCGGCTGGGCGAACCAGCGCGATGAGTTCTACCCGGACGGGCCCGATCAGCAGTTCGGGCTGCGCCTGAGCGGGCAGATCGTGGTGCCCGAGACGGGCGACTGGTCGTTCCGGTTGGGCTCGGACGATGGCTCGCGGATGGATCTCAACGGCTCCACGCTGATCGACAACAGCGGGCTGCACAGCTTCCGAACCCGCGACGCCACGACGACACTCGACGCGGGCGCGCACGACATCGGGATCGACTTCTTTGAGCGCACGGGCTGGAAGGGGCTGGTGCTCCAGTGGCGCGGGCCGGGGGTCTCGGCCTGGGAGACGGTGCCGGGCTGGGCGTTCCGGCGCGGGGCGTCGATGTTCACCGATGTCTCGGGCGAGACGGGGTTCGACCTCGACACGGGCGCGAGCGCGGGCGACGGCGCGGGGCTGATCTTCTTCGACATCGACCACGACGGCGACCTCGACGCGATCGCCGGGGGCGCGAACGGGGCGGTGCTGGCGTACACGGGCGGGGTGTTCATCGAGGCGCGGCGCGCTGATATGCGCGGGCAGATCGGCGTGCACGACGCCGACCGCGACGGGCGACTGGATCTGTTCTTGCCCATGCGCGAGCGGGTCGAGCTGAACACCGGCTCGGCGGCGGGCTGGACCAACGCGGGGGACCGCGGCTTCGTCGAGCCCAGCGGCACGCGCGCGGCGGCGGCGGCGGACCTGAACGCCGACGGGCGGGCCGACCTGATCTCGTTCGCCGGCAGCGGCAACCACGTCGCGATCATGCTCGACCCCGAGGACGAGAGCGACCCGTTCGACCTCGATCTGCCGATCATCGGGGCGATGGGGCTGAACGACTCGGGCGACTACGGGGCGGGCGGCTTTGTCGCCGCGGGCGACGCGAACAACGACGGTCGCCTGGACTTTTACGTCGATCGCTCGGGCGGGCGGCTGTTCCTCTCGACCGGCGAGGGGACCTATGTTGAAGACCAGTCGCTGGTCGCCGGCTCGGCGTCGGGCGTTGGCGCGGCGTGGGCGGACTACGACAACGACGGCGACATCGACCTGCTGATCCCCGGGCGCGGCACGCCGCCGAGGCTGCTGCGCAACGAGGGCGACGCGTTCGCGTTCACAGACGTCGCGGCGAGCGCGGGGCTGACGACGACCGCGAACCAGCGCGGGGCCGCGTGGGGCGATGCCGACAACGACGGCGACCTCGACCTGTACCTCACGACCGACGAGGGCGCGGCCAACGTGCTGTACCTGAACAGCGGCGAAGAGCCGTTCGCGTACTCGGCCATGGTGCCGGCGGAGTCGGCAGAGAAGCTCGACGCGTCGTGGGTCGACTTCGATAGCGATGGGGACAGCGACCTGGCGATGATCACGACCGACGGCCTCGTGCTGATGCGGAACGAGCTGGATCGCAACGATGCGCTGCGCGTGATCGTCGGGCCCGGGCTGAGCCGGCGCGTGGCGGGCGGGGCGATCGGCACGCGGGTCGAGCTGTTCGATGCGGGCGGGTCGCGGGTCGGGCTGCGCGAGCTGGGCGTGGCGCGGGGGTTCGCGGGCGTAGGGCCGTTCGAGGCGACGTTCGCGGGGATCGATACCTCGGCGACGTACCGCGTGGTGGTGACGTGGCCCGGGGGCGCGTCGTCATCGGGCGAGGTGGTGCCGGCGGCGAGCAGCGCGAGCGTGGGCGGGGCGACGATCCCGCGGGCGTTTGACATCGCGACCCTCGAGCCGCCGGGCGTGCGTGTGATCCGCTGGAGCGAGGTCGCGCCGAGCACGGACTGAGAAGGGAGTGGCCCGGGGCGTGGCCCGGCGTGCTCAGGCGTTGATATCGAGCAGGACCTTGATGCCCTCGCCGGAGATCATGGTCTGGAAGGCTTTCTCGTAGTCGGCGAGCGGGAAGGTGTGGGTGATGATGTCGCCCAGGTCGAGTCGCCCGCCGACGAGCAGTTTTTCGGTCTGGGACCAGGTCTCCCAGATGCGGCGCCCGGTGATGCCCAGGACGGTGCAGCCCGTGAAGATGATGTTGCTGTTGAAGTCGAAGGCGACGTCGCGGGCGGGCAGGCCCAGCAGGGCGGCGCGCCCGCCGTTGCGCAGGGTGCGGAAGCCTTGGTCCATGGCGGTCGGCGCGCCGCTCATCTCGAGCAGGACATCGACGCCCTCGCCGGCGGTCTCGTTGCGGATGGTCTTGATCCAGTTGTCGCCCTCGCGGGCGTCGAAGGCCTCGTGCGCGCCGAGCTTGCGGGCGAGCGCGAGGCGCGGGGGGTTGACGTCGGTGCAGTAGATGCGGGCGGCGCCGGCGGCGCGGGCGACGGTGACGGCCATCAGCCCGATGATGCCCACGCCGCTGATCAGCACGGTCTTGGCGCTCACGCCGGCTTCCATGACCGTGTGCACGGCGTTGCCGAGCGGGTCGAAGACCGCGGCGATGTCGTCGCTGATCGCCTCGTGCACGGGCCAGACGTTCTGCTCGGGCACGACGATGCAGTCGGCGAAGCAGCCGTCGCAGTCGATGCCGAAGATGCGGGTATCGGTCGCGATGTGGGCGTTGCCGGTGCGGGCGTTGTAGTCGTTGCCCGAGTGGAGGTGGCCCTCGGCGCTGACGCGCTGCCCGACGCCAAGGCCCGTGACGGCCTCGCCCAGCTTGTCGATCGTGCCGACGAACTCGTGCCCGGTGACCGTGCCGAGGGGGACGCGCGAGCTGGCCCAGTCGTCCCACTGCCAGATGTGGCGGTCGGTCCCGCAGATGCCGGCCTTGGTGACCTTGATGCGGACCTCGCGGGGCCCGGGCTCGGGGACGGGGCGCGCGTCGGTGTATTCGAGGCCCTCGGCGGCGTGGTGCTTGACCAGGGCCCGCATCAGGCCGGCGCCGGTCTGCTCGGGCGAACGCTTGGGCGCGGCGGCGCGGCTGGGGACGGTCGTCATCGGGCGGCTCCGATCGAGAAGCACTGGTTCAAACAAGGCGGCGGGCAAGCGGGCGGGCCCGCGGGCGTTGGGCACGGGACGGGGCCCGCGGTTGTCGTCTATTCTGAGCGGGCGAGAGGCCCGGTCAAACGCAACGGGGGTGGGTCGCCCGACGAATGCGGTTGCCGAGGCGATTCAAGACCCCCCAAGCACGCCACGGAGGCGTCCGAGAAGCGATGGCACGCGAAGCGACGCTCACACCCTTCTTCTATTTCGCGGCCCGCCCGGGCGGCGGGCGGTCGATGGGCGTGCGCACCGCCCGCAGCCGGCGTTCGCTGGGCGACCAGCTCCGGCGCGATCGCCTGGTGGTGCTCAACGCCTGGGCGCTGCCCAGCTTTCTTGCCAGCGAGCGGGGGCTGAGCACCAAGGACCACGAGGCGCTGAACAACCAGCTCAGCCAGCTGCTGAGCCGGGGCGTGCCGCTGGTCGAGGCGCTGGAGGTCGCGGGATCGCTCGTGCACGAGGCGGCCCGCCCGCGGATCGATCGCCTGCGTGAGCGGGTGCGGGCGGGGTCGAGCTTCGCCGACGCGTGCGCGCAGGGCGGGTCGTTCGACGCGGTGACGGTCGCGGTGTACCGCGCGGCGGAGCGGACGGGCGACCTGCACGGGGCCGCGGCGCAGCTGGCTCGCAGCGCGAAGCGCATGCTCGCGATCCGCGGCAAGGCCGTCACGCTCATGATCTATCCGGCGATCGTGCTGACCATCACGATCCTGGTCGCGTTCGTGATGCTGACGGTGATCGTGCCGATGATCGGCGGGGCGCTGCGTCAGTCGGGGCGAGAGCTGCCGGGCGTGACCGAGTTCATGATGACCCTGGGCGTGTTCCTGCGGGGCAACCTGATCGCGGTGTTTATCGCGGTCGCGCTGGCGGGGGCGGCGGGCGTGGTGTTTCGCGCGGGGCTGGCGAGGTCGATGTTCGGCCTGATGCGCCGGTTGCCGCGGGTCAAGAACGTGGTGCGGGCGCAGGAGCTGGCGCGGTTCTTCGGCGTGATGGCGGCGATGACGCGATCGGGCGTGGCCCTCGGCGATGCGCTGGGTGTCGCGACGACGGCCGTCCACGATCCGCGCATCCGCACCGACCTGGATCGCCTGCGACAGAAACTCATCGAGGGCGGCGTGCTGCGGGCACTGCTTGAGCGGGTCGAGAGCCTGCCGCTGGCGACGCGGAAGCTGCTGGTCGCGGCCGACCAGGCGGGCGACCTGTCCAGCGCGTTCGACGCGCTCGCACAGGACTACACCGACGAGGTCGACACGCAGACCGAACGCCTGCTCGCGGCCCTGGAGCCGGCGCTGATCGTCCTGATGTTTGCGGTGATCGGGAGCATGATCCTGGCGATCATGGCCCCGCTGCTGTCGATCACGAGCCAGGGCTTCGGCTGATCGGACCGTCCGGGCGATCGGGAGGCGATCAGCAGGCAGTCGGGCCGCAATCGGGGGGCCTGCCCGGCGTTGAGCGTGCGTTGGGATGCCCGGGGCCCCGAAGCCGAAGGGGCCACGCCCGGTGCACCCGCGGCCCGTACAGTTGATGCGAGGGCCGAGCACGGGGCCCAAGGAGGACGGCATGATGTTGCAGAACCCTGATTCGCAGACGCAGAGCGCGCGCCCGAGGGTCGATTCCAAGGCCCACACCGTCGCGAGCCGGCGCGGTTTCTCGTTGCTGGAGCTGACGCTGGTGCTGGTCATCATCGGGCTGCTGATGGGCGTCGCGGCGCTGGGCATCCCCGGGTGGGTCAAGCGGGCGAGCATCCAGGCGACGATCCAGACGATGGACGTGTACAAGACGTCGATCAACAGCTTCATGGCCGGCAACGCGCAGACGCCGCCCGAGAGCCTGAGCGAGCTGATCACGGCGGGGTACGTCGAGCCCGACGCGTCGACCGGCGCGCCGCCCAAAGACGCATGGGACGAGCCCTTCTATTACAAGGCCGGGCAGACGCCCGAGGGGCAGCCGTACCGCCTGGTCTCCAGCGGGCCGGACAAGGAGTTCGGCACCGAGGACGACATCGACCTGTGGTCGGCCGACTACAACGCGGGCTGAATCGGATCGCATCGCCCAGCGGATCGGGGTTGACCGTGCGCACGCCGACGGACAGAGGCTTTACGCTGCTGGAGACGGTGCTCGCGGTGACGCTGGTCTCGATGATCGCGGCATCGATCGCGATGACGTACTCGGCGCTGCAGCGCCAGCGGGTGATCGAGCAGCAGCGCCTCGGCGCCGCCGAGCTGGCGAACCGCCTGATCCTGCAATACCTGGACGCCCGCAACGCGTTGCCCAGCGAGCTGACGCCGCTCGAGTACGACGCGGAGCGGTACCGCTGGTCGCTGGATGCGGCGCAGATCGAGTTCACACCGGCGGTGGTGCCCGAGCGCGACCGCTCGCGGGCGGTGTCGCTCGAGCGGATCAGCCAGGTGACGGTGCGGGTGTGGCTGGTGGATGAGAACGACGCCCCGCTGCGTTTTTCGCCGATCTTGCCGAGCGCCGTGGTGTCTCGGCTGCGTGATCCGCTGGCGCTGTCGAACCCCGATTCGCTGGAGAACGCGCTGGAGACGCCCGAGGGGCGGGCCGACTTCGTGCGCGAGCTGATGAACATCGAAGACGGCACGGCACCGGGGGCCGGGGGCGAGCGGTGATCGTGCGCACGCGGGCGAGCAGGGGCTCTGCGGGCGGGGGCTTCACGCTGCTGGAGACGACGCTGGCGCTGTTTGTCGGCGGGCTGGTGATCGTCTCGGTCACGCTGCTGATGACCGCGACGCGGAACGCCGACCGCGTGTACGCGCGTG
>ERZ1740070.1325-NODE-1325-length-15596-cov-9.962100_pt1 | contig 15596 bp, 9 predicted proteins | sample MGYA00581734_ERZ1740070 | MGnify/ENA primary metagenome ERZ1740070 (study PRJEB43018, sample SAMN04849744) | marine metagenome | isolation source: floating plastic debris | place: Pacific Ocean | collected 2008-09-01 | study: EMG produced TPA metagenomics...
AGGGTGTCTTGCTCCAGGAAGCTCGCGATGCTCCGCATGCCGACACTTCCGGGCACGAGCACGAGCACGCCCGGCAAGGCCGCGACCGCCACGGGGCGGTTGAACGCACGCGAGTAAAGGTTGGCCCAGCCGCCGACGACGAAGGCTGCGAGACACGCCCCGAGTTCCATCCCGAGCAGGCCGCTGAAGCTGCGCGCCGCGATGTATCCGATGATCGTTGAGACCCAGACCGCCCACACCTCGCGCCGGCCGACGCGGAAGAGCACAACGAGCGCGATCGGCATGATCGCGAGCGCGATCCACTCGCCCGCCATCGCGCCGCGGGTCAGTGTCTGCACGCTCGTGGTGAGCCCGAGCCGATCGGCGATGCCGTGACCCACCGCGATGCCAAAGCCGATCGTGACCAGCACGGCGACCGCGCCCATCAGGCGTGCGGTGCCCGCGACAAGATGCCGCTGGCTGAGCTCGTGGACCGCGACGGTCAGCGACATGCCGGGCAGCAGAATGATCAGTCCCGCGAGCGTCACCGCCTGCTCGCCCACACCAAGCCAGCCCGCGAGCAGCGCGGCCGACAACGCCGCGACCAACCCAGAGCAGAACTCGACCAATCGCAACATGCGTCGCTGGTTGCTCGCCCAAATCGCGAGCAAGCCCACCGCGAGCCCCACGGCCGCGGCCGCAAGCGCGTCGTCGAGACTGCCGCCCAAGAACCGCCCGACGCAGCCGCTCGCGATCACAAACGACCCAACCGAGGCGAGTCGGCCGTACTGCGTGGGCGCGGTGACGATCGCGCGGATCTCGCCAGCGGCCGCGCGAGGACCGATCTCACCCGCAACGACACGCTCGACGACGCGGTCGAGCTCGACCAACCGCCCGATGTCGGGCTCGCCCGGCTCGAACCGAACCACACGCGTGCGAGGGCCGTCGCCCGCATCCGTGGTGACGAGAACGGCCGTCGGCAGGGCGAAGGTCGTCACCTCGACACCGAGCTGCTGTGCGCACGCCTGCACCAGCCCCTCGAGCCGGTGCGCCGCGGTGCCCCACGCCCCGAGCGCGCGCGCAAGCTCGACCACGAAGGCCTCGGCGTCGACCGCGATTTGCTCCTGGGGCGTCACGCTCTCAGCCTAGCGCGAAATGGCTATCGCAGCGGGCTGGGCGAACGCGGGATCGTGCCGCCGTTGCTCTTGATCACGTCGGCGTACCAGTGGTACGAGTCCTTCGGGATCCGGTCGAGCGAGTCATAGTCCACGTATACAAGGCCGAACCGCATCTTGTAGCCCTCGGCCCACTCGTAGTTGTCCATGATGGACCACTGGAAATAGCCACGCACGTCGACGCCCTCGGCAACCGCCCTTCGGAGCGAGTGCAAATACCGCGCGAGGAAATCGACTCGGCCCGCGTCGTGCACCTTGCCGTCCGCGTGGACCCAATCCATCGACGCCAGCCCGTTCTCCGTGACATACATCGGGAGCTTGTACCGCTCGTGCAAGAACCGCGGGCCCCAATAGAGCGCCTCGGGCGTGACGGGCCATTGGTGCATCGTGCGCGGGTAGCCGCGGACGAAGTCGGTGCCTGTCGGCTTGCCCTCGCTGTCGGCTGCGACCGAGCCGGCCTGATAGATGTTCACGCCGTAGAAGTCGAGCGGCTGGTTGATGATCTCCATCTCGCCCGAGCGGACGTCGGGCGCGTCGGCACCGAACGCACGAAGGCCGTCCTCGGGGTATCGCCCGAGCACAGCCGCGTCGCTGAACCACGTGTTGTTGAACGCCCAGCCGTCGCCGCCATGCACGCCGAGCGTCGCCTGACGCGCTGCCTCGATATCGCGCGGGTCATCCGACGCGGGGCACGAGCACACGCCGACCGGTGCCCACCCGATCACGGGCTTCTCAGCGCACCCGTCCCGCAACGCGACGACAGCGCGCCCATGCGCGAGCAGCACATGGTGCGAGGCGAGCAGCGCGTCGGGGCGCGAGTACTTCATGCCCGGCGCATGCGTGCCGCGGATGTGCCCGTGGTCGAGAAAGACCTGCGGCTCGTTGATCGTCATCCAGTGCTTCACGCGATCGCCGAGTCGGTCGGCGATCACGGCTGCGTAGTCCGCGAACCACTTCGGGCTCTCGGGGCTCAGCCAGCCGCCGCGGTGGAAGAGCGTCAGCGGCATATCCCAGTGGTACAGCGTCGCCCAAGGCTGAACACCCCGCGCAAGAAGTTCATCGACGAGGCGTTCGTAATAGGCGAGCCCGGCTTCGTTGATCCGGCCGGTGCCCTCGGGCATCACCCTCGGCCACGAGATGCTGAAGCGGTACGCCTGCGCACCGAGCTCAGCGATCAGACGCACGTCCTCCGGATACCGGTGGTACTGGTTGCATGCCACGTCGCCGGCGTGCCCTTCGAAGACCGCTCCGGGGCGGCGCGCGAACGCGTCCCAGACGCTCGGGCCCCTGCCGTCCTCCATCGCCGCGCCCTCGACCTGGTACGCCGCAGACGCGACGCCCCACGTAAACCCGTCCGGAAAGCTCATGTGCTCATCCTCTATCTGTTGAAAACAAGGCCGGCCCGAGCCCGCACCTCGTCAAGAACCCGTATTTCGGGGAATTCGCGTGTCATCCAGAATCCTCCAGATGATCGAAAACCCTCTTGGCAGCCGTTGAGAGATCGTGTATCGTGGATGAGACGATACCGAATCGTCTCACGCGTTGCACCCGGCCCATGCGTTTCGGCCCGAATCTCTCGTCAGGATCGGCTTCCATGGCAACACTCCGGCAAATCGCGGACAACGCGGGCGTCTCGGTCGCCACGGTATCACGGGCGCTCAACCACGCGTCGGCTGTGAGCAGCGAGCTCCGCGAGCGCGTGCTCCGCGAGGCCGATCGGCTCGGGTACTCGCTCCCCACCACCGACCGCGGCGTCACACGCATCGCGCTTGCCTACCCCGGCGCGCCCGTTCATCTGGAGTACGGCTCCTTCGACGCGAGCATTGTCTCGGGCGTGGTCTCCGCCGCGACCGCGGATCGCTTCGAGGTCTCGATCCTCGACATCGCACGCCTCCGCGACGAGGACGAGAGCTACACGCAGATGTTCCGCCGGATCGGCGTCGCGGGCGTGGTGCTCCGGACCTACTCGGACCAACGCGAGGTCTGCCAGCGGATCGCGGCCGAGGGCTTCCCCTCTGTCGTCGTCGCCGATCGCTTCGACGACCCAAACGTGAACTACGTCGCGTACGACTCGACAGCAGACACCGAGCTCGCGGTCCAGCACCTCACGCACCTCGGACACACCCGCATCGCCCTGGTCGTCCACGCGGTGCGCGACTCGGACCACGTCGACCGCCGAACCGCGTACGAGCGCGTCATGCACGCCGCTGGCATCGAGCTTGCTGACGAGCTGATTGTTGAAGTCGTTGCCGACGTTGATGGTGGCGCGTCGGCGATCGGCCGGCTGATGAGCCTGCCGCGGCCACCGACCGCCGTGGTGTTCACCGACCCGCTCTCGACGATCGGCGGCTTGCGTCGCGCGTTGGAACTCGGGCTCAACGTCCCCGAAGACCTTTCGATCATCGGCTTCGACGATGCGAACATGCGGAAGCTCACGCATCCGACCTACACCGCGGTCTGCCAGGACAGCGAGCAGCTCGCGGCGACGGCAACGCGCTGGCTGACAAGTGAACTCAAGCGCCGCGACGGGCGACCCTTCCGCGAGCTGCAACGGACCTATTTCGAAGTCAACGGCACCACGTGTGCACCGCCAGCTCGTGCGGTCAGGGTTTCGCCGCACGGACGGCGGATGGAGGTTCCCAAGTGAACAACCGGACACGAGACCACAACACTTCACGCCGTGCCGCAAAGCGCTCGGGGTTCACGCTCATCGAGCTACTGGTCGTCATCGCCATCATCGCGCTGCTGCTGGGGATCCTGTTGCCGTCGCTCAGCTCCGCCGTTGCTGCGGGCTGGCGCGTCGCGTGCCAGTCGAACGCTCGGCAGCACGCGGTTGCGCTGAACATGTATGCGAATGACCACGACGAACGGCTGCCGATCTCTCGCGTTGGTCCGTGGGAGCTGACACGCCCGCTCGATGAAAACACCCCGTATCTGCAAGACACGCTGATTCCCTATGTCGACGGTGTGTTTGGCGATGGCAACTATTCCGAGGTCTTCCGTTGCCCGGCGATCGAGCGCGGCCGCGGCCGGGCAAATGAGTCGTTTGAAAACGGCATTCTCCTGAGCGACCCGCTACAAAACCACTACCGCTACAACACCTGGGAAGCGATCGAATATCCGCCTCCACCCGTCGGGCGAGACTACGTCTTTCGCGGCAAGCGGATCACGCGAGCGCTGTTCCCCGACCGCGCGAAGCTCACATGGGACATGTTCTTCTTCGACTGGGAATCACGTCATCTGCCCCACGGCGAAAGTGGCGGCGGCCTTGTGATTTCAAATCTCGGCGCGAACGTTTCAACGTCAACCGGCGAAGAGTACTTCGAGCAGAACCCCGCTGGCGGCCGCTCCGAGCAGCGCGTCGCCTGGATCACCGAGGGCTGGAGCACGTACCCGTGATCACCCGCCACGCGATAACCCTGATCTCACTCGCGATGGCAACACTGCTCTCGCAGGCAGCCGCGTCGATGCCGTTCGTGCGCATCGATGGCGATCGCTTCGTCGACGAGTCGGGACAGACGGTGGTCCTCCGCGGCGTCAACCTCGGCAACTGGCTGTCGCTCGAGGCTTGGATGTTCGGCCTCGACGAGAACGTCATTCGTGATCAGCGGACGATCATCGACACCTTTGAGAGTCGCTTCGGCGCTGCCGAAGCCGAGCGCTTGCTCGATCTCCATCGCGCGGGCTGGATGACCCAGCGCGACTTCGATCAGATCGCGGCACTGGGCTTCAACGCCGTGCGCATCCCGCTCTGGGACGGTCTGATCCGTGACGAGGACCAAGAGTTCGCGCTGCGCGATGACGCTTGGGAGTGGACGGACGCCGCACTCGCGATGGCCGAGAACGCCGGGCTTTACGTGCTCTTCGACATGCACGGCGCACCGGGCGGCCAGAGCTTCGACCAGCCCAGCGGCGATGTCACCGCCAATGACCTATGGACCACCGACGCAAATCGCGAACGGCTCGCGTGGCTCTGGCAGCACTTTGCCCGCAAGTACAAGAACAACCCCACGTTCCTTGGTTATGACATTCTCAATGAGCCCTACGGCGACTTCAACACCGACCACCGCGCCGACCTGATCGACATCGCGGGCCGGGTGCACGATGCGATCCGAGAGATCGATCCCGATCGCCCGATCGTGCTACCCGGCGCGATTGAGGGAATTGGCTTCTACGGCGACCCCGCCGCACGCGGCTGGACGGGCGTCGCACTGACCGAGCACTTTTACCCCGCGATCTTCGACGGTAATGAGCAATCCGCGGGCACCCACGCCCGCTTTTGGAACATCGAAGCCGAGACCAAGGCCGGCATCGCCGCTGATGTTGGTGTGCCGTACGTGCTGGGCGAGTTCAACCCGCTTTGGAACAGCGCTGGCGCACCGGCGATGACCGCGACGTATTTCAATGAGGCCGCGGCCCGGGGGTGGTCCGCATTCGTTTGGGCCCACAAACGCTACAAGGGCAGCCCGGGCGTCACGAACAACAACTGGCCGATCGTCACCAACGCCCAGCCTTGGTCGCTCGGCGACATCACGACGACGCCGAAGGCAACCATCGAGGCTCGGCTGACCGAACTCGCAACCATGCCCCTCGCACTCGACACGGCGCTCGCCGACGCGCTCACGGGGGCGACGCCGCCTACACCCCTGCCGCAGACCGACGCGGCACCCCAGTCGCCGCCAGATGCTCCGCCCGCCGGCTGGTTTGCAGCGAGTGTCGGCACGACGACCGCACCCGGAGCCGACGCGACATCGGCCGCCGACGGCAGTTTCTTCGGCAGCGGCCGCGACATCTTCGGCTCGCGCGACGAGTTTGGCTTCCTCGGTCGCAACGTGTCGGGCGACTTCGGCACAAGCGTGACGATCACCGAGTTCGACACGTTCCGGCCGTTCGCAAAGGCAGGCCTGATGGCCCGGGCGTCGCTCGCGCCCGACGCGCCGCACATCTTCGTGCACGCCTTCCGCGACGGGCGTGTGCTTGTCGCGTGGCGCGCGTTCCAAGGCGGCGGAACGGGGCAGACGTTCGTGAGCACTGCGGGCTTCCCGATGGGCATTGCGCTTGGCAGGCAGTCGAACCAGTGGACCGTGCGCGTGACCGATGCGGACGGCGTGTGGCAGAGCGTGTCGGTCGGCTCGCCCGTGACGCTCGGGTCAAACGTGCTTGTCGGGCTTGCCGCAAACAGCGGCGTCTATGAAGGGCGTTCGATCGTCAACTACGAAGACCTCGCGCTGCTCGGGTCCCCCACCGTTCCCACTCCACTTGATCTCACTCCCGCAAACAATACCGCGGCGAACCCGTCGTTCGAGGCACCCGGCGTTGGCACCACCGCCGCCGACTGGACCTTCGCCGGCCAACAGATCACGCGCGAGACCGGATGGACACCCGTCCGCTCCGGCAACAGCCTCCTGGCGTATCGCCACTGGCAAGTCTCGGGTTCGGGCGGCTCGTCGCTCGCGACGCAAACCATCGCCGGCCTGACGCCGAACCAACGGCACGAGTTCTCGATCTACGCCAACGCCGACAGCGTTGCGAGCAACAAACGCCAAGCTGACCGCGTCGAACTGCAGGTGATCGACACCTCGGGCCCGAGCGGCCCGGTCGTGCTCGAGACCCGCACATGGGACATCGGCGACATCGAGACCGATCAAGACTGGTCTCGCCTCGTCCTGCCCTTCTACCCCACGAGTTCGAGCGCGACGGTTCGTCTCGTCATGTTCCCGGACCCTGACCAGTCACGCCGCGACGGCGCGGTCAAATTTGATGACGCCGTCGTCGCCCCAATCCCGTAGACCATCTGATAGGCGCGGCAGAAAGACGTCGCACGCCCCGGCCCGCAGCCCCGCACGCATCAAGAGATCACCACATCGCCCCTGGAAGGAAGAGACCATGAACCGCACACCCAAGAACAACTGGATTCTGAATCGAAGCTGGAAGGCCGCCGCTGCGATCGCGGCGGTTGGCATCGCGACCGCGCCTGCGAGCGCGAGCAACCTCACGACAAACCCGGGCTTCCTCGACGTCGACGAGGACCTCGCGTTCGGCGACAGCTGGGGCACGTTTGGCGCGATCGCGTTCCTCGACTTCTTCAACGACAACAACCCCGGCCACGCCACGCTCTTCGCCGATCAGCTGCCCAACGTGGGTTTCCTCTTCCAGACCGGCATCCCGGCCGTGCCGGGCGAGACGTATGAAGTCGGCGCGTCGGTTTCGTTCGAGTCGAGCTGGGACGCGACGACGTCGTTCGGCATCGAGTTCTACGCCGCCGACGACGCGACCAAGGTGGGTGAGACCGTGACACAGATCTCGGGCCCGCTCGGCGAGGGCTACCGGCGTTACCGCGTGCAGGCGACCGCTCCTGCGGGCGCCGTCTTCGTCCGGCCGGTCATCTTCTTCGACAACGTGCAGTCGGCCGGAGCCTCGCGTGCCGCGACTGTCGACAACATGACGCTCTCGATCGCGACGGACAATCTTGTCGAGAATCCCGGCTTCGAGGACATCATCGGCGACGGCACGTTCGGTGACCTCTGGGGCACATTCGACAACGTCGGCTTCGGCGACTTCTTTGGCAACGGCAACCCCGGGCACGCCGTCTTCTTCGGCGACTTCTTCTTTAACTTCGGCACGCTCTTCCAACTCGGCATTCCCGGCGAGGGTGGCACCGAGTATCGCCTCGCGGCGGACATCTCGTTTGAAGACCAGTGGGACGCGCTGACCGACTTCGGCCTTGAGTTCTACGGAGCGGATGACGCCACGCTCATCGGCGACACGATCGTCCCGATTACCCAGACGATCGGCGGCGGCTATCTCACCTACGAGATGACCGCTACAGCTCCCGCGGGCACCGCGTTCGTTCGTCCCGTCTTCTTCTTCGACTTCGTCGCGAGTGAGGGCGAGCAGCGGGCAGCGACGATCGACAACGTCGTCCTTGAGCCGGCCACCACTGGTGGGCCGTGCTCGCCGGCGGACGTCACGACCGATGGCACATCGAACGGCGTGCCCGATCAGGCCGTCACGCTCTCGGACTTTTCGTTCTACCTGAGTCTTTGGAGTACGAGCGACATCGCCGCGGATCTGACGACCGACGGCACGTCCAACGGTGTGCCCGATGGCGCAGTCACGCTTTCGGACTTCTCGTTCTACCTCGCCCTTTGGAGCGCCGGCTGCCCGTAAGACCGTTGGAGTGCAGGTCTTCGCACCCGGCACTTCATGTATCGCCTAACCCACCCACGCTGGCCGAGAGGTCGGCGCGGGTCTTCCCGCGGGGTGTTTGTGCCGCGCGGCATTGTGTCCGACCGTGCGAGAACGCACGTTCATTGCGAAGGAGAGAAAGATATGAAAACAGCACTGTGCACCACGATCGCTGCGGGCCTGCTCGCGACACCCGCTGTCGCAACTGAGCTCCTCACGAACCCGGGCTTCGAAGACACCGACACCGACGGCAACTTCGGCGACAGCTGGGGGTCGTTCGGCTCCGCCGGATTCAACGCATTCTTCGGCCCGAACGGCCACGCCAGCCTGTTCTCCGACAACATCGGCAACTTCGGCGGCGTCTTCCAGACCGGCATCGCCGCCACGCCCGGCACCGAGTACCAATTCGACCTCGTCGACGTGCGGTTGGAGTCGAACATCGCCGCAGACTATCGATTCGGCCTCGAGTTCTACCTCGGCGACGACGCGACCCAGGTCAGTACGATCGTCGTGCCGATCGACCTCTCCACCACCGGCGACGGGCTTTCCTTTTCCATGACCGGCACGGCTCCCGCCACGGCCGCGTTCGTCCGCCCGATCGTCCAGTACGACAACGTCACCTCCACCGCCAACGGCCAAGAGAACGCCTTCATCTTCGAGGCGTCCCTCACCGTCGTCCCGGCCCCCACGGGCACGGCTGCGCTCGCCGCCGCCGGTCTCGTCCTTACCCGTCGCCGTCGCGGCTGATTCCACATGCCCCGATCCGCTCCCTCAGTGAGCCGCCACCGCCCGCCGAGAAATCTCCGCTGGGCGGTGGCGGCTTTGCTTGTGCTCATGGGCCTCCAACCAGCCACAGCGCAGCCCAACATGCCGAACACCGACCACGCTTCATCAACCTCATCATCCCCGCCGCTGCCACAACTCCGCGTGAGCGGGGCAAACCTCGTCGATCCCGAGGGGGAGGCGGTGCTGCTTCGCGGCACGAACATCGGCAACTGGTTGCTCATCGAACCTTGGATGTTCGGCATCTTCAACGACGACATCCGCGATCAGCACACGTTCCTATCGATTCTGGTGTCGCGGTTCGGCGCCGAACGTACCGACGCACTCATGGAAGCGCATCGGACGGGTTGGTTCACGCAGCGGGACGCCAACCACATCGCTTCGTTCGGCTTCAACGTAGTGCGCTTGCCGATCCACTACTCGCACATGCTCACCGACGATGGCGAGCTGCGCGATGACGCGTTCCGCTGGATCGATCTCGGCATCGACTACGCCGAGCGGGCCGGGCTGTACACGATCCTCGACCTTCACGGAGCCCCCGGCGGCCAATCGGTTGACGCACCGACCGGGCGACTCGGCCAGAACCGGCTCTGGTCCGATCCGGAGATGCAGCGTCGCACGATCCTGATCTGGTCGGCCCTAGCCGAGCGGTATGCCGATCGTGCAAGCGTCGCGGCATACGACCTGCTCAACGAGCCCTATGGCGATTTCGGCACCGACATCCGCCCTGCGCTTATCGACCTTCTCGGCCGCCTGCACGACGCGGTGCGTGAGCACGACCCGCACACGCTCGTTCTCGCGCCAGGCACCATCCGCGGCGTCTCGTTCTATGGTGACCTCGCCGAACGTGGCTGGACCAACGCCGGGTACACCGAGCACTTTTACCCAACGATCTTCGGCGACGCATCACCATCAATCGGTGCGCACCAACGCTTCGTAGACAACGCAGTTCAAGCCCGCTCCGAGTTCCTCGCACGCAACCCCGCGCCCTATCTGGTCGGCGAGATGAACCCGGTGTTTGAGCATGTCGGCGGCCCAGCGATGAAGCGTGCCTACTTCGACCTCTACGACGCGCTGGGGTGGTCGACGACGATGTGGTCGTACAAGCTCTACACGCCCGCCGGCGGCATCAACAACGACAACTGGTGGATGGTTGCCAACAAAGACCCCTTCCAGTTCGACATTGAGCGCGACAGCTACGAGGAACTGCTTAGCGCAGTGACCGGCTTTGCAACAGAGGAGCTTGTCGTTGACGACGATCTTCGCCGAGCGATGACCTCGCCGACCGCGACCAAGCTGCTCGCGATGCCAGCGCAGACGGACGCTTCGATAAACACAACCGCGCAAGACGATTGGACAACCACGACCATCGGCGAAGGCCCAGCGGCGTCGTCCCAACTCGATGGCACGCGATTCGAAGTGCGTGCTGGCGGCCGAGATATATTCGGCACCACCGACTCACTGGGCTTCATGTCACGCACGCTCGACCGCAGCACGTCGCTGTTCGCCACGATCGATGAGTTTGACGCGCAGGACCGCTTCGCGAAAGCGGGCGTCATGCTTCGGGCGAGCAATGAGGCAGACCCGGCTCACGCCCTCATCCATGTCTTCCGCGATGGACGGATCACCCTCGCGTGGCGAGCGGAGACAGGCGGTGCGACCCAAGAGCGCACGCTCGCAACAACAGGCTTCCCGGCTCGGCTTGGCCTCACGGTGGCGAGCGACGGCGTTACGGCAGTGTTCGCCGACGCGACCGGCGAGCGACACACAACAGCCGTCCCCATCGACACGAGCAACACAAGCTTGCTCGGTATCGCAGTCTGTGCGCACGAACCAGAAGTGACCGCCACAGCATCGGGCTCGCTCGGCGCTAAGTGGAGCTCTGCCACGACAAACTCAAGCCCGACCCAGCGTAGCGCAGTATCTCGCGAGTGGTCTTCATGGGGCGACGGCTGGCAATTCGGTGACGCAACACGACGCGTGCCGGTGGCCCAACGCGATGCATCCGCCACCGGCGAAGCAGGGGTGTGGCAAGACATCGAGCTGCACGCAGCGATGGAACCGGGAACAAGTCGACATGTCCGTATCGAAGTGACGCTCGGTTCGCGCCCTGGCGCTGGCGCGCTGGAACTCCGCGCAGAGGTTCCCGTCCGACTACTCGGCGATCAACGATGGCTGGCGCTTGAGAGTCAGCCATACGACCTTGGGAACATGGGAATGCCGGGGCCCGCTCGAATGACACTCACTGTCGACGTGCCGGCGCACTTTGATTCTCAGGCGCTGCGCGTGCTCGTGGTGCATACACCCGGCGAGAACGCCACAGACACACCGCTTTCGATTTCGCGCGTGGCGATAGACCAGGACGTGCGCGACTAGTCGGCGACTGCGTCGACAATCTCTTCAAGAAACGGCGAGACGGGCAACTCGCGGCGGTTAAACACCGTCGCGCGGCATGTGTCATCCCACAGGTACCGCACCGCCTTCGCGTCCCCTGGCGCATCGATGATCATGTGCTGGCCATCGACGCGTGCAGACGCCGTGATCCAGTCGCCAGTTTCGCGCTGAACTTCGACGTCACCCACGCTCGGCTCGCCCACAAGTCCCCCCGCAGCACCCGAGAAGCGGACGCGAACAATTTCGCGATCCCGTACTGCATCGATCGCGACCGGAGACATCGCAGCATCGTCCTCAAGCCCATACACGAGTGAACGGGCAGCAAGCGCGAGCCGCTCACCCACCTCGCGTTTATGCCTTGGATGGATGTCCGCGGGATCACCAACGTCCGTTGTGACGACCATCGCCGTGTTCGGAACCCGCAACGCTCGGCGTTGACTCTCGCGGAGCCGCGCGGTCTGACCGCGGTCCCCCGGGTATTCGAACGGCGCAATCTGAACGAACAGAAAGGGCAAGTCTGGCGCGCCTAAGCGTGCCCGCCAAGCCTCGATCATCGCTAGGAAGAGCGACGCGTACTCTGCGGCTCGACCACGGTTGGACTCGCCTTGATACCAAAGCACACCGCGAAACGTGAAGTCTGTCAGCGGCGCGATCATGCCGTTGAAGAGCACCGAAGGCGTGCGATGATTCAATGACGGAAGAGCGGGCAAGTCTTCCAATCGCACGCCGGCTCTCCGATGCCACTCGCCGGCAAGCGACACCGAACGCATCGGATCGGACGGACATCGGAGCACCATGTCCCCCGGCTCACCGTGCAGTCCGCCTGGACCGCCGGTGTCGAGCACTCGGATCGCCAGACGCAGCGTGCCGCGCGAGTTGAGGGATGCCGGAACCTCGTACTCGCGTGGCGTTGCCCACAACCCATCGCCCCGCGACTCACCGATCACCGCACCGTTCGCGTACGCCACATCCTGGTCATCAATCGGCCCAAGATTTACCACGAGCGGCTCGCCGCGCCAGCGCTCGGGGATAGCCACGTCCCGCCGGTACCACACGATCCCGTCGTGGCCAGCAAGCCCCGAATTCTCCCAAGTACCGGGCAACGGGCCACGTTCCCACTCGGGATCGGGCGACGCGCTCGCCCATTTCCCGTTGACGCCCGCGTCGAGTTCGTCCACTCGTTCCCACCACTCGGCTCGCTGTCGCGCGATGGCCTCGGACACACCGCCGGGCTCCGCAGCCGCGCGGTGGAGTCGGGCCAACGATTCATGGGTGTGCGGGAAAAGTGCAAGGGCGTTGGCAGGCGTCCACGACTCGGCAGCCGTGCCGCCCCAGTCCGCCGTGATCACGCCGACAGGCACACCGAGCTCATCGCGAAGCGATCGGGCGAAGAAGTACGCCGTCGCACTCATGCGACCGGTGTTCGCGGGCGAAGCCGCGTCCCACTCACCCGCCACGTCATCGGCCTCATCGACCGCGATTGTGTTCGCAACATCAAAGATCCGGAGGCCAGAGTCTTCCGACGTCGCAACGACATCACGCCAGTCGATAGCACCCAAAAGATGGCGAGCCCGCGGCGCAACATCCATCTCCATGTTCGACTGCCCCGAGGCGAGCCAAACCTCACCGAGCATCACGTCTTGAATCGTGCGTACGTCTGCCCCGCAGGCGATGCGCAACGAGTGCGGCCCACCCGCGGCGGGCGTCGCGATGCGCACCAACCAACGCCCCCGCGTATCGGCAACACCGTGGACACTCTTGCTCGCCCACGATGGAGAAACAGTGACCACTCGCCCCTCTTCAGCGTGCCCCCATACAGCTACGTCTGCGTCGGCCTGCAGTACGAGCCCATCGGAGAAGATCGCTGGCAAATCGAGCGGGGGCGCGAACGCGAGGAGTGTTGCAACACAGAGCTGAACAAACATGAAGAGGCCCCTCGGAGCACTTTGGCCGCGTACGAGCGACGGCAGCGAATTGCCTGATCGACTACGCGTGCGCAGTCGCCCATCGCGCAAACGTCGCGCCCGCCTCGCTCTCGGCCTTCGCGACACGATCTGCAAGCTCGCTCGCGTTCTCAACCATGTCCGACACATCGAGCCGCTCGAACGCATCAACAAGCGACGCCGCTTCAATGCCGGCGTAGACGTCGCCCGCGTCGACGATGGGTTTGCCGATGATCTCTTCGAGGTCAGCGCGGGTGTAGTCGGGCTTGGTCTCGGCGGTGAAACTGGTGCCGTACTGGTTAAGGTTCGACGCGAAGATGCCCGCAGCACTCACCGGCAGGAAGTCCTCGTACCGCAATCCGTCGTATCGGATGAAACCTCGGTCGACGAGCGTCCAGAGATCGGCCGTGTCGAGCGTGCCCGCCGCCGCCAGGCCCGCGGGTGTGGGCTCGTACCGCCCGAACACCAAGCCGTTCTCAAGCAACTCGCGCAGCGTCTTCGGGAACGCTTTGAAACAACTCAAATAGGACTCGACGTAAGCGTCGTAGTCCCTTGTCGCGAGGTCGGGCTGCTGGGCCTTGACGGCTTCGGCAGCCGCGAGGCACTGGTCGTAGAGCGCACGCCCGCGAGTAGTTGTTGCGTAGAAACGCTGCTCGATCTCTCCGAAGCGGGCTGTGTGGGTCGACGGAGCCTCGCCGCCATCCGCATCTGCAAAGACGACAGGTTCGGTCAGCGCCTTGTACGCATCCTGCCGGAGCAGGAGCGGCGTGTCGTAGGACGGGCCCTCCGTTGAATCTTTGAAACCGTTGTGCGGCAGTTTTGCCATCGAAAGGTCCTCGGCAACGAGCCGGTCGGCGAGCGCCTCGACAGTCCCATGCACCGCATCCCGCGTTACGACTACCGCACCGAAGCCTTCGATCTCCGACCATCCAAGGTGCTTGAAGTGCAGCCGAAGATACGACGCGTCCGCATGAGCGCTGAGCCACGCCAATGCATCGCTCGCGCGACGGGAGAACTCGGCCCGGTCGATGTCGCCCATCGCATGCCGCATTGCTGCGGTGTAGACATCCATGCAAAGCGTGTTGGGCGTCAAGTGGTTGAGGTGATGCGAGTCGAAGCACGCGATATCGGCAGCGATCTTGAAACCCCCGGCACAGAGCTCGTCGTACAGGTCTCGCTCCCGCGCACGCCCTGCCCACTTGAAGATGCGTTCAACGCCTTCGCGGATGAGTCGCTCGGCGTCGCTCCACGACAGGCCCCCATCACGCTCGCTCGCCGCGACCAGGGTCTTCGCATCCTCAGAAAACACCGAACGATCGGCGAGCGCCGCGTCGATCCGTGCCTTGGTCGCCGCATCGAAATAGTCGGTCAGGAGCAGCGACGTGAAGACACGATGCTCGGGGCCGATCGTCGACCGGAACGCGGTGGCGATGATCGGCTGACTCTTCGCACCTACGCTCGACATGTCGTAGAAGTTGTGAGGCCGCATGCCAAAGCACGCGAAGAACCTCGCGATCCACCGGTACTCGTCAGGTCGACCGATGCGGATCGCCCCGTGCCGCTCGCCGCTTGTACGCTCAAGCTCCGCGTCGTCGATCGCGAACCCAGGGAAGCGAATGGCGAGTACATCGGCGACAGCGCGATTGCACGCCGCGTTGACAAGCAACGAGCGATCGTACATTGGCACTTCCGCGCCAAACATGCGCGACAGCTCTCCGAACAAGCGGTTCTGCATCTCGATCGGGTCCGCGAGCCGAGTGCCAGCCATGGGCGCGTTCATGTCATCATCTCCTGGAAAACAGAGGCCTTGACATCATAGAGCAGCCGACGTTGGTCTCCCAGGGCCACTCGTCCATCGCAGCGCAAACACACGGCGTGCGCCGGATGCCAGGGCCGATAGAGATGGTCATCGCCGGCCGACCCGGGCAACCGACTGGCGCGTAGAGGGCGTTTAGCAACGTCGCATTGCAGCGGTGCAGGCCCCACTTGCAGCCAGGGGCACGGCCTGCGGAGAGCGGGCGACCGGAGTCCAACCGGCGACATTCAAGTTGGGAAGCGGATAGCCTCGTGCGCAAACCACTGAGAGAGCAGGCGCTTACGACACTCCGAATGCAGGCGAGAGCCTTCGTGACGG
>ERZ1740070.1326-NODE-1326-length-15585-cov-9.903542_pt1 | contig 15585 bp, 11 predicted proteins | sample MGYA00581734_ERZ1740070 | MGnify/ENA primary metagenome ERZ1740070 (study PRJEB43018, sample SAMN04849744) | marine metagenome | isolation source: floating plastic debris | place: Pacific Ocean | collected 2008-09-01 | study: EMG produced TPA metagenomics...
GTTTTAGGTTTTGGGCTCTGGCAGCGGGTTGGGGGGATTGCAAAATAAGCCCTTAATAAGCACTCAAGACCATTATAACCTGATCAGGGGAAAATTGATCAAGTTTAATTAGATTAATGAGATTAGTAATAGATTAATAAAGCTGATTCCATACCGAATGATGTACTATTTTACTTTTCGCTGATCCTCTGCTAGGGAGGAAGACATTCGAGTTACGCCGCCTAAAGTCTTGTATCTAGAATTTATTAATTATATATAGTGCACGCCACATGGATGGGTTTGGAAATTTCAAGGTCCAAGGTGATAGTAGGGTATCACAATTACTTATGAAGTTCCTGCGAATGTTTGCTGAGTTATTGTAAGGTTGTGTTCGAATTAACTTGCTTTGGCAGCCAATTCACGCCAAGCATGCATATGACATTCCTCCATATGTTTCTTAATATCCTCCAAATAAAAATACAAGCATTACAGCTGCAATGCACGCTTTGCAATGTTGCAACATAAAATAAACCAACTACAAATGCATCACACATCTTGGCAGTGTTTGACTGCTATTGTTGCATTTTACGAGGAATAAATGGGTGACTGACCTTTTGGTTACCAGATATTAACCAATCCAGCTAAATAAATTTGTAAATGGCACGGTAATTGTCTTGTTATGACAGGAGAGGAGTGTTTCAACGTTATCTGTCATCAGCCATAAATAGTTTTTGTTTAAAGTTTACTATGGGATATGGTTTATTTCAGAGATACCATTGTTGCTTTGTCATATGTCGCTGTAATAGTATAGGGGCATTTCGAACTCGGTGACATGCCATCCATGTAGATAAGGTTCACATTCAACAGGTGCTATCAAACAGTTTCTTTAATTCTAAGGCCTTGTTTTATTTTAGATCTGAGCATACCACTTGTCATGGCAAAGCTGCATCTCAGTCGAAAAGCATGTGAAGTTTTACGCTGAAGGTTGGTGATGGAAGGCTTGACTGTGATGCTATCATGAATTATGGGTGATGAGAATTGCAGCCGATTCATGCATCATGCATCGTTCAGTGTCTTAAAGATGTAAATTTTTCGCCTTTTGTATAAACTGATGAAATGATTAATGGTGTCTGGAGAAAGACAAATACTGTTTATATGTACAAACCCTTTCCTCAGTAATGACCATTACTACATTATTGTTATTTTCCTTTTGCGCTCTCGTTGGCATTCCCTAATACTTCTTAATATGTCTAATAGGAATCAGAATTATTTCTTGCAGTACAAAAATATGAGAATCATATATTAGAATAATATACTTTACGGCCATGCTGCAATGATTTCTTTCAAAATACTTTGATTGGACAGTAGCATTATTGGTAAAGGTGTGATGTCGTGTGAAATTTCTAATCTCATCGGAATGCTAAATTGAAAAACTGTGCTTCTTTGATCTGGAGTATAGCACTGGGTTAACATGATTCAAATCCTATGCTGCAGGTGCAGTTTTAGGCCCACCTGATTTGTAGCCGTGATACCCTTTTGCAATCAAATACCATGGTGGCTAAGAAAAGAGGAATTGTAGTACATGTATTTGGCTGGCAATTAAATGCAATAAGTAATTTGATAAAAGTCATTTGGGGTGTGTAATACAGGTATTGTTTTAGTACAACATAATTTCATGGTATTGTTTATATCAGAAACGGTAGCCTTTTTGTCAGCACCTGCAATCGTAGATTTAAAGAGCTGCCAGCTAGATAGCCAGAGTTCTGTTTTTACTGCCCTACGGTGCTGACATCGGTGCCAGATGGGCACTGCTAAAGTTGTTTAAAACCATACCCTTCATAAATCCTATAGATCTGCCTTATTTTGTCAAGTGTTATGTTTTAAAGCAAGTCAAATTGTGACAGTGACATTAAGAACTGCCATACTGGTTAACTTGATAATCATTGGTGTCACTCCATGGTATTATGACACCCTCCAATAACACTTGTATGCATAAGACGCTTTAAACTTTGAAATCACAGGAATGCAGATGTGCAACATTATAGGTTTATTTGAAGATTGCCCAATACATGCGTGTCCTCAGTTCGGAATGCAATAATTTTTATAGGCATTACATGTACTTACTTTCAATTAGTTCCAATGTACAGTATACACCTACACACTACATACACATGTGTGATAAATAGTTTCTAATTTAAGCCGGCCTGGTTTCTGGGAAGTCATTGGCTATTCTCAACAGATTGGGCTTTCTTGTCAGTGATTGTTTGCGAAGAAATCACCAATATATAATTGCGGTGTCAACAAACTGACAGTGATCCAAATTTAAGTTTTCTGGTGAATGGAGGTTGATGAATATCTTAACACCTCACTAACCACCATCTAGACAGGATGCTTGTGTATTTGCGTTTAATAATGCACAAGTAAGATAAAACGTGAGGCTTTCTTTATATCTAAAAAATTACACACAGAAATTGCTGTATCAGAACGGAAGAAAGAAGTAAGTCAAGTTGGAACTAAAGAGGCGGAGGTTTTTAATACTTTATCAAAAACTGCAAATAAGATTCGGGTTGTGTATGTTCGTAAAGATGATTGAAACAAATTTTTCCATTAAGGAATATAGTCTGACAGAAATGCCATTCTGTAGGTACTCCGATTATTTCAAATCATGTTCCGTTAAAATATCCGACCGGCTTTCTTTCATCATAGTAGCAACCAAGTACATAGCTTGGAACTACATGCGCATGTAGTTACAAGCTTTGTCAACTTTTCTCTATTACAAATTTGGTACTATGACAGAATGCTTGAGACAATGGATATGCCAATCAGATGTCACATACATTGTCACACAGTTTTTATCAAACATAAACTGGCATCACAGTAAATGGCATGTCTGTGTCATCCTTGTCAATTGCATAATAATCAAACACGAAAACCCTTACATCAGAACCTCCTAGGCAGAACTGGCACAAGGGGTATTTATCATTAACAGTGGTCATTGAAAATTTTAAACTACTAGATGTTCAATTTTATTGCTGTTGAGGTAATAGAAGTACAAAAATAGAAATATATCAACAGAGAAACAAATAAATAACTGTACAGTGTGAGTTTTAACAGTGATCAAGACCCATCGAGTCTTCAAGTAAAACCAAAATAAATACACAGGCATATGAAAAAAAAGAATCAATAAACAAAAAAATGTGCAGCAGTTATTGAAAGCAAATGAGCTGTTGAGACTAGTTTTTGATTGTGATAATTTTAGTCCCTCTAACTTATTTACAGAGAAATCATTTGGCAACATTACATCATCTGATGCGAATATACAAAATTAGAGCATATCTCGGGATATTGGTATAGAACTAAAAAACCAATAATATTATACAATTATTGTCATAAAAGATTTTGACAAGAGGATACTCGTTTATAGGATGTTGATAGCTCTAAATCTGTACCATTAGTTCTTTGCGTAGTGAAATATCTAATGCATCCATCCATCCTCATTCCATACTGCAAAGAAACATCATTTTTAAACTATAGACTATAATATGTGGTTCTAATGGCGGGTCAGTTTGAGCCAAGGAGTTCAGTACAATGGAAAAAAATTTGTAAACAATTTCAAAATGCTTTGAGTTTTCAATTGCGGTACCGGTATTTATACCTCACAGCATGGTCACTCTCAAAATACAGAGCATCGGAAACGACTGTCTATTACAAAATATTTTGCTCAATATACCCCATAACCTTATCTGACCGACTTGTGTTGTAGCTTTATCTTAAACATGCTATCATTACAGGATGCTCGCTATTCAAGTATTTGCTCAATTATATGAGACAGGAAGCTCAGATTTATGAATGAATTTGAATTGGGCAGGGATGGGAAAATCAATTCAAAATAGAATGTGGATACTTGAAAGTCTTATCGTACAAACGACAACATACAATTATCGTCAGCGGTAATTCTAATAATAAACTAAGGTGCACTCATTTATTAGCCTTTCCGTGATCGCTCACCTTGTCAAATATAAATACAATACCTTTTAACATTGAATTTTGTGGGAATAAAATTTAATTCCATGTTTTGAAATATTAATCAGTCTACAACTAACTATAATTAGAGAAAGGACAATATTAATTGATGATTCGTGCCTACCTCAGGTTGAGTAGTATGTCCAATCCGGTTAGGGCTAGGTTGTCCAAAGAAAAACTTTTGAACGTGCCAACAGCGGAAGGTTGGATTGGAGGCATAGAAGAACGATCTCTCATCCCTATGGTCTATGGTGAAAGAGACTCCTGTTGATTTTACCACTATTATTAGCTGAAAACAAATAACAATCTCATCAGTCTCATTATACAATTAATCATTTTTTGTCAGGGTTTGGTGTCATAGCTCTTATTTTTAGTGAAAGGGTGGGTTGAGAGTCCTGATGACATCATATCTATTCATACAAAATAGCATTTATTTAATATATCTTTTTTTCCGATAATTTTGAATTATATGAGTATAGGAGATGAAACATTAATGAAATATCAATCACAGTAATTCTATATTGCATCTTATTGACCAACATTCCGGTGAATATTTATGCTACAGACTATAAGATTCAATTAATCCAGAGAAAGTAACTTAAATATTAAAGAGTCATTCAGCCTTCGACAGTAAATGATCTTACCGTGTGGAAGGTATTGTCAGATACATTATAATCATCAAAAGCCACATCTCTTGTATATAACCAGTGACAACGGCCAGATATCCTTAATCTTGGTTTTCCTTCATATATAAACACTGTTAATTCATGTTTTCTGTGAGCACTTTCAGCGTGTAATATTAATCCATTTCTAGCAGATGTTCTAAACTGTAAACTTAGTCTATCACCCTCCTCAAAAGAGCTAAAAAAAGCGGATGAGACATGAAATTTACATAGAAAAAATACACTCAAGTTACCCAATATTCTTGAACAGTCATCAATGTTTTAATCATATAAAATTTCGATGACGGAATGGGTCCTTCAAATTATGATCATGCAGCTTGCTATGATTTCAGCCTACGTCAAGATGCATTGTTCTAATTACTATGGCCACCATCACCATAGTGTAAGCAATGCAATTAAATAAATGATGATCGATCTCATAGAACATTGTACACCGGAACCTGTGCTGATACATTATAATTATGACCATATGGGCAATGCTGGGACAGCAGTTCTCCAACATGTAAACATCTCTACACTACAGTTTGAAATACAAGAACGCCATAAAAGTTGGAAAGCTGGTTGCTATTAGTACAGGTGTGCGCAAGCCTGATAACACTTAACACCATGGATCAGCTTAAACTAAAACAGGCCTCCTAATATATCCAGCAATGCCTGAAACTGCCTGCCAACCACTCACAGGTGTGCTAGATAAAAAAAATATTCATAAACTGACACCTCCAAAAACAGGCCTGCAAACACGTGTCTCTATAAATGTTATTGACTTTAAAGTCACAACATCAATGGGCACATCTTAATGAAATTGTATATTGCCGATTCGAGGGGCACTTATGAGTCCCTTTACTTTTTGTGATACAAATAAAGCAAACAGAGACCCTGGATTGGTCAAGTATCAGATAATAGATAATTAACATGGAACTGGATAACCTTGCTCTTGTGCCCATATTATGCCCAATGCCAGTCTTATTTACGCCTGAGGAAATAAATTATTATAGCAATATAATAGGAAATCCGGTAAAATTTAAAGCATATTCAAAATGAAAGAAAATATTAAAATAGCGTCGTACTTTTTTGGGAATCTGATGCCTGATAAGCTAACTTGTGAGTTTGCATCCGCTTCAACTTCTACTCCTGACGCCTGTGTTATGTCTATATGCTGATTCTAAAAATATAAATATATGACATCTCAATTAATTATCTCCTTCTTTAAAGAACTAAAGATGGCTCAATTACTACAATAGCTAGAATGAAAACAAAACCAATACAATATCTGCAAAGGTAAACATGGTTGTTTGAAAACAAGAATTTCCGTCGTCACGAAGATGTATAGAAATTACCTCACAAATATGACGTACTTTTAGATGGTTAGATACACAGAATTCCAGCAGGTAGAGACATATGAACTGCATTATGAGCTCGAGATTCTTCATTTTGGATAGTGCACTTTTCCGCAGCATGATATCCTGATGTTTTTCTGGTTTTACCGATTTCTTGATCACTTAGCCAATATATACCATTATAAGCAGCCAATCACAACGCAGCGCAGCGGTTTAAGCCCAACCCACATTTCCATGTTCATTCATAAAAATCCGTCAGGTTTTATGAATGAGCTACAAATTTCCCACGTAACATTTCGCAGGAGTAAATAAGCTTTGGCTCGTGAGTGGCATATTGGCAATGAGTCAAGTGCAATTGACATGGAGATCATTGCTGAGTGTTTATATTGTTTGGGCACTTCATTAATCGAGTGCATGTAACAATAATATTCACTTGTGTAAATTGCCACACTGGCAGGAAAAGTGAATGCCTTAGCCTTAGTTAACTCTATAGTGAAAAAGAAAAAGCCAATTGGGTTCCCCAAGAATCTATCTACCATCCCATGTGGTATGTTCTTGTTATTGACACATTTTAGGCGAGGCACGGCTCTTGCCGAGTCCTAGCTCTTCTGCCCAGATCGTCGGAGATTCCTACCTCTAGCAGCGGGCAGGTGGCATCTATACCTAGACAAGTTCCACTGATAAACCTTTTATATGCAGACTTGCTTTCAAACGCAGATTTGCTTTCAAACGCATTTCAAACCAGCATTGTGTTTTTATTTTGCATGATTGTCATCATCAATAGGTTTTTTTGCATCAGTGAATGGTTTGAGAAAATTCATATTATTTAAATAAAACTTTATCCTCCCCATTTCACAGAAAAAATATGACTTTGTGAGACATTTTGAGTAAAACTAATCCAGTGTCCATAACACAATATCCTTCGTCAGCATATACATAATTCTCTCACCTTTCCATTATGAAAACTTTACCCCCTCTTGGCAGAAACGCAATTACAAAACTTTTCAAGCAACAATTACCGTATTTATTCCACCATTGTCTAAACTAATCTATAATCACTTTCATCCCAGCTTCATAATTAGTAAAACAAAAGAGAAATGACTCGGAAATAGGTCTGTGAGTTTTGCCTCATTGAACAATATTCATTAAGGTTGTAGAATATTCATTCATAAAGTTAGGTCCTGCCAAAGGAATCATCAATGGTCATAACCTTTGGCTTGGTTAGTGTAAATTGAACATTTTCATCCATTATTTCTTATTTGAATGGATACATTGAGTCGTGATTTGTTTTGTGATTGATTAATCTGCTGTAAATATTCGGAAGTGGCCTTCATGCTACCAATTAATGAATTGACTGATATATTATAGTATTTATAAGCTGGTGGAAGGCAACTCCATTATTTGCATGATGTCACTCATTATTAGAGGCTAATACAGTATTCACACTGGCAGACATGTCAAAGATGTCTTCGTTTACCGCCAAGTGCCACATATTCATGAACCATCGTGTCATGTTCTGATGTCATACTTGCAAAATATAAGAAAACATGCTTGCTTAGGCATATGTCTCCTTCATATTTCCAAACTGAGAGCCTCGTTATATCACGTCGTCCGATAATAGACATTCCTGAGCTTGTTTTTACAGTCTTGTTTCATGTTAACAATTGTTTCAAGAGGGTTTTTATTGTTCCCATAGTTGATAGAGATCCTAGCTGATATCAGCTTAATATATCTTGGAGCCGGCTGCATCACGGGGAAGTAATGACAACGACAGAGTAATCCTAACCCCTCCTCTTATTCTTTATTTGTGCCTATTAAAATTTATTGCACCAACAACAATTTGTATACGAATAACCTGATGTTTCATGTTAAGACCTAATACCATAATATAAGTTGTGTGTTTGTAAGTGAAGAAAAGGTTTATTTTTATGAAATCACCTTTAAGAACCCCGGTGTAAGCCTTCAATTACGATGTCCGAGCGGAGGTGGATGCTTTGTAGTGTCTTCCAAGATAATAATTATATACAGCTATAGATGTGAATCACTGTAATTATCGTCAATGGCTAACTGACCCAGCAAAATCAGGATTTCCGAGTGATATTGCCACCGGCCATTGGCAGTATTTTCTACATCGGGTGAGAGGACTTGGATTTTGACACAGTCACAGAATGTCATAGGCAACTCACCTTCAAAAATTGGGGCCACAAATATGTTCTGCTTGAGATATGAAGAGGGAATTTGACATGGATAATCATGATAAGGATTTATCAAATTTGGTGCTATTTTTTACTGTTTGAAATAATAGGTCATGAGTGCCTTTCTCCACTATTCATCAACCTATCAGCATTGTTATTCTACATTGTGTCACATAAAGCCCAATCCTTGAATTGAAAAAATAAAACTTGTTACCAATGAAGAGTGAAGCTAAATAGCAAGGCTAAGCATCAGCAAAAACTTACTCCACAAACATGGGGTATGGAGCCTAGAATGTATCTGTGATCATGGTAGTACATTACATTGTAGTGTGCCAGTGGCCAGTTGCGAGACATTAACTTTTAAAGCCGTAGAAAAGTTATAAATCTCGCATGATTATCAGATAAAGTGACTTCACGATTTTAATATTTTTAGCCCCTTTTTCTCACAGTAGGCTTCACTAGCATGATTCAATGTATTTCAAATTACAATGTACTTGAGTATTGATAATGCAGTTTTTATATCCCCATTTTTCATTTGGACAGTGACGTTACAACTTCAGAAATTAAATTAAATGCTTTCAAATTTCATTGCAACATCATTGGACAGGAATATACCTACTACATGAATTATATTTGAAGTGGTGCTCTGGTTTGATGTAGTGTTTAATTAGTCTATCAATATGGAGTTAAATAAGACTCCCATGCATACACACAAAAACTCAATCGAGTAAAAAGTTTCACACTTTTAGTTTTCTGGGTGATTTAGCTACATGCATGTTTATTTTAGCTGCGCGGATTTCCTTAAAATTTACAAAGAAAAATTAGCTACTTCTTAAATTAGCTACTGCAAGCAGCAAAAACAGCGAAAGTTATTGCTGATGAATACTTATTGTGTATAGGGTATATCAGTCATTATGATTGTACAAGTGAACTAAACGTAAAGTGTCTGCAAACAATGGAATATCCATATTTTTATTATGATGAATTCTGGGCTGACAAATCCAGCAACGGCGTTCTGTCTCTAAAATGTTACAATTATTGCAATCTGTTATACAGAGTAAAACAGTGATTTGTAGTGATTCTGTACCTTCTATGTTTGGTCTGTCGATTATAGTTGCGATTCTCACGATATCATTGAAATCACAGCAGCGCTATGTTTTTAGTATTGATGAGTTTGATGATCAATGGATAAGGAATTAATAGTTCTCATATTTTATAGACTTCATTCTCTCACTATGACTAAGGTATAGAATTATCGTACCTTTCACTTAATGTGCTTTCAATCATTATAATCATTATAATAATGTTCTGTATTACAAATTAAAAGCAATTTTATTGTATCACATCCTCTTTTCACCATACTTTATCTTTTTTCTCAGAGCCAACGTCTTTGAAAACTTTTCTTCGCATTACATTATAATAACTATTCCCATCATGTCATCATCAGTCAAACATGATGGGAATTATCTGATAGTGAGAACCTGATTAGCTATTGCCTTGCTTTGCAGGAGCGAATCGTTCAGGAGGAATAGCTCTTTGAGTTTGTAGACCTAACACTGAGAGAAAAAGCTCGAGATATAGCAATTAACAGATCTACATCAAAGTAGAGGAATATCAATATGAATTACAAACCAAACTTTTGGCGATAAAAAAAATATATTTTGCAATTCATCAAAAAAAAAAACTGTTTTGAGAAGAAAAGTTTTCCGTTCAAAAAAATCATCCCTGGAGATATTTTTCTCGTCAAAATTTAGGGTTGTAATTTAACAAAGCTGTAGATATTTCTCCACTGAGGTACATTATAATAAATACATTTCATAGTCATATTTTTTACAGCTTGTTCATATCATACCAAACAGTCACATCTATCTATCATTATACTGTTTAGCCCTGTCCTGTGAAGATGAACGGAGACAACTGAGACACTCTAATATAAAAACAATTACCGGTAGATGTACGGCCTACTGGTAATTCACAGTAAATCTCCACTTTGTTCTCGGTAGCATTTTTGCAATTTGTAAATGTCTGATTTTGAAAGTTTTCCTCTAACATCTTTCAACCTCTTCAGAATAATTACTGGTACCATGGTTCAGATTGATGATATCATCCACTAATTTTTACACTGCAACACTTTCCCATTAACAGTTGTCTGACTGAAGTAGTGACACAGTTGTCCACATGATCACCTTGAAGGTTTGATTCGATCTAACCAGTAAACACCATGAATTACAGCAAAGTATGGAAATTCAAAATAATGTTTAATTGATATTCAGCCTGTAATGAACGTGCTCAGATGACAAATAAAACAAATTTGAAGACTTGAGGCATTTTTAAGGAGTGAAAACAGTAATCATAAATAATAAATGGAAGGCTCCAGTCCAACAATCTTAACAAATAACACAGTGTAACATAGAAATAACAAAATAGTGTTTATAAGGGAGTGGTTTCATACAATGAAACATAGAATTTCTAATCATCATTATCGGAAATCGGAGAATAGCCCAAATATATTGCCATCTATTTTCTAACTCTGCACATACCTTGATGGCATTTGAAAGTATCCGCGGGCAATAACAATTGTAATTGTTAAGGGTAATTAGGGAAAATACAGAACAAGTTTGAACAATACCAAATCAGATTTCTCTTTTCCTTCAGGTGCGCCGTAGCTATTTTAGAACTACCTGCCTGAAGTCACGAATCACATTCTGCATGCGAGGCAAGATGTATTGTTACTATCAGACTGACCTTGCCTTGAGGGCTTAGGGCTTCAAAACATGTTGAATCAAACCTCCGCTCTGCGTAAGGCAATGGCTCTCTCATCATCATTATCATCATCCATATCGCTGAAACAGTCTACCCAATCCAGCGTGGTATCACCCGTAACACTTAACCCTCGTCCAGAACTGTTTTTCGCGGAGTTCGAGGAAAACATGAGTGTCTTCTGCATCTCTGAATGATTGGAGAAAAGGACAAAAAAAATTACAACGACCAGGTGCATAGAAGTAGCATGGTGGCAAAATCAATTAATTAACCATAGTGTTTCAACACATTCTTAAACCACCGCTCAAAAATACCCTAATTCCCTTTGAACTGTCTTTAACCACCTGATGAGGAAAGATGAAGAAATCTCTTGCCCCTCCACCCACTTCATAGGCTAAGCCTTGCCGGAACTGCCATAGCTGTGCCAAGAGCCTAACATCACCTAACATGTCTCCAAATTATTATAATTAATGTTGTGCCAGTTGTTTTAGTGTCAGATTTTATGAAGCATGTGACATGTTCGCTGCGGAGATGCCAACACTGCTACAGGTTTGGGAAAAGTAAACCTGCATTGTGACATGCAGTCTAAATGTAAACATAGCATCCACATAATACTGCAGTTTATCCAACACCAAATATACACAAGGCCTGCCGCAGGTATACCCATACATCACTACACTACCATGGAACTGCGGTATTGGAGGAAGAGCTGAGCCCATCTTTCACGTCTCGGTGATATAACCCTATAGCTGTGGCGCCTCATAGCAGTGGCAGCCTGAGGATCATTAGTGTTGGCCAAGTGGTAATTTTGAAATGACATGTCAGGAAGGTTGGGTTGCAGCAGAGTTGCGGCGCCCAAATAGCCTGATTGTTCCTGGCTGGTTATTTATTATCTATGATATATGAAACTTTGGCTTCTGTGTGAACCATTAACTGTTTGGTGCCTGCAAAGACTTGACTGAAATCAAGTGTCATTAATATATGTCTTTTACTGCCATCAACACAGAATTACTAAGTTGATAAACATCATGACTGCTGATGCGTCTGAGAACATCAGTTTGAGAAAAGGATGCACTTTATATGCTTCTATTTTTAATGTAGGCAATGAAATAGGGAGGGGCATGTCATTGAAGTAGGGATTGCTTATGAGATGATTGCAGAAGATGTATGCCACATTGATTCTGCTGTGTGTTTTCAATTTCTAATACCATTACACTTTTTGAAATAAATAAACAGATAAATGTGTACAAGTCAGACCAAACAAAATATGTCATGGTGTTTGGTCTGACATACCCACATGAGTTTATTTAGGTATAGCCAAAGGAGCAGTTCAAACAAGTCCCCGTGGAATTCAGAAAGGGTATTTTGAAAAGGATATTTTGACAGCACCAGGCATGTTTCTGAATCTCACAAGAGAAGATAAATCAATGCGACATATGAGAACTACAAGTGGTATTTTAGGTGGCTGAGAAAATTTCAAATTGATGATGTCATGAACGTGGTAATTAGAAATTCATAGATAATTGTTCGAATAAGTTTCAAAGGTGAACACACCCTAAATTGAGTAATATTTAGCCATAAATACCAAATAAACGCCCTCGTAGTAGATTTGCCTCTTCCTTAACTATTTACAAGTTTTATGGCTATATTATAGGAGTAAAAGCATCATTAAAATATCATAGCCGTACACTCCCAGATCTATTGTAACATCCTGACACACATTCCTATCATCCTCCCATACACAATGGGGTGATATATTACTCAATGTTGATTTTAGATGGTACGCATCAGCCAACAAAAATAACTGATCGCCCATAGCTGCCTTTCGAACAATAAACGCTGATAAGTTCCACCATGCAATCCTTGTATTATAATTACTCCCTCTCATGTATGGGTCCTATTGCCAACACCGGGTACTTATTTGAAACTTTTTGGCAGCAATATACCTATCCAAAATTATTGTTTTGCATCATTTATCCGAAAGAAAAAGTTTGGTGCTGTGGGATAATATTGAGTCCCCTCGCAATTCTACTTTGTGTTTATCCCACACAAGTAGTTTGAGACGAAGCTCTATGAGTATTGCTCAGCACCCTGTTCATATGCTACATGAAAATTGAAAGAAGCAAATCAGTGAAATAGTAAGTGATTAGGATTAGTGAAGGTTACAGCAGCACCAAGTGACCATTTCAAATTCTATTTACTTCCTATCTAGATGAGGCCATCAATATTCTTATTTGATTTGGAATTATTAGCTTACTTCTATATATTTGACCAATGATTTATTTGTATATTAACAGTAGAGATTAACAAATTCTTACTGGAGTTCCCTAACGGTGAAGGGGGAGCAAAGCGGCCTACTACCATCACAATTTACAAGACAATAACCATTAAGGCATCTATTATACATTGTACATGTACCAACCATTCATGCTGAAGCCCGGAGCAGTTCCGACAGACGAGGCGTTAGTTAGATTAGCAGGTGTATACTCTTCTAAAGACGAACCGCTCGAGTCCATCTGTAGCCACAGTCTGTCATTATCAGGACTGAGTGAGTCATGGTCACTGTCTGTAGGCCCTGGTGGGTAATTACATAAGTCACAGTGTCTTGGAGAGCCATCGGGTCCTGAAAAGTAATCCATAATATTACTTTATACAGTCATTATACTTTCCACAACTCCTGCTGTTATGCAGGGGTGATAAGAGAAAAAAACATAAATCAGCAGATATTCAACAGCCGCTTTATGTTGGTGCAGTAAACTTGGTGACATCATATTGCTGCTTTATGCATTTGCAGTTGCGCATTGAGCTATGCTACATAGGGTATCCAGAAAAATACAGGTGTACAACGGTAATGGAAAATATAATTCCACACTGTTGTTTTAAAACTTGGCACTTGTCTTGGGAGGTTTTACAGTGAACAACCACCGTCAAACATCAACTTCTTCCAAGCTATCAGGCGATTGAGATGGAAAGAGTTTATCTTTTAGTGACAAAACCTCCATTGCAATACAGCTAGCGGCCTTTTCAGCTGGTGTTGTATGACAAACCTATGAGCTTTCCATCATCATGTCTCTCTTTCAGCCAGGGGCGGATGGCCCCTGCATGGTGCGCCTTTCTCTCTCTTTTCCAGATAGCATGATCCGGCTCTATTGCCATAATCTAAAAATAAAACACACCGTCAGTAATTACACTTCTAGAATAGTACATTGTACGCATATCAAACAAGCAAGCAGCTCTTTAATTAAGAGTTTTGTCTCAAACCTTGACAACACATACAAAAAAGATGTTCCGGACGTGTTGGCAATTATCCGTTATTTATTTGGCAATAAAAATATATAGTGATCAGGTGCATCTGCAGAGCTCAAAGCAAAGAACCAGTTGAACCTCAAATAAATCTTCTCAACCCACATCAGTGCTCCCCACAACAAACCAGATGCTTCCAAATTGCTACACACAGAAGGATAATGGATGATAATTTCTGTCATAATCCTAATGAATTCTCATAACTCTTTTTATGAACCAAAATATTCTGCATATTAGTTTTTATTGCCCATTTTATGCTTGAAGCTACCCTCAAACAATGCTATTTACACAATATTTATCAGAAAATGTTACAGTCTATTATGTTTTCACAGCAGTAAATTATCAAATCTTGTGCTACCTTGTATCAATACTGTTTTCATAGCATTACATTGATGGCAAGATCCGGAATGCCTCAGGCGGTATGGTTATAGCACCTTTAGACACCTCAAACCAAATAATTTAACAAAGCTCACCACATCCAAACTGAATCGGTTTAGATGGACCGGAAACTGTGAACACCAGAGCCACAAACCTCCGAATTCTGACAATTAAAGAAGACCTCCATAATACATTATCTACCACATCACAACTGCAGGTCTAGACCTAGACATTCTTCAGCTTAACAGACGCCCTGATCACTCAGCATACTGACAAATATGACCAATGAAATGCCAAAACTTCTTCCAAAACAAGATAAATAATAAAAACAACCATGGAAAACCATAATAATTTGTTTGGTAGCCGGAACTCAAGTAGAAGCGAGTAGAAGCGCGTACAATCATAAAACTAGTGACGCCATTACTTCTGGTGTCTTGATCGGTGACATTATTCTGACATTGTTGTTGTATGATATGCCTCATTTGGAAGAGATTTGCAGCATGTCTGTTTGTTTATTTTGAGGGTGGCCATGTTTTCCTAAATCAAAGCACATGTCAAAAGTGGCATTGTCAGTTGTCTCAGCAGCCTAAGTATACCGTAAACTTTCCGGACATCCGGAGAAACTCATGCAGATGGAATGGAGATCTAACAATAACAAGAACTGCGACACCAACATCAGGTTCTTTTGTAACTTTCATATAAACATGTACACACTACACAGTACATGGAAAGTTGTACAGTTACTTTCATAGAAGCATGTACCTGGAATGTTGCACAGTTGTTAGCACGTACGTAAAATGTGAGGAAGTACAATTTGACGTCCTGTTGTACTTGTAATTTCTCAGAAACATCAAATTTTTGTCACAATGGAAAATACTATGGGTTTATTCTTTCAAATCTATCACAGTACGATTTTTTACACAATTT
>ERZ1740070.1328-NODE-1328-length-15573-cov-4.688942_pt1 | contig 15573 bp, 16 predicted proteins | sample MGYA00581734_ERZ1740070 | MGnify/ENA primary metagenome ERZ1740070 (study PRJEB43018, sample SAMN04849744) | marine metagenome | isolation source: floating plastic debris | place: Pacific Ocean | collected 2008-09-01 | study: EMG produced TPA metagenomics...
CGCCGACGAACGTCGCGAGCTATTCCAGTCTTATATGGACGAGTTCACCTATCTGGACGCGGTCGCCAAATTCGTGATCGGTAAATATGCCAAACGCTTTTCGGACGAAGAGATGGAGGCGTATCTGACCACGTTCCGCAATTATGCGCTGGTCGTGTACGAGTTCTATTTCAACGAATATCGCGGCCAGGACGTGAAAGTCACTGGCTCGACCGATCGCAATGCCCGCGATTCGATTGTCGATACGGAAATCGTTCGCGCCGATGGGCAGGAGCTGGAAGTCCGCTGGCGGGTCCTGAACCGGGGTGGCAAATATCAGGTTGTCGATGTCGCGCTGAACGCGGAAGGCAATCTGATCTGGCTGGCAATCGAACAGCAAGCCCAATTCCTGTCCATTCTGGACAAGAATAACGGGTCGGTTGAGGCGTTGAACGCCAAGATTAACAGCATGACCGACGAGCTGATCGCACAACGTCCGGCCGAAAGCAGCTAGGCCCGATCCGGTCCTAATCACAAAAGATCGCTCGGCGTGCGGCCCGTATTAACCCGGGCTGCACGAGTCGGCCTTATCGAGATGATGAGGCAGGCTTATCTGCGGCGCGCATACGGGGTCGAAATTAGGACATGGCGGGACAGAGATGATGGGGCCATATCAGACGCCGCTCGCCTTGGCGCGCGAACCGCTCATGGCCTTTTTCTGGGCGGTGCTGGCGCCGATCCTGTTCCTGACCGGCGCGGCTTTGGTCGCCTATGAATTCGTCCCGGAGTTCGAGACGGGCAGCGCCCTGGAAATTCGGGCCTATCAAACGCTCTGGTTTGTTTCCTGTCTGGCTATGGCGGCTTGGTTTGCGGTCATGAGCGTCTGGTCAAACTGGCTTGGCGCTGGCCCGTTTGCCGGTCGCATGACCACCGACAGCACCTGGATTTCGATTGCCGTCATTCTGGGCCCGATCATCCTTCTGGTCCCAAACGTGATCGTCGCCAGCGTGATGACCGAAGAGGGCTGGCAGTATAATGGCGATGTCAATCAGGATGTGTTTCAGCCGAGAAACTGGACGCTGGCCTTTATTTTTGTCTCCGTGATCATGGCGCCGATTGTCGAGGAAGTGGCTTTTCGGGGCATTGCGCTCGGTGCCCTGATCGCCCGCGGCCTCAGCCCGATCGGGGCCGTGGTTCTGTCCAGTTTTGCATTTGCCTTCAGTCACTTGCAATATTCCCCGGCGGCCATGTTTGTGGTGTTTCTGAGCGGTATCGGGTTTGCGATCCTGCGCCTTGTGAGCGGAACCGTGATCGTGCCCATCATTGCCCATGGCGCCGCCAATGGCGTGGTTTTGTCGCTCAACTGGCTGGCCGCCAATCCCCCAACGTGAGGGGTTGCCGGGACGTCCGGGACCCGCCATGTGAAGCGCCATGAGTGACGATCTTACCGAAGAACAGATCTATGATATCCCGGCTGGCTATACGCCCTTGCCCTGGCATCGCGGGTTTGGCCGTCAGGTCGGACCGCTGTTCGAGAAGCGCAACGAACACGGCCTGACCCGGGCCTTCCGCGTTGGTGAGCATCATACCAATGGCATGATGAATGCGCATGGCGGCATGGTCATGACCTTTGCTGACATGGCCTGGGGCGCGGCGGTCGAGAAGGATGAGGACACCTGGTGGGTGACCATCCGCCTGCTGTGCGATTTCCTGTCGGGCGCCAAGCATGGTTCCTGGGTCGAAGGGCGCGGCGAGGTGCTGTCCGTGGTTGATGGCATCTATACGGTCGAGGGCCGGATCTGGACCGGTGAAAAGACCCTGATGACCGGCACCGGCATCTTCAAGATTATTGAAAAACGGACCTGACGTCATGGCGGATGATATGTCGAACGCGGCCGCTTATGAGCCGAACCTGCTGGCCCGCTATCGCGGTCAGAAGCCGGACGCGCCAGCCTGGTTCGAAGCGGCCATTGCGACACCGTACGAGACCCATATCGTCGCCGTGGATGGCATCAAAATTCACTATCAGACCTATGGCGACCGAACCAAGCCTGGCCTCTTGCTGGCGCATGGCAATGGCGCTCATGCGCACTGGTATGACTTTATCGCCCCGGCGCTGGCCGAAGACTATTATGTCGTCTCGATGACCTTTTCCGGCATGGGCGACAGTGACTGGCGGAGCACTTACAGCTTCCCGACCTTCGCCGAAGAACAACTCGCGGTCTGTGAACATGCGGGCCTGTTCGAGGGCGGACGCAAGCCGGTCATTGCGGCGCATTCCTTTGGCGGCTTCATCACCCTGCATGCGGCCCGCAAACATGCTGACAAATTCACCGGTGTGATCATCATTGATAGTGGCATCCGGCCGCCGGATGATGAGTGGGAAGGCCCGCCGCGCCGCGCGCGCGGCAATCGCGCCTATGTCAGCCTGGAGGCGGCGCTGGCGCGCTTCCGCCTGGCCCCGCCGCAGCCGTGCGAGCACCACTATATTGCCGATTATATCGCCCGCCACAGCCTGAAACAGGTCGAGGCAGACAATGGTCAGACCGGTTGGATCTGGAAATTCGATCCCGGCATTTTCGTCAATTTTGAATTCAGCGCCATGTCTTCCAACCTGCTGGCGGATGTTAGCTGCCATGTCGCCTTGATGCGCGGACAGGACTCCGAGCTCGTGACCGACCGGATCTGGGACTATATGCGCAGCTTGCGCAGCGAACCGATGGACATGGTGTCGATTCCGAACGCCCAGCATCATGTTCTGCTCGACCAGCCATTAGCCTTTATTGAAGCGCTGCAAACTCAGCTGAAACGCTGTGATTTCTAGATTTCACATTGCCTTTCGGGTGAGGTTGGTTAAAGACCGCGCGCCATGATCGAAATCCTGCCCGAAACGCCCGCCCTGCATGCAGACGCATTTGAAGCGCTGTATGACCGCTCCTTCGGCCCGGGGCACTTCGCCAAGACGGCGGAACGCTTGCGCGAAGGCAATGCGTCGGTACCAGATGTCACGCGCGTCGCGGTCTCGGACGGGGCGGTGATTGGCGTCTGCCGGGTCTGGCCGATTCTCGTGGGGACAGGCAGTGTCTCAGCGCTCTTCATCGGACCGGTCGCCGTGGATCCCACCTTTCAGGGCCAGCGGCTTGGCCTGACAGTGACCGGCGAGGCGCTGGAGGCGGCGACCAAAGCCGGCTGGGACGCCGCTGTGATTATTGGCGCGCCAGGTTATTTCGGGGAACTTGGGTTTGAACAGGTGGCCCCGGATCGGCTGGTGTTTCCAGGACCACAAGACATGGCGCGGGTCATGGTGCGTGATCTGGCGGGATCTGCAGCGGCGTTGAGCGGAATGGTCCGGGTGGGGTAGCGCCGCAAATGGTTGCACCGCGGCGCGAACAAGCCAGCGCCATCCCATCTCGAGTCGTCTTTTTCGACGCGTCAGGCGGTTTGCTGCCTCAAACGCGCACAGTAGAGCAAAGAGTCGAGAAACAACGCTCACAAGTATTGAAACGGACCGTCTGGTCGATACCAATGTTCAGAAGAGCAAGGAGCGACAGAATGGTACGATTGAGCTTAGCCGGAATTTTTGTCCTTATGAGTGCGGCCTGTACGTCGGTCGCTGAAGAACCGAGCAGTCCGGCGCCGGATCCGCTGCCGCCTGAGGCGGAAACCACGCTTCATGATGATTTGCTGACCCTTGATGCGCATCTTGATACGCCAGCCTTGTTCCATCGCGCGGGATACGATTTTTCCAGGCGCGGCTCCTACCAGACAGATCGCACCAATGTGGACTTGCCAAGGCTGCAAGAGGGTCAGCTGGACGGCGGATTCTGGGTGATTTACACGGCGCCAGGACCCTTAAATGAAGCCGCTTATATCGCCGCCCGCACCTCAGCCATTCTGAGGCAGGCATCGATCCGCGAAATGGCCGCGAAATATGCCGACTCGGTGGCGCTCGCATTTGAGGCAGATGATGCCGCCCGCATCCATGAGGCCGGGAAGATTGTTGTGTTTCAAAGCATGGAAAATGCCTACCCCCTGGGTGAGGACATCACATTGCTGGAAACCTTCTATGTCGGCGGATTACGCATGCTTGGCCTGGTGCACTTTGAAAGCAATCAATTTGCCGACAGCTCAACCGATGACTATTTGCACGATGGGCTGAGTGATCTCGGAAAAGACTTGGTCCGTGAAGCGAACCGTCTCGGCATGATTGTTGACGCCTCGCACGCCTCAGATGATGCCTTGCGAGATATGATGGCGGTTTCCACGACACCGGTCATCCTGTCTCATAGTGGCCCGGATGGCGTGTTTGAGCATGCGCGAAATGTTCCAGATGATCTTCTGATTGAACTCGCCGAAAGCGGCGGGGTGGTCCACGTCAACGCGTTTGGCGGCTATCTCGAAGCGCTTGAGCCGACGCCTGAACGCGTGGCCGCGCTCGAGGCGCTCAACGCCGAATATGGTTCCGATTTTGCCGCAATGTCGGATGCGCAGCTGCAAGCCTATCGCGCCGCCCGGATTGAGCTTGATGGCGCATTTCCGCCGCCGCGCTCAAGCTTTGAGAAATATCTCGAACACTTATTCTATACGATCGATCTGGTGGGCATTGACCATGTCGGCATTGGTGCCGACTGGGATGGCGGCGGCGGCGTCGACGGCATGGCCGAAGTGTCCGACGTCCCGAAAATCACCGCTGCGCTCACCGACGCTGGCTACAGTGCTGAAGACATCGAAAAGATCTGGAGCGGTAATGTCCTGCGTCTGATGCGTGACGTCGAAGCCGCAAAAACAGCGACACTGGAATCCCCGGATATCGTGAAGTAAGCGCCGTTCCTCCGGCGGCTTATCGGCCCTCGCGCCGCCAGGCCGCCAGCAGGGCCAGCAGGATCAGTCCAATCGCCAAAAGGCCTGGTAAAAGCGGCAGGCTGGTTGAACTGCGCACGGCATATGCGCCGCGTTCTCTCAACCCCAACCAGCTGCCGCCGCTGGCATCGGCGCGGCGACCGACCATGCGAATGTCCGGGACCTGTCCAGGCCGTTCCAGCGCATAGATCCCGCCGCCGGAGGCATCGGTCAGCGGCTGCACCACATCGCCCGTTGCTTCCAGCGCCGCAAATTCACGTGGATTGGCCGGACCGTTCAGGGCGACGGCTTCGAGCCCCCCTGATTGAGCCCGGTATAGGCCAAGCTGATCAACGGGCACTTCGGCGCTATAGCTGCCTGGACCATCCGGGCGCCAGTCTGGTTCCAGGAAGCTGCCATCCGGCGTCTCGATGATCAAAGGCGCGGCGCGATCCGACAGCGTGCGCAGATTGGCGCGGACCGTGTCGCCCTGGGCCAGCAATTGCAGCTGGCGTTCATCCAGTTCCGGCTCTTTCATCAACCAGTGCACAGATCGACGGATCAGATCTGAAAACGGGCCGCCGCCATCATAGCCCCGCGCCCAGAGCCAGATCTGGTCCGAGAGAAGCTGCGCGACGCGCCCGTCACCGACCCGGTCGACGGCGAACAGCGGTGCGCCGGACTGGGTCCGCATCAGCACATCACCTGTGTCCGCGCGGGCCTGGATATAGCGTAACCACTTGCCCCAGGTGAGACCGGCAAAGTCTTCAGTGATCGTATGGCGCAGGCCTTCATCCGACAGGGTCGGCTCGACATCCTCGGCAATCACCTCGCCGGTGGGCAGAGCAGGCAGGATGCCGGCCAGGGGCGTACGCGCGAGGCTGGCGGGGCCGGCAAAGCTCTCGCCGGCAATCACCAGCAAAGCGCCACCTTCATCAACATACCGCGCCACATCGGCGAGATAGCCCATCGTAATGACACCGCGGCGCTCATACTGATCGAAAATGATCAGGTCGAACCCGTCCAGCTTTTCCTCGAACAATTCCTCTGTCGGGAAGGCGATTAACGCCATTTCCTCGAGCGGCGTGATATCGCGTTTATAAGGCGGCCGCAGAATGGTGAAGTGGACCAGATCGACGGACGGATCAGACTTCAGCAAGTCGCGCCAGACCCGGCCTGACGCATTCGGTCGGCCGGTCACCAACAAGACACGCAAGCCGTCGCGCACGCCGGATATCGTTGCTGCCGTGCGATTATTCGCAAGCGTCAGTTCCTGTTCGCCTTCCGGCGTTTCGAACACGACAATATTGTCGCCGCGGCGTTCGACTTCGATCAGAATGCTCGTATCCTCGCCGGCTTCAATATATTGCGCCTGGCTGCGGCCACCATTCATCGACCAGGTCAACGGCACGGTTCCGCCCTGCGGATCATCAATGCGTATTATGAATTCCGCCTCATCCCCGACAATGTCGAAATTCGGCGCCTGAACCAATGTGATCCGGCGGTCACTGGCATCCGGGTCGCCGGTAATGAGCGCGTGCACGGGGCCCAGTTCGCGAATGCGGGACAGATTGGCGGGCAGGTCATGCACCTGGCCATCCGTGATCAGAATGGCGCCGGCAATCCGGTCACGCGGGACGTCGGCCATCAAGCCTTCCAGCGCGCCGATCAGGCGCGTGCCATCGCCCTGGGTTTCGGCCTCGACAATTCTGAGGTCAATCGCCGGATTGTCGTCGAGTTCGTCCTGCAGCGCGGCCAGAGCCTCCGACGCAATGGTTTCGCGCGCACCAAAGCTCATACTGTCGGACCGGTCGACCACGATCGCGGCGACCGAGGGCAAGGGCTCGCGTTCTTCCTCGACAAAAGCCGGATTGGACAAAGCGAGAAGCCCGAACGCAGCCGCAGCGGCGCGGGTCAACCAGGCTTTGCGGAAGGCCAGCACATAGACGCCCAGGCTGATCACACAGAGCGCGGCCAGCGCCCAGAAAAGTGGCCAGCCAATCAGCGGATCAAATGTAAGACGGGTCGCTTCAATCATGGAATGACCCGATCCTGTGCATCGAAATCACCGACGCCTTCATCTTCGCCCAGGAGTTCCAGCAAGGCCGGAATATGGACCTGATCCTCTTTGTAATTACCGGTCAGGATATAGATGATCAGATTGACGCCGAACCGGATGGAGAGCTCGCGCTGTACGTCGCCGCCATCGACGGAATAAAGCGGCCGACCGCGCTCATCCACCGCCCATGCGGCGAGATAGTCGGCATCACCGACAAACAGACGACTGACGCCATCGCCGCGGCGCTCGGTCTTGTCCGCGGCGCCGGTGGCTTCAATCCAGAGATTGCGATTCTCGTAGCGGCCGGGGAAAGACTGAATGAGATAATAGGACCGGGTCAGAACATGATCGTCCGGCACGGGCGCCAAAGGCGGCGTATCAAGACCGGGCAGGATCTGGTCCAGGCCGTCAAAACTGTTGCCGCCCCCAATATTTCCGCCGCGCCGCGTATCGATGAACAGGGCGCCTCCATTGCGCATATAGGCATTCAAGCGCGCCACTGCCGCGTCACTGAATGGATCCGGGTTTTCTGGCAATGACAGGAACAAGGCCGGATAGACATCCAGCGCATCGGTTTCGAGATTGACGGCATGCGGCGCCGCCGGCTCGACACTGGAGCGGCGGAACAGGACCAGGCTCAGGCCCTCGAGTCCCGCTTTGGTCGCGCGATCGGCGCGGGCATCGCCGGTCTCGACATAAGCGAGGCGCATTTCCAGGGCTGCGGCGATCTCCTTGTCCAGTTCATCAAATTGCGACGCACCGAAGCTGGTTTGGGCAAACGCGTCGCCCGGGGGGATCAGTGCCAGTATCGTCAGCGCGAGCGCGCCAGACGCAACGCTGCGCGTGAACTGAGGCAGGCGACCCGCCAGCGCCAGCGCGACGATCAGATCCACACAGAGCAGCGCCAGCGCAATGCCGAGCAGGACCCCACCGAGCCGCAGGGCCCGCGCTTCCGTATCGCCCAGCAGCGTCGCGGCCGCGGGCCAGTCCGTCATCGCGATGGGCGTGTATTCGGGAGCGACGTTCAAGGCCCGCGTGCCAGCGGGGCCTTGATAAAGGCCAGGCGGATGCGCTTCAGACGGGACGACTGCACCGAACTCAGCGGCGCGTAGAGGCGTGGCGCCGGCGCTGGGTTGCGACAGGCGACCCGCACCATTCAGCGTGAGTGCCGGCGAATACAGGCCTTCTTCATCGCTGATCGCTTCGCCGCGTCCGGCCGCGATCGAGCGGCGGAGCATGTCTACGAAAACGCCTGCGTAAGGCAGGTCTGACCAGTCCGGCCCCGCCGTGACATGAAACAGGATCAGCGTGCCTTCGCCGCGGCGGTCGGCGGTGACCAGCGGGCTGCCATCGGCAAGCCGGGCCCAGGTGCGCCGCGCAAGTTCGGGACCCGGGCGGGCCAATACCTGTTGGCGGACGCGAATATCTTCCGGCGCTTCCAGTCCGGCAAATGGAGAGGCGTCCGGGAAGGTGCCGAGCGGTTGCGGCTCTTCCCAGGTCAGGGTGCCGCCAATGGCGCGGGATGAGCGACGCAACGGCGCCGGGACCAGATCGTCGCCGCGGGTCGAGACTTGCGGGCCCGCCATACGCGGCCCGGCAAAGCGGATCAGGGCGCCGCCTTCGTCAATCCAGGTTGAGACGGCTGCTTGGGCTTCGGTGTCAATCTGGCCAATATCGGTGAGGATGATGGCATCCGGATTCTCGGCGATCAGATCCGTCAGCTCACCTTCGGAAATGGTGGCGAAAGGCTCGAGCGCCTTGCGGACATAGTGAATGTCGGAGAGCAGGGGCTGAGCTGTGCTGTCGCCACTGACCAGGCCGACGCGGCGCGACCGGTCGGTGCTGTCCCACATCCAGACCGTGCCCGCGGTCGCCGATCCGGTCACCTGGAACCGCGAAATGCGGGACAAGGCGGCAGGGGGCAAAGTGAAATTCGCGGCGGCGGTACGCTCGCCGGCCGCAAAGTTCAGCTCTGCCGTCGCCAGGGCGGCGCCATCCAGGGTCAGGGCCGAAACGAAATGCCCCGATGGCTCAGATGACCCGATCCGGCTGGCGGTGAGGCCGACGCCCTGGGCATCTGCGCTCAGCCGCGTCAGCGCAACCGGGCCACGCGCCGGGGCGGCATAAATGGACAGGGGGGCGAGTTCGGCCAGGGACTGGGCAAAGGGCGATGCGGACTCTGGGTCAAGCCCGTCTGTCAGCCACAGGATGCGGCCCGGCCGGAACTGGCTTTCGGTCAGGCGGACCAGGGCATCAGCGCGATCCACGGCCCAGGCTTGCGGCTGCAGGGATCTGACACGCGCTTCAAAGGCGGCGCGGTCAAGCCGTTCATTTGGATCAACCGGCAAGGCCCGGGGGGCGGTCAGCAGGATATGAGCCGGCGTGTCGCGCGCTTCACCGGCCAGGGCTGAAAGGGCGGCGGATCTTAACTCACCCCAGCGTTGGGCACTGGTCCAGCCATCATCCATGACGACGAGGACTGGGCCGGACGCGTCGCTATTGCTGGATGCATTTGGCGCATAGATCGGTTGCGCCAGGCCGAGAATGGCGAGCGCGGCGGCGCCGATCCGCAAAAGCAGGATCCACCAGGGCGTGCGCGATGGCGTTTCTTCCTTGGGATCGACATTTTCGAGCAGGCGCAGGCTGGGCAATTGCGCCTGTTTCGGGCTCGGCGGCGTGGCGCGCAAGATGTACCAGATGATCGGCAGGGCGATCAGACTGAGCAAGGTCAGCGGCGCCATGAACAGGAAGGGGCCGAGCGTCATGCCTTGCCTCCGAATTGTTCGAGCGCGGCTTGAACAGAAGCGGCGCCGCGCAAGGCGCTTTCATCGGTGCGGTGTTTGACCAGGGCCCAGCCCATCTGCCCGGCAAGATCTGTCAGCGCTGTTTCGTGTGCGGCGAGCTTATCGAGATAGGTCTCGCGCACCGTTTCGGCGCGTCCGAACAGGCGATCCAGCGTGCTGCCGGGCCGGCTGAACCGGGTCCGGCCGGTATAGGGAAACTCGTGTTCGATCGGGTCGCTGACGGCGAGCAAGACGCCCTGCCGGCACGTATTGGCCAGCGGGGCCAGGCGTTGGCGCCAGGCTTCGACGCCATCATAGAAATCGCTGGCAATCACGGCCAAAGCCTGGGCGCGCGGCGGTTCAAGCTGCTCGGCCTGGGCGCGCAGCATGTCTTCGGCCAACCGGTCCGGCGCGTTTTTGCCGAGGCTGGGCGGCCGGTTGCCGGAAATCAGGCCGATCCGTTCCCCCTGTTTGGCGAACACGATGCCCTGCGCCAGCAGGATAATGCGGGCGCGATCCGCCTTGGTCTCGCGGCCAGGATCGCTGGACCAGTCAAACCCGGCATGCGGATCCACCCAGGACAGGATGGTGCGTGCGGTTTCGAGCTCGGTCTCACGGACAAAATATTCGTCCCCGCGGGCGCTGCGGCGCCAGTCTATGCGGTCTGCGGCATCTGTCTGCGCGTAGCGACGATACTGCCAGAATTGCTCGCCAGACCCGGACCGTTTGCGGCCTGCGGCGCCGGGATGAATCACATCCGCCGCAGCCGCTTGCAGCGACAGGCCAGGCAATTGCCGGGCAAGGGCTTCGGCATCAGCGCGGAGCGTGGACAGGGAAATCACTCTTGGCTCAACTCCCGAACGTGCAGGATTTGCCGAGCGACAGGGTCTCATTCATGATCTGGGTGGCTTCGGAATCCGGATCACGATTATTGAGCGCGTCCTGAATTTTATCGAGCCGATGATTGATGTCATATTCGAGATAGGCTGAGTCCATTTCGCCGGAATATTTGGCTTCGAGTTTTTCGATCGCAGCGGCAATGCGCTCCGGTTTCACATTCTGGAGTTCCGCCGGGTCGGTGCCATTGGCGCTGCCTTCGCGGATGGCGTCGGTGATCTCGACCACGGTGATGGAGGCGAGGCAGTCGATCTCGGCCTTTTCCTCGTCTGAGATCGGATTGACCTGGCTGCAGGCGGCGATGAGTACGAGTGTGGAGGCAGTAAGAAGTGTACGCATGATCAGGCCGCCTTCTTCACAAGATCATCAATCAGGCGGTTGAGGCCCGGCGCTTCCCCGGTCGGGTCATAGCGCATGCCCATACGGTGGGCGAGGCATGGTTCGGCCAGCGACTCGACATCTTCCAGGCTCGGCGACAAACGTCCGCGGATCAGCGCACGGGCGCGGCAGGCCAGCATCAGAGCCTGCCCGGCGCGGGGGCTGGGCCCCCAATCAACGAAGCGGCGGACCCGCTCATCCTCGCTTTGCTCCGGGCGGGCATCACGGACCAGCGCAAGAATGGCGTTCAGGACGCTTTCTCCGACGGGCATTTTTCGCACCAGAGCCTGCAAGGCGATCAGATCCTGGGCCGACATGGCGGTGCTGACCGCCTCTTCCTCACCGCCAGTGGTCTTGATCAGAATCTGGCGTTCCGTATCGAGATCCGGATATGAGACATCAATCTTCAACAGGAACCGGTCGAGCTGCGCTTCCGGCAGCGGATAGGTGCCTTCCTGCTCAATCGGGTTTTGCGTCGCGAGAACATGGAACGGGGCTGGCAAATCATACCGCACACCCGCGACGGTGACATGTTTTTCCTGCATGGCCTGCAACAAGGCGGACTGCGTGCGCGGCGACGCGCGGTTGATTTCGTCGGCCATCAGGAGCGAGGTGAAAATCGGTCCTTTGATGAACCGGAAGGCGCGGCTGCCATCGGCGCCTTCATCCAGCACTTCCGAACCGAGAATATCACCCGGCATCAGGTCCGGGGTGAATTGAATACGGGCATTGTCGAGGCCGAGCGCGGTCCCGATGGCTTCGACCAGTCTGGTCTTGGCGAGACCTGGGGCACCAATCAAAAGCGCGTGCCCACCCGCCAGGATGGCGGAGAGCGCCAATTCGATCACGCGCTCTTGTCCAAATACGGCTTTTCCGATCTCTGCTTTTACGTTTTCAAGCGTTTCACCGGCGGCTTCCGCCTCTGCAACAATCGCTGGATTGTCCTCTGCCATGAGCACTCCATCTTCACTATCTACATCAGTCGCACTAGGTCTAGGCGAGAACATGGCGGAGCACCACATGAAATCCAATGGAAATTCTGTCATTTCCCTGGAACAGGTCCTGCGGGAGATAGCCCCGGAAGGTCTGGACGGACCATTGCCGCCGGTTCACCTGTGGAATCCCCAGAATTGCACCGATATTCAGATGCAGATCCGGGCCGATGGCTCGTGGTGGCATGAAGGCTCGAAAATCAAGCGCGAACGGTTGGTGAAGCTGTTTTCCCGCATCCTGCGCAAGGATCCGGACGGCGAGATCTATCTCGTGACGCCGTATGAAAAAGTGATCGTCCATGTCGAGGACGCCCCGTTTGTCGCCATCCGCGTCGATCGACTGGGCGAGACGGGGCGGGATCAGACGCTCGCTTTTTCGACCAATCTCGGGGACGTCGTCGCAGCAGATGCTGAAACGCCAATCCGCGTCGAGACCGATCCAGAGACCCAGGAGCCAAGCCCTTATGTGCTGGTGCGCGGCGGCCTCGAGGCAAAACTGTCGCGCCCGGTGTTCTATGAGCTTGCCGAAATGTCAGAAGCCTATGAAGGGTGTGCCGGCCAACTTGGCGTCTGGTCTCGCGGCCACTTTTTCGAACTGGGGCCGGCTGCCTGATGAGTTTCACCACGCTTGATGACTTTCTGTCGCGCGCCAGCGACCGACTCGACCCGATCCAGGGCGAAGGGCAATTGCCGGAAGTTGGCGATCTCGATTTTGTCGATGATGATCAGTTGAGCACGATCCGACCGGCAGCGGTTCTGATCCCGGTGATCCCGCGGCCGAACGGGCCGACCGCCCTGCTGACTCAGCGCCCGGATACAATGGCCTCGCATCCCGGCCAGGTGGCGTTTCCAGGCGGCAAGATTGATGCGGTTGATGCAGATGAGGTGGCCGCGGCCCTGCGTGAGGCTGAGGAAGAGGTCGGCGTGGCGCCTCAAACGGTTGATCTGGTCGCCCGCGCGGCTCCTTATGTGACTGGCACCGCGTTCCGGATCACGCCTGTGGTGGGCGTTTTGCCGGGTGATTTCCAGGCCCGTCCGGACCCGACTGAAGTGGCGGATGTGTTTGAGGCGCAGCTCGACTTTCTGTTCGACGACGCTAATCACCAGACCGGAAGCGCCTTTTATAAAGGCAAACACCGCCAATATATAGAAATGCCCTGGCAAGGCTTTCGCATCTGGGGTGTGACGGCAGGGATCATTCGTGATCTATATGCCAATCTATACGAGACCTAGGGAGGGCTAAGCTTGGCTCCGCGTATTCTGTTTCAATTGGTGCTGTTTACGCTGCCCTTCATTCTGTTTGGTTTGTATCGCCTGGCGATCACCGAAGCGGAACAGGAGGGACGCAAGCCTTGGCCGATCCGGCTGTTGTTTGGCGCCGGGCTCGCTTTGGCGGTTGGGTCCTGGATTGTTTTCATTTTCTTGGATCGCGGCGGCCGCGAGGAATGCTATCGGCCTGCGCAAATTGTCGATGGCGTGGTCATCCCGGGTGAGCGCTATCCGTGCGAGAAAGACCTCGGCGCGATTGGCGTGCCGAGAACCGATGACCCAGGCGGCCAAGCCACAGGCGTCGGCGAACGCCAGAACTTTGATGGCACGCCGATCGAAATTGACGAAGACACGGCTGAAACTCTTGACGATCCTGAACGCTGATTGGTTAGGGGCCGAGGCCACCCAGCGAGTGATTGCAGCGCTGGAAGCAGCCCGGCCTGGCGCGGCCCGTTTCGTAGGCGGCTGTGTCCGCAACACGATTATGCAGCGCCCCGTCGACGATATCGACATCGCCACCCAGCTTGAGCCCAATGACACGCTCGCCGCGCTTGAAGCCGCGAAAATCCGCGCGATTCCGACAGGAATAGAGCATGGCACCGTGACGGCTGTGATTGCCGGCCAGCCTTTTGAGATTACCAGTCTTCGCCGCGATGTAGAGACCGATGGGCGGCGCGCCGTCGTCGCGTTTACGGAAGATTGGGCCGAAGACGCGCAGCGCCGGGACTTTCGGCTGAACGCGCTTTACGCGGCGCCAGATGGGGCGCTGTTTGACCCGGTCGGCGGTGGCTATGAGGATGCGCTGGCGGGCCGCGTCATCTTTATCGGGGACGCGGATCAGCGCCTCCGCGAAGACTATTTGCGGATCTTGCGCTTCTTTCGGTTCAATGCCTGGTATGGCGCTGAGATGGACGGCGATGGGCTCGCTGCCTGCGCGCGTCAGATAGCCGGGCTGGAGGGGATTGCTCGCGAACGGGTTTGGAAAGAATTGAAAAAACTCCTGGCGGCGCCGCGTCCACGCCAGACCATAGAGGCGATGGGTGAGAGCGGCGTGCTGGACGCGATCCTTCCGGAACACAATGGAACCGCTATTCTGCACGATTTGGAGTTAACTGAGCAGCTCACCGGCGTGCAGCCGGACGCAATGCTGCGATTGATGGCACTCTTGCCCCGAACGGCGTTGGTGGTGCAGCAAACCCAGCAATCATTGCGGCTCTCAAATGAAGAGACGCAGCGCCTGACCATGTGGGCGGCGGATAATCTGCCCGAACCGGTCGGGATGAAGGCGCGAGAGCTACGCGCTACGCTTTATTGGCACGGCAAGCAGGCGGTTGTGGATCGCGCGATGTTGGCCGGGGCAGACGTTCGGGATTTGCTCGCAGCGGTGCGCGCTTGGCGGCGGCCAGATTTTCCGATTGGCGGCGACGACGCGCTTGCAGCTGGATTGGAAGGCCCAGAGATCGGACAAGCGCTCAGCCGGGTTGCTCGAATTTGGGTCGATGGCGATTTTGAGCTGGAACGCGAGGCGTTGCTGGCGCTCTTAGTTCAAGACCAAGATTGAGCCATTTAGATAGCCCGCAAAACTCACCCAAATCAGATAAGGCGCCTGCATGACCGCGGCGGCCACCGAGTGTTTCGCAAAGGCGCGCATCATGGCGACAATCAGCAACCAAAGCACGACCAGAGCGCCCATCGCGATCCGCACCTCGTGGAAGCCAAAGAACAGCCAACTCCAGGACAGATTGACCGAAAGTTGCAAGAAATAGAGCCCGAGCGCCGCCGAACAGCCCGCAAAACTGCCGGCGCGCATACGCACAAGAATCGCGCCGAGCGCCATCAAAACAAACAGGATCGGCCAGACCACTGCAAAGATGAAATCAGGCGGGGTCAGGCCCGGCTTTTCCAGCGCGAAATACCAAACATTTTCGCTCCCGCTCGACACAGCTGCGCCCAAACCGGCCGTGGCGGCGGTGAGGACAGCGATTAACAGAGTTGTGATAGCAGCGGGACGATGCGGAGGCATAAGCGCGGCGTAACAGAGCTCGTTTCCAAGGTCACCTAAAATGTGTTATAACAGATGTTCTAACAGTGGAGATATCGCGATGTCCAAAGACGCGACCATTCGAAAAATCGGCAACTCCCAAGGAGTTATCCTGCCGAAAGAGGTCCTTTCCATGCTCGGGGCGAAAGAAGGAGATGTCATTACCTTTTCTCCGACCGCGAATGGCGTCGTTGTATCCGTTTCAGATGAAGAGACTAAAAAACTGCGAGAACTGGCCGATGGGATCATGACGCGACGGCGCAAGGTCCTTAAGGCGCTCTCCGAATGATCCAACCCAATTGGCTACCACTTACCTTCATCCTTGAAATTCATTCT